>FUIF01014347.1_pt1 | contig 14990 bp, 24 predicted proteins | sample 1003461 | NCBI WGS metagenome assembly FUIF01 (sample SAMEA80401918, study PRJEB19352) | marine metagenome | reverse complement strand
ATCAAACCTTGCTCATACACGCTGTTTATTTGAGATCATTGAGTATATCCTTCAAGGCCATCATGCTCATGCCTAACCACATCTGAATCTTCCTCATTTTGAGGGGTGTTTTACTCTCCCAGTAGGTGAGGTTCAACACTGCTTCGGATATTTCACGGATCTGTCCGTGATTTTTCACAAAATCCTCTATGGCTGTTCTCAATGCTTGCTTGGCTTCTTCGTGCGTATCGTATTCCATTTCAATTCCTCCACTTTCTCCATACCCTCAAGTCTGGATCGTATTGCATACCCCCAAAGACGGTTCCTGTGGCCTTCTTACGGGTAGAACCTGCGGGATGTTCGTTTCGCGATCCATGAATGACGGTTGGAGCGTTTCTACGATCTGAAACGTATTCAGATGTGATGGTTCCATTGAACCAGATCTGGTAATGCTTGTGTGGTTCAGCATTGATCGACTCTGTTACTTCAAAGGCCGATTGAATGTGATGCAAACCAGAAGCATAGACGATGTTGTTACACTTGGTACGGGCAATAACCAGAGGGTTCCTACCATTGGTGTAGAGGTTGATGTGATCATGGTGGTATGGTTCATCATGAACCCAAGCCAATGAGATGGATCCCACTACATCTTCGGAGAGGGATTCCACCCCACTTACTTGCAGTGTTGCGTTTAGAACCTCTGAATCAACCTGTGCAATCCTCCTCACATTTTCAAATTCAGAAGCATAACGGTGGAACAGTGCATCATCGTTTTGTATAACACCATTGTGAGTGGTTACAAACCCATGAGCCCTAATGGGATGGTTGTTCTTGTTGTTCTCCGTGGATCCTTGTGTGGTAAAACGGGTGTGAAACATCAACGCTTGAACGTAGTCATTACCAATGTTACGCCAGTTGAGGTTTGAAGCCCTTGTAGCGGCCTTGGTAACGCCAAAACGGTCAGCATCGTTCCAGAGGTAGGCAACACCAGAAGCATGGCGACCACGGTCTTCCAATGCCTCAAACAAGAGTTGGGATGAATCCAAGAGATCCTTGTTGGAACCTTGAAGGAAAATGACTCCACCAATTCCACACATTCAGAAGACCTCCTGTCCGACTGTGCTGTACTGGTAGTTTTGATAATCCTCAAAGGTTTGTGTGGTAGGTTCGATGGATGGAAGTCGGGCTCGTACTCTTGCCACAAACAACTCGCTGTGTCGTGCTTCAAGAGCATCACGGAGCATAGAACCAACTGCCGTCATGTTGATCAATCCGTCGAGGTTTGGAGGGTATTCTCGTACATCTACGCCGTGGTTTGGATGCTCTGGGTTGAGAGCCCATGAAAGCAACTTGTGGCATAGGAGAGCCCAGTTGGTGATTTTGGTTCCGTTCAAAGATCCACTGTGCTGTCGAAACTCGATAACGCCCTTGTTCCAGATGTGTCCGTAGTTGAGTACACCACGGCCAAGAAAGAGCAAGCCAGAGATGTTGTTCTTGTTGTTGAGGCACAATGCTTTGGCTGTGTGCTTGTCGTTCTTACCGAATTTATTGTTCCATCGTATCCGAGCCGCACCGTTGTATGATCCACGGCTGTGAGGGTTACGGCTCTCTGGATTGAGGGATGTGAACCCTGCTTGGAAGTAGTGGTACGCCTCTGCAAGGTTCATCAAGCAAGACATTTTCTTCCATGCTCCCATACGTCGGTATCGCATAGATACGTTCTCGACTCCCATGGTAACGTGAAGGCCACATGATTTGTTCACTTTAGCCCCTGCGTTCTTGAGAGCCTTCATGACCTTGCGTAGTGTTGCAAGACCTTCTTGACCTTCAAGGACTGGTGAGATGATCTCATGAGCAATTCCTCGACCTGCTGTGTTGCGAATGGTGCTGTCAGAAGCGGCGACCCATAGGTGTCCTGTTTCGCCAATGCGGAGAGGTAGTCTCTTCGACTCACCGTAGGAGTAGATGCGGTGGTTGGTTCGGTCAGAGCCGCTACCCCAAGGGTTCTCTGGTGCTTGGTACACCTGTCCCTCGACGGACTCAATTGCGTTCTTTAGTTGTGCGGGGGTGAGTCCAAAGGACTCGATTTCAAAGCCATATGTTTGTGCCATTATCTAATGCCACGCATCCCCCCTATATTAAGATAAGGTGGATTTTGTGTAAAATTATACGAGTCTGTCCCACCATCTCTTCTTCCGCTTGGGTTTAGATGTGGGTAATGGAAGAGGGTTCATCTTCTCAACAGTGGCCTTTTCAAAATTCAAGAACAAGAAGGAGTATGGGTTGGATCTAATATCATCTGCATGATCTGTGAAGTCGATCCCCCAACGCTTCCCCAATGTATCATAATCGACTGGTAAGGTGTTGAACAGTAGTAGGTTGCTCATGTTAGCATCAGTCCACCGATTAACGATCGGTCTTTGAGAGATAAACACAGGCTTGATCCGTTTTGCTCTACCTTGCAAAGATAATCTCTTGATCGCGTCTGGAATCTTGGTAGGAGTGATCATGATGCTCGCTTCATCAAGAATAAACGTGAATGACACGTCTTCGTTTGAATCAGCAAGATCGAAGATGTAGTCGATGATGTACGACACTTCTTGGACGATCCCTTCCACTGTTGGATAGTACACTGTAACTCGTTCTTTTCTGATCGACTTCATTACCTTCTCCAGATCGAATAGTGGTTCGGCGAGTACATCATAATCTCCAGTTTGTGTTTTAGGATCTATGATGATGAACCGATGTGATTCTCCAAACTCTTTCATCTTGATCGCTTGTTGTAGCGTACTGATCGTAGCCTTGGTTTTTCCAGATCCAGAAAGTCCCGCAACAAGAGATCCTAACGATTTTCCATCGGGATGGTAAAGTCGTTCAATGCTAAGACTCATCGGATCTCATCTCCGCTTCTTGCTTCTTTCGCGATCTCCTACGTCGAAACCGACCAAAGATCCCTCCTAACAATGCTCTTTTCGGCCTGTTTGGATCTGCATTCTTTCGGATGTGCATTAGTGGGGGAACGTAGGCTGTACCCATTGTGATCGACCACATCATCAAAGGATTTACTGGAACAGAGATCCCATAGTGGATCATCATATCAACAGTGGATGATTCAAGGGCATCGTAGTCATCTTCTGATCTCTCAAGAACATAGGTAGGATCCGACATGACTCCACGCCCATAGTGGGTTACAAAGCGATCCAGAGCCTTGAATCCCATGCGTACAAGGTGTCCTTGGGTTCTTGGATCAAACCCTCCCTGCATGGCCTTGACTCCAGAGGGGATCGTCTTGGCCTTTGGAGGTGCTTGATCTGTATCATCATCCCACTCGACATTTCCCCAAGAATTTTCATCACTTGAAATACCCTCATTTTTCACAAAATCTTCATTTTCTGTGTTTTCTGGATTTTGTGTAAAATTAGTCGTTTCAGAATCGGTAGACTGCGAGCCTGTTTCAGAAAGTGTAGAATTTGTCAAATTTTGGTGTTTTGTCTTATGGTGCTTGTAGACGGCGTTTCGTGACTTACCAACATCATGACCATAATCACAGATCGAACATCCCCATTTTTCTGGATCTGCTCTGGATGGAATCGCTTTGCTCATTCATTCCCCTCCTTCATGCGATCAATCGTTTGATCTACCATCATGTCCGTGGCTTCTCCGATCATCATACGCATTCGATGATCTGAATGTACCGCGATCAGTGCTGAATGGAACGATGTTTGATGATCGTTCATATCAGATCTCATTCGGGCGTATGTACGCACGAAGGTTCCTAATCCTCCAAAAGGAGGGCATTCGTTTGTAGTGTAAATTCATCTTCATGCTCTCTTGCAACGTCGATAAATTCCTTCAATGGTAGCCAACTGGTTTGAATCAGATGATCCAGATTATCCCAAAATTGTGAATTTTCACTCCACATGGTCATACGCACTATGCTGTATGCCTTCAAGGTGTTGGTGAGGGATCGAGTCATACCAACGAGTCATAAGATCGCCAAATGTACGGGGTATGATAGATCCCCATAGTCGCTTTGTACTATCTCCCAATGCCCTCATGGTGTACGATTGTTCTCTAAACACATTGATCAGATCTGGATCGTTTCTGATCAGTGCTTCTCTTGCCGAATAGGGCTTATTGACATGGGCTCTGATGAATTGGCTGTCTCGATTTTCTTCACAAAATCGGAAGATGCCTCCCTCTTGGTAGGATCTAAGGAAGTAAGATGCTGAACCTCTGAACGTGGTTTTTGTGTAATTTTGATCCTTGGATCTGATCGAATACACTCCAGACATGATCGCGATCATCTCACCTTCACCATCATCTTCCCACAGTCCAAGATTGTACGGAGCCTCAAGGGGTCGCATAGGAACGGTGTGGAATTGATCTGATGGGAAGACTACCCCATCGGTAGCCACAGACAAAGCGGAGAAGTCGTTCAAACGGATCAATTCGGCAAGACGGGCTCTGGTTCCTCCACAGATCGTAGCCCCATACATAGGGTTCCACATTTTTCCGATCTTGTTATCGACACATTGAAGAAATTTTCCGTAGATCGAGTTGAGCATTACCTTAGATTTGTTGTATTCTACTGTTCCCTTTTCAGACTTAACTTTCATCTTGTAAAACTTGTCAATGAAGGGTCTTGCGAATTTATTTTCCACATTATCCTCGATTTCATGGATCACATAGTCACCTATGATAAACTGGGTATGAGGCCACTTTTTCGCTTCCTCGATCTCTTGGGCTGAAAACCATCCAGAGATCACCCTTGGACTAACCAGTGTACCAGAAGGGGACTTCTTGACCAGAGGATACCAATTCAATCCCGCTTCAAACACTACATGGACTTGAGCGAACCCCATCTGATACGGCTGTTTTTCAGCCATCCATTCCCACCAGATCTCTTCTTCATCATTGAAGACCCACACACCTTCGTTCACATCATCCAAGTGGTATATGATGTATGGATATGCACTCGCAAGATCTACGGCGTAGATCGAAGGGTGGAACCCACTTCCACGGATCTCAAACCATCCTCCAGAATAACTGGTAATGGCGGCTCTTAGCAATTCGATCCCTAATGGATTTTCACAAAATCGTTGATAGTTGGAACCTTGCAAGAATCCAGAAGGTTTCGTTGAGCGATATTAGCAAGCGAATAAGGCTGTATGAAACGGATCCCAGTTTGGATATATGCTTCTCGTTCAAGTCTTGCTAACTTCCCTGCAAGGATCGCGTCTTGGATCGCATATTTCTCAATGTCTTCACGGTATAGATCTCGATACTCTGGATCATCCAATCGACTAACATCCAAAACAGATCCATCAAAACACTTCTCGATCTTGCTTGAACCGAGATACTTCTTGGAAGCGGTATTGAGTCTGATCTTACCATAAAATTGTGAAATATCCCACCACTCACAACGGCCAACTTTGTACTGTCCTTTGTACCAGTCCTTCGGCTTGATCGAAAAGTGCTTACCTTCAAGGTATGAGATCTCAAATTCGATCTCTCCATACGTTGCTATGTTCTCTGTTATGATCACCTTATCTCCCGCTATGATCCTTGTGATGGTTTCTTGATCCCAAAACTTGAGAATCGACTGTACGTCGAATTGGAGGTTCCAGAAGAAATAATGGTATGTAGAATAGCCTCTCTTGGACTTTCTACCATCACCCCTACCAGACTTCCACTTTCGTGAATGTTGGCGATTGTAGAGCGTTAGAATGAGTTTTTCAAAGGAATCTATCTCCCACACTCCCTTCTCTGTCGAGAAAAGCCAGATCTTACCTCCAACTGTTTCAGTATCGGCTCCCATGATCTTCCATTCGGGAAGTGAATTGACAGCCTGTCTCTTTCGCTTCTGTGGTTTGTAGATCGGCATAGGAGACAAACTCAATCCGAGCGACCCCTCGCCAGATCTGAAATCGGAAATTTTCACAAAATCCCCTCCTTACATTGAATCATAGTCTTGTCTGAAATCGTCGTAATCGTATTCATATCCATGGTTGTCCCTCCACCATTCATACCATTCTTCGCTTTGGTATTCAAATCCTAATTCTTCTGCGGCTTGTCTTGCTTCTGTGAGTCGATCAAGGTTCCTCTCAAGATCAGCCATTTCAGCATATGTAACATCGGTAGGTCGAGCCTCCGCCATATCCCTCATCCGTTGATTCCTTGCCACCGATATATCGGTTGCTCTCTGTTCTTCTCGTCGCTCTCTGATCGTTCTGGCGGCTCTGGTAACGCTTGGATCGTAAATGGTTCTTGAGGTACTAAAACGGCCTCGACCACGTTCTTGGATCACAGCACCCGTTTCAGATCTCCCTCGTCGAGCAATAGACACAGCAGTACGATCAGATCGAGGAGAAGATTCACCAGATCGCCAACGTCGAACCGTTCTCGTAGTTACTCCATAGAAGTCGGCTACACCTTGTAATCCGTCGCGATCGATCAAGCTCGTACCCGTACATCAAACAACTCATCCGATGGTCGCCAAGACATAAGTCAAACCTCCTACGCATAGACATAGACAGATCGACCACACAGTTAGAGACAGTCGTTGAACCTTTTCCTCGATCACATCTTCCGCTTGAAGAACAGTGATCCCATATCCAACGATCACGCCTACTACCAAGGTGATCGCGATCAATCCAAACGGATTACTGTTCATGGGTCAATTCCCCGTAATAGTTGTTGATGATCTGTGATATACGGCTTGTGATACGCCGAACATTTCAGCACATCTCTTCTGTGGTAGGTTGTCTTGCTTGACCAACTTGATGATCAAGTGTCGATCTTCTACGGTGAGTTTTCGGACTCTATTTTTCCTTGACAATTCGTTCACCCCCTATCCAGAGATCAATGAAGCCTAACTCTTGCAAACACATCAAAAAGGAGGTTCCATCCCAAAAGACCATTGTGTAACCAGTCATCTGGATCCTACGAACCACGTTATCCGTAAATTCTTGGTAGGTTTCTGGAATGCTCCAGTCTTGAAGTTTCATTTGCATGATCACATCTTCGGCGGTATCGCAACCAGATCATAAGACTCAATTCCATCATCAAGTATTGTTGCCTTCACATACATTTAGATCTCTCCTGTGTGCATTTGTAGCAAGTGCATGGATCATGCTTTCTTGACCACTCAACAATAAGGCCACACTTACGCTTGTATTTGAGGGCAACGGGTTTCATTTCAACTTGCAATTCTCCCCGTTCTCCAGTACTTATCTTCATTTCCCGATTGGCGTTGCTTACCCACATCAAATCATCCGATGGAGGTCTTATCTAAAAAGGTTCGTACAGTTTTGATTTTTCACAAAATCCTAAGTTACGAATCGCAGTGGTACGTTTTTGCGTAAATAGGATCGTAATTGTTTCGACTGGAAAGGAAGGTTATATCTTACGATTTTTGATCTGGACGAACCGTTATATCTGTCCGATGGATCCGTTTTTCTATGACTGTCGTGTCTAATTTTATGGGCGGGTTCGGACTCGTCTTTGGCCTAACATTTATGATCGCCATCTCTGATGTAATCGTTTCCTACGTTAATCGAGATGGAAAGACATTGAGCGAAATTGTAACAGAACGGGTAGGTGCTTGAAATGCTTCTTCCATCCTTTACGTTCCGTGGAATCCTTGACTACGTTGCGGCGGCTACTGGTGCTGTTTTGGGCTTTGCTCTCTTCACCCAACCAATGCAAAACTTGACTAACTCATTGAAGAAAAACTGAGGTGAAATAGATGAATGGCATTTATTACACTAAGATCCGAGACGATACAACCTCGATCCCTTCAAACACAACAAAGTCTTACTCATTCGGTGAAAACGTCCCAAACGGTGCGCTTGAATCCGTCATCATCCGAGTTACCACAGCAAACACAACCAACGCGATCCTTGCTGATTTTCCAAACGTGATCCAGAATCTTCGCCTTACTTTGAACGGCGACGTTTTCTTTGACTTCCGTCAAGCCGTTACTGGTGGAGATAACAACGCTCCTTCTACAATGGGATATTTCCTTAACTCCATTGGTGGTCGATCTGTTGAAAAGATCTCTGATACAGCAAAAGAGGCTTATCTGATCATTCCATGCGGTCTGGAGATCCCAAGCGGTGTCGGACGAATTGAGGTCGTATTGGACTACGCTGCTACTAACGCTGCTGTTGCTTCTGGTACATTCCAGATGTGGCTTCGCTACAACACTGCAACACAAACCTCCACAGTGATCGCTCCAAGCACATCCTACACTCACGCTAACGCTATCGAACAAGTTGTTGTTCGCATTCCAACCCTCACCAAGGGTCAAGTTGTAAGTGGCGTTCTCGTTCAAAACGATAGTGCGGAGGATCAATTGGGCAACCAAGGTATTCGGATCATGACTCAATCCGCTTATGGATTGGACGTTGATTTCCTACGAACCTTCAACGGTGATCTGATGAATGGAGTCGTCTATGCTGATGATGACGCATCGACCACAGCACTCCAGTACGCTCAAGAAGTTGCGGGAAGCCTGTTCATACCAACGTTCAACTTAGTTGGTGGCGATCTGGTACTCCAAGTTGATTCAAGTGCGGCTACAACTCGTACCTACACTCCTGTTCTTGTCAGTCCATTCAACAGCCGAGAAACCAACAACACTCGACAGACTGTCTCGATCACTGGTAACACATCCAAGGCTATCCTCGATAAGGCTGAATGATGGGGGATTACCCCATGAGAGGCACATCGAATATCCAAAGGTACACCCTTACGAATACGGCTGTCATAGCCGTAGGAGTATCGGCGGCTTCAAGGATCATGATACGGGTTACAGAAGACACCAAGGTGTCTCTGGATGAGGGTCGTATTGATACCAACTACTTCACCCTTGACGGTGGTAGTACGATCATCTTAGATCCTCCCAACTGTATCTCTGGATACTTCTTATGGTTCCAGACGGCAAGTGCATCAACTGGATCCCTTGAGGTATGGCTACAAGGGGTGATGTCATGAGTCAGATCTTGAGAGTAACACCACAACAAGACGTGCTACTTCTAACCATGATCGATTCATCTGGATCTCAAAACAGTGGCGACGACTACGACATTGAAGTATCGGACGAAGATAAATTCTCTGTTGCGGGATCGAGAGGGACTTCAATAAGTGTAGGATCTGGAAACAAGATCAGTGTCACTTCTGGATTGTATGAGATCACATTCAATGGTTGGGTACAGACAAATGCGGCTATATCTGGATCATTTGATTATCAGTTTAAGATCGCGTCAAACCCCCTGTTTATTACTGCTGATGTAGCGTATGATCGTAACGTCCAAGAGTATGGATCGTCAGCCAACGTAACGGCTGTTATAGATCCTTCACATACCACAATGTTCAACACTTCATCTGGTTCAGACCTTCATTTTAGAATCACTTGTAGTAACGGTGCTTCCGCATCATGGATCTTGAGAGGAGATCCTACAAGCCAACTTACACAAATTCAGATCAGAAGAATAGGGGATGCATTGTAATGAGCGATCTTGACACAGAACAAAACAGAAGGATCCGTGATGTAGAAGCACGGATCAACGAATTGGAAAACCAAGTTTCCGCGATCTTAGCCAAACTCGATGTTGTTCAGAACCTTTGCAAGGGACTCATGATCTTAGCGGGAGCCGCTATTGGTATCGACGTTGTACCGATGATGGGAGGTGCTTGAAGTGATGGACACTTTTACACAAAATGCTACATTTTGGGCTTGGTGGTTTTCTATGGATCAAGTTGATCGAGATCAGATCGTGGAGAGTGTTTGTTAATGTCGGCGGCTCCTCTCTTTGGGATCTTTGCTCTCGGATGGATCTTTTCACGTTGGTTAGGATACGAAGGTGAAATTCCACAAAATCTTCCAGAAGAGGATCGCTTTGAACCCCAAGAAGAATATCTCCCTCCACAGCCTGTAAGTCCCGATTCCGTCGGTAAGCCATTGTTCTATATCGAAGCCGTACACACAGGATCTGATGGACGTATCGTCTATTGCCTGTACCAACTCTCTGGCGGGATCTATGAAGAGCCTGTTACTGGAGAGATCTTTGATGAATCTTCATATGAAAAGGTAGGCCACATCATTGGAGATCCTTCTGGAACCTCGTTCTTGACTGAAAGCAAGGGCGGTTATGATTTTGTTCTTGATGGAGTCGAATATGTCAATGTTTCAATTTTCACAAAATCCCAAGCGATTGCTAAGGTTGATGAGGTCAAGGATGATCCTCTATCTCCAGAACGTGAGGAGGATCGGGATTCTTCCCCTCCATCTCGTCCTCCCACGTTCACCCCGCCAACTGTCGGTACGGGATCCATGAATTCGTATCGTAAGGGTGGGGTAATGTGATCACAAATACAGATCGTACTCAAGAAAAGGTTGCAAGCAACCAGATGAACATAGAGGCTTTGGCGGCCTTTGATGTTGATGCTCTGGAATTAGAGCCGATCATGGGTTACTCAAACGTCAATTTCATGAGTCCTCTTGATCTTCTCAAGAAGGTTAATCGGCCTGTGGGTATGGCTGATGATGAACGTTGGCTTGCATATGCCAAGCGATCTAATGGAGATCCAGTGCGTTACTTGACATACAAGGACTCGTTCAAGATCACGGTCAATCCACGGTATCAAGTCCAGATCTTGATCTGGTCATTCGGGCAAACTGCGGGTGAACAACTGCTAAGATCTTATTCAGCACCTTATGATGATATTGCCGAATTGATCCAGACGTGGGTTAGTGGTCGTTACTACGGTTTGGATCTGGTTCTCAATGAAGGCGATTATGTGGAATTTGATTCTGAAACAGGTCGATTCACGGTAATGGCTTCTAAAGAGATCGTGGTCGATAACGTTGGAGATCGACTCGCAATTGACGGGATCGAAGTTGCTACGATCGCGGCTTCGTACTATGAGCCGTCAGAAGAACAGATCGAGACAGAAGGACTTCTCGATGATCCCTTGACCGAAGAGGATGAGTACGTCGCTCCATCCAGTCCAACACCATATCAAGATCGGATCGATAAGATCAAGCGAGAATTGATGTTCAAGAACAAGGGGAGGAGGATCTTTGGGGGGATCGCCTTTTTCTTGATCGGAGTTGGCTTGGTTTACTTCATTTCACGGCTACCAATTTTCACAAAATCCTTAGATGAAATACGATCTGGTGTTGAAGGAGGGGTGAGTCTTGAGTGATGAGATCTATCCTGATGTGGGTACTGTCGATTATGATCCTATTCTTGATTCGATGGATCGTTATGCGGATTCAGCCGTCAATGTACTGGAAGGAGTCTCAAGAGGACTATTGGCTATGGTTGTTCCCCTTGTGTCTATTGGGATCGCTGTGGCTTTATCGAGGGTTCTGATCAAGATGCCGATCAAGGTAATATCTGGAGAGATCTGAATGGATGAATTCAAGAAAGTGTTTGTACTTGCGTATTCATCGCCTTTGGTGATCGTAGGGATGTTTATCATCTACGCTATGTTTCGTAACAGGAGGGATCACTGATGGCTTTCTTTGTGCCTCTTTTGCTTGGTGGATCTGCGGTAGCGGGTATTGGATCTTTCTTGTTCAATACGGACACAGGAGAGATCATTGAAGGGGCTGTTGAAGGTGTTACCTCACAGATCCCAGTAATCATCGAATCCGCCGTTCCCGCACTCATGGAAGATCATAGCAGGTATTGACGCGATCATCGGATCTGTTAAAGGTCGTGAGATCGCGTTCTTCTCTGGTCTAACTGTGATCACTTTGACGTATGCGGCGTTCAAAACGATCCAACAAGTTACAGCCATCCCCAAGTAAGATTTTGTGTAAAATGAGGTGAAAGTGATGCCAAAGATCCGAAGTCCCTACACTGGAAAAATGATGAGTGTATCCATGGCTGTCCCTCATGCGGGTAGATCTGGAAAGAAACGTAATTCTTATTGTGCCAGAACAGCCAAGATCAAGGGTGCATGGAAGCGAAATCCTAAGTCTAAGAACCTCAACCAACGACGTAGATGGCGATGCCCGTATGTAGCGGGCGAGTTGAGGATTTCTGAATACAGGAGAAGATAGCATGGTATATAGCAAAAGACCCAAGGTCGGATCAGTCCGACGAATAGCACGAAAAGACGGTGGAGAATCCATCTTTGAACAGATCATAGCGGTACGAAAAGGATCTAAGCCGTTCCGAGGAATCAAGACTCCTTACTATACAACCACCAGAACGATTTCTGGTCGTGGTACTCTCGCTGATGCAAAGGCGTACTTCAAGCGCAACCCATTCAAGTGAGATCCATGGCACGACGATACGCTCCATGTGTTCGCAGGGGAGCCGCCAGATCTCGTTATTCTCCAAGTACCCTCCAGAAGGTCTACAACAGGGGCATAGCGCGTGGCGATCTAACCCAAGTAGTGTGAGATCCCGAAGTGGCAAGAAGCGATCTGGAGGCTTTCCTATGGGTCAGAGAATGGGTAAAGAACAGTGGGCTTGTGCCAGAGTCAATTCGTTCATTCGTGGATCAAGGAAACATGATCGCGATCTAAGATAAATGAAAAAGCCCCACCAGAGGCCAGAACCTCTGATGGGGCGGCTAACTGCTTTTGCAGTAACACTGGTCGAACCAGTCAAGAAGTTGAATCAGTGATCTGATCAAACAGTCCAACGATGAGCCCAACCAGTTGGACTCTTGTCAGATTCAACTCGCATGTAAGTGAACGTGCCACCTTCGATCTTGTCGCCATCACCTTCACAGGCTTTGAGCAACGATGCAAGACCGTTTTGGGCTCCGTACTTGGCTGATCGTAGCCAGAGAGTATTACCCTCCAACTCTTCACAGTCCACGGTTGCGACGATCGCTCCTTCATCGAGGAGTTTTACCTCCTCAAAGAGTACAGGGTACTCGACCCCGATCTCCGCTTCGTTCAAGCCAGTTTCGTATTGACTGGCCGTAGTGCTTCATTCCAATTTATCGTATTATTTTCCGACATACAGATTACCTCCGTATTCTGTCCGATGGTGGTGTCTTATATGAAGTCTATCGCTTATCTTAAGTAGTAGGGGGTCATAGGATGGGGTGAGGCTGATACAATGATACACCCAAGTGCAGACGCAATATACGAACATATGATGGAATTGAAAGAGATGATGAAGCGTACTCATCTTCAATGGAAGAAGAGGGATCTTGCTCGCAAGATTCGACACCTTCAACGCCGATACGACGAATTGACCAAGATGCCATGGGAGTTGAATTGAATGGATTTTAGACTCAAGAAGGATATTGAATTTCTACACATGATGATCATCCGTATGGGTGCTTCTGTTGAGGAGATATGTGGTCGTAAGGTGCTTATGTTCCCAATCACACACTGGGGATATGCTCCAGTAGACCAATCCAAAATCATGCCACACCAGAACGAATGGGTTCTGGTTGTTGAAGAAGATGGCGATTCATGGATCTGGGACACACACATCATGGAGGCTTGAATATGGTTGCAGTTGATCTAAACAAGTTGAGAATCGAATGTGGTAAGTGTGGTGTCTTAACTGCCATTGACCACTTGTCTAAGAAAACCCAATCCGTTGCAGGGACTTCAATTCCTGTCTGGACTTTCAAGTTTGAATGTGAATCATGCGAAGACCTTGAGAACCAAGAAACGATTGAAGCATACGACGATTTTGTGAAAAATGAAGAAGAAAATTCGAGCGAAGAGATCCCTAAGAAACGCAAGGGTGGAGGTCGCACTGTTGGAGCGAAGGATTCATGCAAGAGAGCCCCATCACATTGTTCAAGGTGCGGTGCTACTGGTCGAAGGATCAGTCGGTTCCGTAACTACCGATGCATCGAATGTGAGCATATGGAAGTGATTGAATGAGAGTACGTCGAGCATTTGTAATAGGATCTAAGGGAATACGCCAACTCGATACAAAGTGTACTTGTTGGACTGATTCGGGAGTCCCACCAATTACATGGATCTGTAAGAATTGTAAGGCAAGGAGGCCAAAAGAATGACTGTCTTAGAAGCCTTGAAGAATACGTTGGATCCACGAATACCGTTCTGGATGTTGAATACTGGAACGGATTGATCTACGAATGGAATAGCCGTAACTTCATCGAGAAGCCCCTTCAAGTCCTCTCCTATGGAGGAGGTACACAATCCACAGCCATGCTGATCATGATGGCCTTGGGAGACATTCCAAAGGTCGATATTGTTATCCATGCTGATACTGGATCTGAATTGCCTGTAACAGAAGCATTCATCGAAACAGCAAAGCGATTTTGTGAAGAAACTCTCCAGATCCCATTCGCGATCGTAACTTCACATCGAGGATCCCTTCACGAAGATTACATGAGCAAGGGCAACATCCCGATCATCGGCATGAGATCTTGTACTGCTAATTTCAAGATCCAACCACAACGACGCTTGATCCGTCAGATCGTAGGAAGAGGCCGAGGTCTTCTGGCTGAATGCCATCTTGGGATCACAACAGACGAAGCAAAGCGAAGAACCGAGTCAGACGTTCAATGGTGTGGCTTGAAGTATCCTTTGCTTGATGTTACACCTACAACCCGCCAAGAGTGCATAGATCTCAACACAAGGCAAGGATGGAACATCCCAAAGAGTGGATGCTTCTGTTGCCCGTACCAAGGAGGCAAGGCTTGGATGGATCTCAAACAAAATTATCCAGATCTCTTCCAGATCGCGATTGAAATGGAAGAGAAGAAGTTTAGGATCAAGGGAGGTAGGCTTGGACTGTATCAAGAAAGACCCCTTTCAGATCTTGATAACATCACGCTTGAAGAGTCTCAATGCGATTCTGGAGCAGGATGCTTCATCTGATTTTGTGTAAAATGGAGAATGGTGGAGATGCCCTACTACAAATGCCCAGTGTGTTGGAAGGATAAATTCAGCGAGAGGCCACAGAAGATCTGTGGAGCCTGTCGTAGGGCGGGTAAGACGTACAGAGATGCCCGCAAGTGGGAGGGAGGCCAAGAATAAACGAAGC
>FUIF01018602.1_pt1 | contig 14993 bp, 17 predicted proteins | sample 1003461 | NCBI WGS metagenome assembly FUIF01 (sample SAMEA80401918, study PRJEB19352) | marine metagenome | reverse complement strand
TCACCGGTCTGGTTCTCGACAGAGGTCGGCTCGCCATCGAACAAATCCGATCTCTCTGCGAAACTCCTGACATAGCTGCAGGAAAGTACTCATCCGCTCACCTCTATGTTTCCAGTTCTGCGTTTGCCGGTGATCGCATCAGCCACCTGAATGGGGGCAATCATCACCGCGCACATCGACAGATGTGTTTGTTCATCGGTATTGGGGCACTTGCCGTAGTGGAGCTGGTGACAGGGGGTAACACTTAACGTCCGGCAGCGGTGTTATGGTTTCAGTGTTGACCCAATCTCGGGACAGGTTCTCTTTGGATGAATGAGACAGGAACACCACCTTCTTTACCGGGTCCATGGACACACAGTTCAGTACACCGGTCTCAGGACCCACCACTACATCAGGCCCCTATCTTGGCCAGGGCCAGCGTCTGCCGGATGGAGATCCCGCCGGATTTATAGATCACCCTGTTGTTAGGACCGATGTATTCGAATATCGCGTCCTCCAACAGTTTGGATTGTTCATCCCCTACGAACACAAACCCATAATCTCTGGTGGAGTGCAGCACGTCCTCCACTACCATATGCGTCCACGGATAGGTCTTGTGGATGGATGACCCGGACAACGCCCACACTACAAGCTTCTTGACCTTGAACTTCTTCCGTAGCTTGTTGACCGAGAACTGCTCCATGGGGGAAGGAAAGAAACGCACCTCCGGTCGGGAAAACGGCACATCGGCAATACGATGTATCTCCTCGACGTAGTTGCGGTTCAGCAGGGTGTGTCGTTTCTCATGCGACCAGTAGTACTCTTCCCTGGCCTTAACGGGGACACGTACACCGTCCACCACCTCCACCCGTGGACCGGGAACCAGTAGACCGCCCTCAATAGATTCCGAAAGGTTGATAACTTTATCGAAACCCGGCGCGAGTAGACCCCAGTATTCCCTGAGTTCTCGGTTGGGGACTTGGTCTGTTTGCTGCAGGATAAAATCATCGATCAGCTTATCGCCCTGTAGCAGGGTATGGCCCCTGGAGGTTGTGTTGACCGTGATGTGATAGCCCTCTTCCTTGAGTGGACGAAACAGCGTGGTGGTCTGCAGAACGTCACCGAACCCGCCGTAGCGTATGATTAACGCCTTCTTGGGTTTCTTGTAACGGTCCCGAATACTGAGGAACAGTGGTTGGTTACGCCACCCCGTGTCGGTGGACAGTCTGTATATCAAGCAGCCTCATCCTCTATCTTGAACCACAGCTTCGCCTTCTTCTTCATTTCATCGAAGCTGATGTCATCTGAAAATTGCAGACCAAGGTTTTCCCTGACGTATTTCATCAACTGGGTTTTCCCGCCCATACCCTTCAGGCTATCCACCCAATCGTTGAACTTCTTCTGATGCGAGGACACCCCCTCCTTACCGATTATCTTGCCTTCGGTTGTGGTGGGCGTTTCCGTAAACACAGGGGCGACAACCTCAACTTCCACCTTGCCGCCATTTATTTCACCCAGGTATCTATAATCGCCAGCGAAACAGTGGCCGTCCTGTACATACTTCGTACCGGGGACCTTGTGTCGGCTGACTATACCCATCACAGTAGTGTGATCCCGTTCTGCATCAAATCTTGGTTCTGCCTTCATTTCTTCACCTTGTGTAGTTGTTTACTTTCTATCGGACACCGCCCCACCACCACGCGGACGACGATCGTTGTTGCTGGTGACGTAACGGTCTTTGATTCTCGGATCTACGGCCTTCGCCTCCGAGTCGTTGATGTAACCACGGTTGATGATGTCCATCGCGCCACCATCCGCACCCCAGTAATTGCGTGAACCGCTCATGCTGGGTTTGTCTGGCAGCTCCCGAGGTTTCGTAGATCTTTAGCCATGGGAGACTCCTAAAAGAAAAAGCGGCCTCAAGCCCCTGAACAAGGAGACAAGTTTGTTCAGAAACAGGAGGCCGCACAGAGGGCACTCTTTCTTACTTAAATCGGAATGAGCTAGGTCGGTCGCTCGGATCGCATGAGTGCTTGTAGATCCCCTGGGGCTTATTGTTAGGCCCGGTACGGTTATCCATCGCACATTGTTTCGGTGACTCGGTGATGCGCTCACAGTTGGTTACACCCTTCATAGCAATCGTGTTTTGATTGCTTTTGGGCGCACCCTGTGCGCTCATCCCGCCACCACCGTCACTGTTGCGAGTCTTGTGCTGACCATATACTGCGTTTTTTCTAGCCATGATCTACTCCTTAGTACCAGCCAACTACGACATACGGAAATCCCTTACCGGCCTCCGTACCCGCATCAACACCCACAACCGGGGTGACGCGAACGGTGGTGCCAGCCGGGATAAACGAGTCAATAATGGCATCGGTGTCATCGACCACGTTGAACACAACGGCGGCTGCGGTGGTGTCCGGCACATTCAAGATAGCGAATGCATCGGCGTCACCACTGGTGCCGACCTGCACCTGGGGTGCGGTTGTGTCTGCGGCCACGGTTTCGGTCACGTTTACACCAACGTCAAGGACCAGGCCTTTCTTGGTGGCGTCCCAACACTTGAAGTCGTAAGTGGTGGGGGAACCGTCACCAATGTCCTGCTCTGCGCCGGAGGTGTATTTGACGATGTCTAGTTTTGAATAACTCATTTGTTACCTCCCTTAAGCAGCGGAGTCCCAGATGACGCAACGTGCGTCAACTGCGACAGGATGAGTTAATGCGAAACCACCGAGGTAGTACCACGCGACACCTTTGTCCCGACCGAAATCTCCAGGCAGTTTGCCTCGGATCTCTTCGGGCACGGCGATTGCTTCCGCCACGGTGTCTTCACCGAGGAACAGAATCCAATCGGACAGGCCGTTGGTCCACGTCGTGGCTGCGGTCCCGAGACCGGCGACGGCGATGTGGGTCTGCTCAACAAACCGGATACCTTCGTACCTGCCAACCTCGCCGTTCATGATCATGCCGAAACCGGTTTCAACGTACTGCCGGATGGACTCCAGGTTGTCACGCAGCGTGGTGAAGGTTGCCGGACGGCCAACTGCATAGTAGTCGTCAGCAACAAACGCCGGGATGTTTCGCTCTTTCATCGTGATCGAAACAAGACGCGCATGCTCTTTCTGGAAGGCAATGTTGTTGGTCTCGGTGGCCACGCCATTGGTGGTCAGATCGAGAGAGGTGGTGCTGTTGCCACTGGTGGGCACAACGCGCAGGGGCGTGGTGTCAAACTGCGTGGCTACGGCGGTGTCAAACGTCTTCTTGGCATCGTTCTTCAATGCCTTGGTGACGATTTCGCGCACCGGATGATAGGACAGGTCGTCCAGCTTACCGGTGTAGTTAACGGAGTTACCGTACTCCGTGATGGTCAAAGTGCCTTGGGTTATGCTGATGGAGGTTTCCGGCATCGTGGTCGTTTCGACCAGCTGCCCACCTTGTGTACCCACGTCCGAGTAGACGTTCCAATGGAATGTGTCACCGGCATGCATGCCCTGATGGGCCTCGTCTTTGATATCCGCAAACTGTCGCAGTTTCAAGACGGGCTGGAGAGCCATTCTCAGGTCGTCACTCAGATTGTCTGAGTACATGAAACCACCTTCAGCATTAACCGCCCATACTTGTCCAGCCATTGCTGTACTCCTAAAGGTCGAATTAATGTGAGATTGTTTACGCCTTTAAAGCAGACGATTCGCCGGTAGGTAGAATCTCGGACTAGTGCGTGTTCTCGCCAGGGGGTGGTAGAGAATCGTAGCGATAGCCGCGCTATTGATAGCGTTAAGATACGATATTAAGGAATTACTATAGAAAGGCAAGAAAAAAAAGGTAAGTAAAAGGCCCCACACAAATTGCATGGGGCCGGAGGAGGAGATATACCTGAACCAAACAACGATCAGGAGTTATATATATACCATACCTCGTTCAGCATTGGTACGTTGTAAAGTTGCATAAGCTAAATTAACCTGTTCCTCTGTTGGGTTTTCCGCCACCCAAGCGAGTGCTGTTTTCTTTCCCTCGATAATTCCCGACGCAAACACAACACCAATGTCGGGCGGATACATCTCCTCGGGGATCTCACCCCGCAGCCATGCACACTTAAAGGATCGACATACATTGGGGCGAAGATGATAGATCGCACACCCCTTCCCCCGCTGATGGGGACACTTCTCATGCCGCTCCAGGTTGTACCCGTCCTTCTTCACCTCCAACAAGGTACAACACATATCACATTTACCACATTCTCTCATGAAGAAACCCCGCCAGCAGGATTCTCACCTACCGCCGGCAACACGACTCGGCCCACACACAACCATCCACATGCCGACATGAAGCCTTCCCCCGGCACTCGCCCGTATTCCCCCCGCATGGTTGCGGCTTCTTTCAGGGGTCATAACGCCAGGGTCATCTCTCCAAAACATCGCCTCGGGTCGCTCACCCGGAGTGGCGGGGCTACGCCAAACCTTTCTGTTTCATCTGCCGCTGCTTCATTTCCTGGATCACTTTCGCCCTGGGGCCTTCGTTCAGCTGTTTATCACTGACCGTGCCACTGATCTGCTGGGTGGACTTGTTTGTGGTGGGTGAACCGGGGACCAGCGTGGGCTCTTTAGGTTTACGGGACTGTCTGGTCTGCAGACTTTCCTCTTTCTTGCGCTGGTTGTTGGCCCCGGTGATGTCATCCAGCCACCCCTGGGTATTTTCAGCGGCGGATTTCATGATGTCCATGGGGTCCATGCCTGGGTTTTCCTTCTCTATGCGGTCGATCTCTTGCACCAGCACGGCCTGCATGCGGCCATTGTCCAGCAACTGAGAAAAGTTTTCCTCAACATACCGGTAACCACTGATGGCCTTGTCCTGGCGGGACTGTATCTCACGTTTCTGCAGGGCAGTGTTGACAGCGCTGGAAGCAATCTCCGCTATGGTGCTGGGGTCCACCGTGGTTGCCATGCGAAGTTCATGATTCAATTCCCGGCGACGTTCAGCCAGCTGGGACTTTTTCTCCACATCACCATCTATCAGGGCATCCTCGTACTCTGTTTCCAGCTTGGCTAACTGACCCTCCAGCTCCTCTATCCTGGCCTTATTGGCGGTCATCTCCTTGAGCTTGTCGTCGGCCTCTTTCTGCTTCTGCTCATCGATCACACCCTGGATCTGGTTCCACTTCTCGTTGGCCAGCCTGAACTTCTCGTCCGCACTCTCGCCCTTCTGGGCCATGGTGATCAGCTCTTCCCTGGTTACGGTGCGCGTTTTACCGTCAACCGTGATCTCATAGGTCTCTGGTTCAGGTGTCTGGGGCGTGTCTGGGCTGGTTGGCGGCACGATCTCCTGGGAGTCGTCCTCGGGGGCTTCTTCCGGTGGGTTCTCCCCTTCCTCCTGCGCCTGCACTGCGGCCTTGGCCTTGGGTGAATCGTCCAACTCCCCGGAATAGTACATCTCCTTGGTCCGCTGGATCTCATCTTCCCGCGCCTGTTTGTTGCGCTTGACTATACCATCATACGCGGTGCGCCCCGGTGGGGGTGGTTCATCGTCCGTGTCCGGTTTTATGTCCGGTTCCGTGTCGCTCTTTTTGGCAAACCTTCCCCTTTCATCTCGCGGTCTTTCGTCCTTTTCGGGAGTTTCCGTGTCCTGATTTATGTCCTGATTTATGTCCTCATTTTTGTCTGCTTCTTCCGCCATGTTTCTTCACCTCAATTTACTGTTTCATCTGGGTCAAAATGCACAACCCGGTAAGTCAGGTCCTCCCCGCTTTGCTGCTGGTATCTCTCCAATAAAACCATGTTGGCCTGCGCCCTGGTCGCAACCTGCATATATTGGCTCCGGCGCTCCAGGTCTTCCTCGGTCTTGGCCTTGGCCATACTCTCGTCATAGATCTCCTTCCAATCAGACATCATGACATCCCACTCTATCTTCATCAGAACTCCTCCTCCGCATCACGCGCCACCAGACCACTCTCAGCCAGCACCCCCTCGTTCACCATCTCAACCACCCAGTTGATCATACGATCGGCCACAATCAGGTGGTTGTAGTTCTTGCGTAAAATCTCAACGGCCTCCTCCACATCGGAGGACATCATGATCTTCAGAAAGGAAATGATGGCCGTATCCCTGGCGCGGTCCAGCATCTTCTTACCCATGGGGGATTCCATAAAGGCCTCGGCCTGTATACGCCCCTGCACCTTCTCCAGCAGGGCCTGATCGGTCCTGGTTCGCAGGTCCTCAACTACATCAAATACGGGCTGTCCTGGCATTATCCTGTCGCATGCGGCAATTTACCGTAATCCCCACGCGCCATGGTGCCGCCTTTACCTGGGGCAGGGTTGTAGGCCTCGCCCTGGGCCTGACCCAGGTCCTTGACCATCTCATGTAACAATGAATCCCGCTGCAGCTTCAGCTCATCACGCTTATTGCGGTCGTCAGCTTCCGCTATCTGCCGGTTCAGCTCGTTCACCTGCAGTGCGATGGCCTCTCTGCTCTTGTTGTCCATCTCTGTTTTCTGCAACGTGGTGCTGTTACGCATCTCTTCCTTCTGCAGGTCCACCTGGTTCTTATCAGCCACCTGCTGCAGCTCCTGCACCATGGCCATCAGCTCTTCCTTACTCGGGCCTTCCTCCTCATCCTGTGCAATGAACCTGCTCGAATCCGAATAACCCACCGCAGCAAATACTTCCTTCGCTATCTCTGGCAGGTTGAGTCTTATCTGGCCGGTCTCAATGAACGGACCGAGCGACTCCATGCCAATACGCAGGTTGTTGACCCTGGATAATGGATCGGTTGCGCCCGTACCCAGGCGTAAACGCAGCACCAGATCTTTGGTGAACAAATCATCCAGCGTAATCTGTTGGTCTGGATAGTTCAGCAGCTCCATGCTGGCACGCTGGCCGGCGATCTGAATTACCTTCTCATCGGTCTCGTACTTCTGGATCATCTTCAGCACCTGTTCCAGTACAGGCTTGGCCCAGGTAAGTGCGAACGTGGTCACATCAAACTCCACCATGGCGTCCGCGTCACCACGCAGCATCGCAATGCCGCCCACGGTCTCGTTCAGGTTGCGGTTGGTGGACAGGGTGGATGTGTTGAACTGCCCCGCCAGGGTATCGAAGTCCGCATTCACGCGGTCCTGCTCCTGGTAGGATGACCCGGTAACGTCCTGGGTCTGCTCCTCGGCAACATCGTCCACCACGTTCTCCACTTCGTAGACACCACCCGGTACGGAATCCCGTAAGGCAGTCAGGTCCACAGACGCCCCGCGACGTATGCGGTAGCGTTTGTTCATCGCCAGCTGGACGTTGTCTATGCGCTGGTTGGATATGGTGTTGGCTAGGGATTGGAGGTTCTCGGTCAACTGCACCTTCGATGATGGATAGATTTTGTGGGCTTCGATCACCCCCATTCCCACAACGTAATCTCTCTCCCCCGGAGACAAATGCTGATACTTCGCATACAGCGGGACCGGTTTAGACAGCATGTGCTGCGTCCCCGCCGTGTAGTAAATGTAATCTATGCCGTCCAGGGCACGCACGGTATTACGGTGCACCCACACGATCTCATGGTCCTCATGGCCACGCTTGGAGTTCTCGCCCCTCGGGTCCGTGCGTCGTTCTTCACGCACGCGGGTGGTCGGATCATCGGTGTTTCGTTCAGCGCCCAACAGGTCACCGTCCGACACATACAACCATTTGCCCTCAATATCTTCTTCGTCCTCACCGGGCTTCATCATCATGCGTTTAACGTCCATCAGATGCATGGGCATAAGCTCAATGATGTATGGCGATGAGTGCACCACATCACGCCAGTTGGCACCCGGATCGAACCTGAAGTACTCGATCGGTACCAGCCGGATGTCAGGGTGGTCATGCGTCTTAATATCCTTGAAGTCCTGCACCCAATCACCGGTCTTGCCGTCTATGGTTTTACCATCAGGTATGGCCAGCTTCTCATGCCGCCAGTACTGCCTGGAGATGGTTATGCCGGTAACATAGGCATCCTGCCCCGCAGCAATAACGGTCTTGTACCACTCCAGGTTTTTGTCCAGGTGATATTCGAGGATCTCTTTGTTCAACAGGGCTGAGTCCTTCGCTATCGGATCTCCTTCGTTCTCCGGCTCCACGGACACCAGATCAGAGTTACCAAAGAATGCTTTCGCCACCGCAGCGCCTGACCTGCGTTCACCCGCCCTGGTCTTGGGCCGGTAGTTGCGGCTGCGGTTCGCATACTGCGAGGTGTGATACTTGCTGCCCGCCGGGTGACGTGAGTGGAAGTTATCAATGTTCCGCTCCATCTGCCGACGCATGTTGGCATCAAACCAATCGGTAGACCCCTCGTAAGAGGCCCTGGCTAACGTCAACCATGGGCTAACCTCATGCTGCGGCGTATCGTCATCACTCGCGGGACCCTGTAGGTTCTTCCCCTCGGTTGGCGGTGTTGGATCAATTAGACTCATATGAACGTCCTCGGTAACTTATCCGGTGTCCTGTCTCCCTTCACGCGCAAACCTTTGTTTGTTATTTCCCACTGGCACCTCTGCCTGTACACCTCATAGTTGAACGGACCACGCGGCATACCATAACGCTCCAGCAACTGCCCGCCCATGTTGCGGACCACAATGTAATCATTGTCAATTTGGTCCGGCAGGATTGTGAACCCGAACTGGCCGTCCAGCTTCATACTATGCACCCTGATCACACCATGCTCCACACCGACCAGCCACTCCCACCCTGGGTAGTGGCGTTCAAGTGTGTCGGCAATATTCTTACAGGTAATCTGATCCCGTAAGGTATTCGGCTCGATGTGTTCTATCAGCTCAATCGTCACTGCAATTCACACAGAATACGCGCTGGAAATTCTTCTGCAGACTCTCCAGCAGATCATCTTCATGTATATCTTCGTCCTTTGGCCACACGCCATCTCTCGGCGTGGGGAACTCATAGTGCTTTAGATTTTTTTCGTCGCTCATGTTTTTTCCTTCTCAGTCTTGCGTCCCACTTCCACGCGGCCTTACAGAACACCTCTTCCAGCCACCACAGGATGCGGGAATACGAGGTTACGGTGTTCCGCGAATCGCAGTCTGCGGTTAAACCCAACATTGCCCACTAGCCAGCAAGGTCACATCTGAAATGAATACTTCCCCCGTCACCTGATTGATATCCAGGCCTGGGTTGCCCGCAAACTTACTGTAGGCGATCTGTATACCAGCACGGTCCAAATCCGTGCCGGTATAGTCATCGTTAAAGTCATACACCACATCACCGTTCTGGGCTGTCGCTAAATCTATGGCCGGTGTTACGGTCCCATCCTGTAACGAAATGCTGGGCTCCGTGCCTGGGCCTGTGTCGGTGACGGGTATGATTAGTGTCGCTCTGCTCATTAGTTGACGCTCCTGGAAACCTCGGTCCACGACGTGCCGTCATGCACCAGTTTTATGGAATCGTACTGGGTGCCGGTGAAATCGCTGGCCGCGCCGGCTAGGTTGATGGTGTCCGTACCAGGGGTATCGTCGTCCACCAGAGTGACGTTACCGTCCTGAAAGATGATCGTGAGTTCACACCCGTCATCACCCCCGGTAATGGTGGTCACCGAGTTAGTTCCACCATCCCCCGTCAGCAATACAACCTTATGCGCTGCCGCAAATGTAGTCGCAGCTGCGCCGAGGGTGAGGGACTCGGTTCCTTCATGCAGCGTGGTAACCCATGTGGTGTCACTGTCGTAGTTGCCGGTCTTTTTGTAGGCCCAACGCTGGTTGTCGGAACGCCAGAACCAGCTTCCCCTTCTACGCTGTACTACGCCATCGGGATCAGCGTTGTGTGCGCCTATCCCCACACCGTTGCTCAGGTGTTCATCCTCCGGGGTAATCTTGAAGCCAGGGTGACGGCCAGCGAAATACATGACGGCACCATGGTCCTTGCCTTCGCTGGTGCCCATGCCGCCGAAATATATTTTGTTGTAGTGGCGGTCGGTAGAATTTGTCGCCGGGATCGTAAACCCCTCATCCACATAATTGATGATGTTGGCATAGTTGAAGATAGTGCAATTCATGTCGATATTCGGCGGATCATTCGCTGCCGACCGAACCTCAATAAAGTCAGTCTGCGGCCCAGCCTGTGCTGTATTGAACAGGCCCTGCAATTTGACCATGCCGGTGCAGTCCTCAATAATGATCGCCGGATCGTTCTGATCCTCACACTTCAGGCCCTTACACCAAACTGCATTCATGTGTATCAGGTGGATAAAGGTTTTATTGTCGTCGCCCGATAAACCGTCTACCCATACTGAACCCGAACCACCACCGATCAGGTTCTCTATCCTCAACGCGGATACTGCCGATTTAAAAACAGAACATCGCTCAATGAAGCCCGTCGCCGGGGTATACCCAGCAGCTGACCGCATGAATATCCCATAGTCCCACTTATCATCTGCCCCCACATAGCAGCGCCTGACGCAGGACACCTCCCCTGGGGACTGTATGGCGATGCCTGCCGTGCCAGCCGCCTGGGCGTTCTCACAAGTGAACCAAATGTTTTCTATACAAAACCAGTGATCCCACTGATCCTGACTATTCCACTCATGGGTCTGTAACCCATTCCCCTGGCCGGTGAATAACAACTCGGTTCCTGTCCATCCGTTATTACGCACCGGGCTGGTGCCAACCATATGCCCCGGTGCCCAGAAGTCCAGCGTGGTGTCGTATGACATCCTGCCCGCAGGCAACAGAATCTTGCCTGTCACAGGGTTGTTGGATACCACCCGGTCGGGTGAATTACGCCACCACTGTATGGCCTCATTCAGCTTGGCCCCATTGTGTGCTGCGGTTTTCGTTGGGCCTACCTCAAACGGCTCCTCCCAGGTTTTGATGGCGTGCTTTTCACTGGATTTGAACGTGGTCTCCAGGTTGTCATCCATCTCTGTCCAAGTTACGCAGAGCCCTTGTCCGCCTGCTTGATAATGCCTGTCTGTACAGTCATTTACTTAATCCTCAAAACTTTAATGAAAGAACAAAACCGGCGTCGGCGCTGGTTAACTCAACCTGACTCCAGTTCAATGTGTACCCATTGGCATCCAAGCTGGTTAACGTCGCCGTCAACTCATTGGAATTCGGTGATGATTGATATGTTTGTATGAAGCTGTCGCTGATGCGGCTACCGCAATTAGATCCCGTTGCGCCATCCCTCGTTGTAAGTGGAGATACTGTGTTCGTTCGTACCATCCGCCACACCCACCGTCATCATCATGTCGTACTGCGTGGTGGTGCCGCTCCAATCGTCCCAGGCCGTAAACATGGACAGCAGCAGATCTGGCTGGAAGGACAAACTAGATACGGCGTCTGCGCCTGTGCCAGCCGGTGTCTGGTGGTTACGCAGGTTGATGTCAGAGAGTCCGCCCAGCAATAGATATGGGACGTTCCGATCAGAATTGGAGGTGTGATAAATATCAAGCCCGCCACCCGTGGGACCAGCTGCCGGGGTATTCCATGAAGTAATCTGGTAACGATTACTCACGTTGCCTGCGGAATGCACCGCCGCATCGTCGTACTTGGCCTGCAGGCACTTGGTGGTGGTTTCGTTATGGTCGTCACCGCCACCAAAACAGAACTGTGTGCCGCCACCTGTACCATCATTGATACCGCAGCCGAAACTCAACTTCCCGCCATTACCCACGTTATTCGGTTGCGAGTTGTTGTTGTGCGTGAACGCCATAAACAACTGGGGCGCTGTGGCAGACCCTGTCACCTCACCCCACGTATCGAAGGAGGTTACGGTGCCCGTGCTGCCAGACATATTGAGCGTACCAGCCGACGCGGACAGCCCCTTAAACAGAATCGCTATGCCACGGTGTGTGCTATTGGGTGGATCATCCCAGTTAATCTGCAACCCGTCCGTGATCTGCGACACCGTCCCGTCGCTTGCGCTGAACGTCCCATCGGGGCTAAGTATCGACAACCCATCCCTGATGTTGGTTTCACTATCGGTGTTGGTCTGCCCATGCTCAAACGAACTGGAGATGCCATTCAGATTCCCAGTACTCGCCGCCCAGGTGTATACGTTCCATGACCCACCCGTGGTATCTGTATCTACCGCAGAACAATGGTTCATCATGATCAGTGCAGCAGTAGGTGTCCCGAATCCGGTGGATGTAATGGTGTCGGTGTTGGATGTGTCCATGGAGAACGACACCAGCGCCGCCCCTGGTGCTATCACATTGTTGGTGCAGCTCTGTGCACCGATGGTGGCCAGGGCGTTGGGAGATGCCGCCTTATCCTCAATGTCACCCGAACCGGCGTTGTATTCCCATGTGACCGTCTGACCTGCGGCAACGCTGGACGCCAGCTGATACTCCACAACAGAGTTATCCAGGTTACGCCGCGTGCCTGAGGTGATGGTCACCGGGGTGGAGTCCACCTCTATGGTGACACCCGCCGCATAACCCAGGGCTGGGCTTGAGATGTCCTCGGAGAACTGCACCACCAGCACATCGCCGGGGCTGTCTATCGTGCCACTGATAAAGTTAGGTGCGATGGTGTCAACGAAGCTGTGCGGTATGTCCTCATCGAACTCGTACACCTTGAGTCCCGTCACTGGGCTTGTGAACACATCGCCCTGTATCGGGGCCACATCATTTGCCCCCTTCAGGTCACCCACAGATTGGTCATACTTGAACCTGATGGTGGTGGATTCCTGGTTGATCGTGGTGTTGACCACGTAATGCACAATCGCGTTGTTGGTCTGACGGGTAGCGGAATTAATCGTAACCGGTGTGCCGTCCACCTCTATCGTTACGCCCGCAGCATAGTCATCACCCGGTGACTCGATGTCATCCGTAAAGGTAATCACTACCGTGCTAAGATCAACGCTGCCTATCTCACCTGACTGAAACTTGGTAAGCGGTATGGCCGCGCTGTCGGTGAAGAAAGCAACCCAGTAACCAGTATTCACATACAGCGGGCCACTCTGCTGCTGCTCCTGTGCCACCGATATGTTGAATACGTTGGTCGTATCGCTGCCGGCAGAGTTTGATGCCTGTATGGACACGCTGTTGAAGTCCCCATACACCACGGGTATTCCACTGATCACACCACTGGATGAGTTCAGCATTACGCCGCTGGGTAATGATCCTGATGCGATGCTGAAGGTCAGCGGGAATGTGCCAGCCGTCAGATAGGATGCGACATCTATCGGGCTGATGGCTTGGTTCTGCGTCCAGCTCTGTGCTGGTATGGTGCCACTGAATGCGGGCGCAACCACTGCGGCCTGTACGTCTATGCCAAATGCATTGGTGAATGCCTGACCGAATGCGTTCGAGGCCTGCACTACGATGCCGATGTTGTTGGCGATCGTGTCGGGGGTACCGGTAATTAAACCCGCCGATGTCAACGTCATGCCCGATGGGATGCTGCCAGAGAACAACGAGAACGTCATCGGCGTAGCGCCTGAGAAGTTTACGGACACATCCAGGGTGGTGGGCTGGTTCTGCGCGAAGATTTGATTGTTGATCTGGGTCTGCAGCACCGGGATGTCGGGAATGATAATCCCGGCATATGGGTTGTCCTTGTGAAAAAAGTTCCTGCTCTGCGAAAACTGATACGCCACCGTGGGCTCTGTCCCATGGTGCGGATCTATCTCATGTATGATCTGCTGCAGTGTCCTGCGCGTGATGATCGCCATTACAAATCCCCCAACCTGTCTCGTATTTGCCTCGCCAAACGCCTGGGGTTGCGTTCACCCAGCCTGGACAGCACCTGCCTCACCCTCGCTTCAGATACACCCGCATACGCAGCCAATCTGGTTACAATCCTGTCCGCATCCGCAACGGACAGCGGTCGCTCATCCGCATCTGTATCTACGTCAATGACGGACACCACCTCCATATCGGTCCTGTTTATCAGGTCCGCGACCTCCGCATCCTGTGCGTTGATCTCCACATACGCCTGACCACGTCCGCCCTTGGGGTCACCCGTATAGTTCGAGCCCGACAGCTTCTGTGGGCCATCTATCACGCAGCGCGGATACCATCTGCCGCCCCGCAACACCCAATCTGTAATGGCCTGCACCTGCTTCATAACGTATCCAGTGTGTCGTAATCCGTGTGCGTTGCCGGGTAACCCGCAATCACACCTATCACCCCACCCGTACCCAGCGAATTCACCTCACCGCTGGTGGTGGTCTTGTTGGCCGAGGCCGACCCGTAGTTCATGTTGTCGGACGCATCACCACTCACGCTGATGTATTCATCGTTCATCACAATGTGCACCAGCCGGATACTGTCGCTGCCGTCATTAGCCAGCCCGGTCTGCGTGGCCCTGGATACCGGCGTACCGTCATGGTCCTCGAACAGCTCACCATCGCCCGATGAATTTATTTCTACCGCCCAATCTGTCCTGAACCTCACCGCCTGCAATCCGCTGGAGGGAAGCGTGTTCTGCCGCCAGATAATTGTGCCGTCAGCGGAATGTGTGAACGCCGTAGATGCGGCAGGCGTATCGTCATGGAAGTCCTGTGAATCGGTGAACACATCCATCTCATACGGATTACCACTGCCCGGAGAGGACTCCGGCAACCTCAGGTTGTTGAATGTGCCATCGGGCTGGTCGTCACCGCGTGTGGTATTACATGACAGCCGCATGTTGGTGCCTTCCGAATTGGTCCTGGACACCATCCCGAGTAACGTCCAATCCGTATAGTCCCCGCCTTGATAAACGCAGCGAACCCCCGGTTGTAACTGCTCTTTGTGTCCCCCGAGGTGTAGATATCGTTGCTGGAACTGAACCCGCCCAGCACTACCGCCAAGTCATAACTGGTGGATGTGGACAGGGAGCTGGCGGTGAGGTGCCGGTTCTGGGTGAGAACATTTGTGATCTTGACCTTCTGGCCCGTACCCTCAAACCCTATGGAGTGCGTTGGGTTGGTGCCGCCAGCCGAACCATCATCAAAACCAAACAGAAAAGGTTCATCCCCCATGGAAGTAAAGTTGACGTTCACTATCCCCACCATGCCAAAGTCCTGCGGTCGGGCAGTAACCGTGGTGAACCTG
>FUIF01014795.1_pt1 | contig 14997 bp, 27 predicted proteins | sample 1003461 | NCBI WGS metagenome assembly FUIF01 (sample SAMEA80401918, study PRJEB19352) | marine metagenome | reverse complement strand
GACCACCAGGCCGTTTTTGTTTGATTAGTTCCTGTTGCACTGCTAGCCCGATCGCTTTACCAAGTTGAGCACCCTGACCGCTGCTGGCGTCAGCAGAGGTTTCAGATGCATCAACGTTAACGGTGATTGTCGTGCCGCCACCCATGGCTGCACCATTAGGTAGGATTGTGCCAGCACGATCAGGGACGAACAGCTCAGGGCCACGCTCACCAACAACAGAAGGGCGACCAACTGCTGGACGACCACCATTTGCAAAGCCTGGCAAAGCTGAGAACAAGCTGCTGGTAGGAAAAGCAACTTTCAGCAAAGAGTTGACGCCAAGCTGCAATAATTGTCGAGCAACGTTATTCAAAACGCCGGATAATGCTTCCGTCGCGCTTTTTGCTTGCATCAAGCTATCAACAATACCTGTGCTGATTTGCTGGCCTATTGACTGGTACAACTTTTCAACTTCAGTTAATTTTTCCGCGATTTTTTCTTCTTCCTCCCCACGTTCTTGGGCCAGTCGTTTCAATGTGCCTTGGAGTTGAACCTGCCCAAAAGTGGTTTCAATTTGTTTGATTAAATCATTCGTGATGTCGTTACCGACAATCGCTCGATTAGCTTCTGCCTTCTCGATTTGCAGTTGAAAACCTAGCATTACTTCTTCCTGCTGTGTTAACGCAGCGGAAAGCCTGCCCCTTTCTTTAAGAGTTGCAATCTGTCTTGTCGCTGCTTCCTGAGCTAAACGAACAATTCTTTCTGCTTCAGTTTCTTCTCTTGGTTTGTTCTTTTTTTCTATCTTCTAATCGCAATTTTTCCCTAAACGCATTGACAGCATTCATATCAAGGGCTGCCCCTTGCCCGGGTTGCGTGTCAACTTGTAGTGCTATAGCAGCACGTACTCGTCCCAATTTTGATTCCAGATCTAAAAGCTCTCGCGAAGCAGCAGCCGCACTTCCGCCCATTCCTTTAAGACTCTGGCCCCCAACTGTTGCAGACCTGTCGAAACCTTTAATTGCTGTTTCTAGTCGGGTCGCTTCTTTTTCAAGATCTTCTACCGACCCTGTATCGATTAGGTTTTGAAACTTTGTAACGCTTTTGCTTAGCTCAAAAATTAATGCGGCTGTTCCGCCAATAGCAGCCAGTTTAAGAACAATCGTGCCTAGCGCAGCAATTGCACCCACGCTCATACTGCCGAGCGCCAAGGATAAACCGCCGATTACTGGCAATGCAATCGCTGCTGCTACACCGATTAGCAAGATGCCACCAGCAGCTTGCTTTAGGGGCTTTGGCAACCCACCAAACTGTTTCAGCAGATCAGTTGCTGTTTCGGCTAATGGAGTAATAACAGGCAGCAGTTCTGTGCCAATGGCAGTGCTCAGTTCTGATGCAGCGTTTCTGAACGCCTTAAATTTTGCTGCAGGAGACTGATCTAGGATTGCTTTGATCTTGTCTGCGTTTACATCAAAGCCCTTTGCCAGCGCATTGATGAGAATGTCAGCAGTAATTGCACCTTCGCTACCGAGTTTTTTGAGGTCTGCAACATTGACTCCCATCTGGTCAGCGACCAGTTTCAGGATCCCAGGCAACTGTTCAGAAATCGATCGGAACTCATCGCCTTGCAAGCGACCTGAACCCAAAGCCTGGCTTAGCTGCAGGAAGGCAGACGAAGCAGCGCCTGCAGACGTGCCGCTAACGATTGCAACTGCGTTAAAGCCTTCGAATGTGGTCTGGATCTCATCCAGAGATTTGCCTACAGGGCGTAAACGGGCAAAGATGTCAGCGAACTGATCGGCAGATTCTGCTAATGATAGATTAAAAGTTTTGGCATTCTTTGCGATAAGCTTTTGGACCTGATCATACTCCCCATACTCACCCGCTAAAGCTCGAAGCCTTATTTGTGTTTGGCTGAACTGCGCGGCTTGAGCAACAAAGCCTTTCGTTATAGCGCCAAGACCCAAGCCGATAAGGGCTCCTTTTAGCCCACTCACTTTTTGTGCTAGGGCTCGTGCCCCGCGAGCCGCTCGGCCAAATCCATCTTTAAGCTTTCTCGTTGCTCGTGCGCCAACAGCCCCGAGGCTACGCATCACATCCTGTGAGCGTTTTATTGATTGATTTAGCTTTTGGCTCGCTCTATTGACCTGACGCAGCGGGTTGACCGCTTTTGCAGCATCAACAATCAGTTCTACTGTTGACTGTGCCACGGCTGTCTAGCAGTGCCTAAAGTCTAACGCCGCGTTTGCTTTGCACGCTGCATTGCTTGTTCTTCCATCTCTGCCTTTAGTTCGTAATAGGCAGCATAATACACAAACTCCGCATCGGTCAGTTCCGTGCGGAGCCTGCTGACTGTCATGCCCAGATCGCAGGACAGTGGAATTCAAAAAAAGTCCACTTGTCCTGCTTTAGTCGTTTTTTGCGTCTTCAAGGCTAGCCTCTTCACCAAGGCCGAATAAGAACAGCTCAATTTCATTCAGCACAGACTCAGGCAGTTGACGCTGGAGCTTGTTTGCATCGGCAGCGGCGAAAGCCTTGGTGCCATCCTCAAGCTCAGCAATTTGGCACAGCATGTTGGTGCTGATATCCAATGCCTCATCGGTACCAGCCAGTAGTTGTGCTTTCTTACGGTCAGCACGGGTGATGGGTTTGAAAAACAAGTCAACGATCTTATCGCCGTTTGCGTTTTTTAACTGAAATCTGCGGCGCTGGTTGAGGTCAAATGCCCCAACCAGCAGATCAACAGTGCGATTTTGAGCCATTAAATAAAAGCTTGCGCTTAAATCATAATCCTAGATCATTGCAGATTCAAAGTGATTGTGCCGCTAGTGACGAAGCTACAAGATACAACGACTAATTCTCCGACAGTTGAACTGATCTCCATGTCAGTAATGATGCCATTGAATTTAGCTGAATCGGTGTCAGCACTTGTCCCAGTGGTAAACAGCTCAAAAGTTGCGTCGGCTGTGTCAGCAGACGTGATCACATCCTCAAGGAACGTTGCTTGGCCTGTTGCATCTGGGTCGTAAACCAGCTCAACAGTGCCAGATCCTGAAACCAGACTGCCAACAAAGCTGCGAAAAGTATCGCCTTGCTTTGTAGTGTCAATCGTTTCTTTCGTGGTGGATAGGCTCCAGCTACGAGTTCCGACGATTGTTGCGTTGGATGAGCCTGCAGCGTCGAACTGGACTGCTCCTTGTTCGCCTCGGATTGTTGCCATGGTCAGAGTTCCTCGATGGATTCAAAGGTCACACGGACCTGGGTTTGGAAGTAGCCCTCGGGTGCTGCTGAAAGCAGAGCCTCTGGGCCTGTTGCAGCGTCGAAGAAAATGTCCGACACGATGATTCTATTATAAAGATCCCGTATTCTTTTCCCGATAACGTAGTTAGCGCCAGGCCCAACCCCTTTGGCGGAGAATATGCTGATGATAACAAGACCGATGATTCTGTTCTGAGAGTTAGTTGTCAACCCTTGGCTCAGATATTCGCCAGCACCAAAGCTGACAAGGCACTGTACAAATGATGAGTTAGGCGTTGGTTCATACGCCATGTTGTGAAACACAACTGGGATGGCAGGGCTGCTAGCTAGCTCTGTTGCAAGCCTGCCTTCGATAGTAGCTCTGATTGCATTAAGGTCAGCAGCAGCCATTATCCACGCTTCCGCCGAATGTCACTTACGATTTTAGGCACAAATTTGGTGGCTACTTCTTTGCCGATTAAATCTGGGTAGCCTGGCTGTGTTCCTTGTTTTGTGCGGTATTTACCCTGCCAAGATGGCGGGAATGATGCAGTCGTTCCGTAAACAACAGGTTCGGCATATGCCAAAATGGTAAAGATACGCCCTTCGAATTTTTTAGATATATCTACCTGCCATGAATTGATCAACGTTGCAGTGACGACAGGAGTGCCGATGCCACCACTAGTGCGTGCCTCGCGTAACTTTAGCAAGCCATGCCAAGTCATAGTGGTTTCAGCGACGACATCCGCGATCTCGCCTTCCATAAAATCAGCAATCTGATCTAGCTTGAGATTGCGTGCCATCGTTATGCCCTCAGGATTAGTTCGTGAGTAATTGCCGTGTTGTCTTGCTCTGTAGTGTCAACGCGAATGATTTGATGCACAACCGTACTGATCACAACGCGATCTTTTGTTTCTGGTGCTGATGGCAAATCAGTAGCAGCAACCGTTAGACGTTTGTCACCCTGCTGCACAAGCTCATTCACCTCGCGAACGCTTACGTCTTCCAGCACACCTTTAACGTCGGTATCGCTGGCGGTTTCGGAAATTGCGCCGGTCGTGGCGTTATAGGCGCCAGCAGAAACGTAGCGAACCGTCACATCACCACCGAATTTTGCGATGACAGTACCGGCTACTTTCTCAAGGGATTGAGCAAGTCCCATCAGACGCTATAGACAACGACATGACCAGAGGTCAAAGTAATTGATGTAAACATCACGCCTTCGATGCAAGCGCCATGGTGAATGTCAATGGCAGACGGAGCGCCTGATCCGTTCTCAGTGATGCCTTCTGAAGTCATCGCGGCGATAACCGAGTTTTTTAAGGCTTCTACCTTGTAAAACCTGCCAGTATGCGCGGCTGTATCGGTGATGATAATTGCCTTTGAAGGCGAATAGCCCATGCCCATGATCAGCTCCGTTTAATTGCAATGTTGCCTGGCCCACTAATTCTAAGCCCTGTCAGATAGCGCTCGACCATGGGCGGAATGCGATCTGCGCCAACGGCGCCCGTCTTGTCAGGCGTGACACTGATACTGCCAATTGAAACTGATTTGAAGTCTTCAAGACCGCCAAGGCTGATTCCATCAACGTTGTTTTTCAGGTAAACAGCAAGCTCGACTTGAGCACGCTTGACCTGATCAGGAACTTCGGTGTCTGCGAAGTAATCGTCGGATATGCGGAACGGAAACCCGGTCGCGTAAGTATTGACGTAGGTATCGGGCTTTCGCACGCCAGTACGCGGCCATTGCAATGCCTGTGTGTCGGTGGCGCGTGCGCCTAGAAATCTTTCGCGGTCAAGCCGCTGCGTTGCTGCTGTTAACGCACGATTGCGCGAATCTGCGTTGCCTGTTGTCCATTTGGCAGCGTCAGTGCTTTCAACCATCGCTTCAACAAAGGCATCAGCCTCAGCCAGCGTGATGTAGCTGTTGGCGCTTGCTCCGCCCGCTGTTGCGTCGATTGATACTGCCATCGGGCTTCACGTTAGAAGTCTTGGGTTTTGGCTTTTCAGGGGCTAAGGCCGCCGCTTGCGCAGCAGCCTCGCGTTCCTTCATTCGCCTAAAAGCGAATAAACCCATCAGGAGCTTGCGCCCTTCAGAGCTACAAAGGAAAGGACGATAGCCTCTCCCAGTGAACCTGCGGACAGGTTCGCAACGGTGATCTTGAATGAACCAGCAGCAATGTTGGTTGCCTGCGCCAAGTAAGCGCCAGCAGTTCCAGCAGAACTGTGATTCACCACCACTACGTCAGTGGCGCTGATCTCGCTGTTGGTAACCACGAAGGTCACTTCAGCGGCAGCCGCTAGGGCTGCATCGTCAAGGGTGATTTGACCTGAAGCTGCATTCAGAGTCACACCTGTTGCTTTGCTGGTGGCCTGGGTGACAGTACCGCCAGTTGTCGGGCCAATGAGTTTGCCCGCTGTTGCCTCAAAAATGGATGCCATGGTTAATTACTCCCTCAATCAAGGTTAGAAGTGGAAGTAATCCGCACGATCCCAATGTTGTTGGTCTCGTATACCTTTGTCCAGTTTCCAACGGTCTCAAGCTGAGCGCGGGTTGGATTTGAAACAGCAGAGGAGAACTTCGAGCCTACCGGATGATAGACGTAGTGAAGGTCCACAGACATTGCGTCGCTCTTAGCGAGTATGTCTCTATCCACCTCAGTCTGCAAGCCAAGCTGCTCGCCAGAAGCGATTGCACCTTGTGTAAACAGATAGGAAGCGTATTCAGTAGATGAACCGCTACCTGCTGTTTGAACATCTGCAGAGACGATCACGCGCAATCCCATGAATGTTGGGACTTGCACCTGGCCGAATGCGTTTGCAGTCGAACCTTGGCTGGCTGCAGTGTCAGCAGCGCCGTTGTCGTCGTAGATGAAGTCGATCACACGACGCTCCATCAAGTCGTAGTACACATTTGGGTGTACGCAGATCGCAGCAAGCTTTTCACCTTGATCGCCTAGCAATGCTTTGCCAGTAACAATTTGACGAGGGCCAAGCACGGTTGGAGTATCGCCCGATGCGCCATCAACGGCTAGGCCGATGAAAGCAGCACTGGCGGTGTCACCAACTGCACCAAACACACCACCCAGGCAAGAAAGAAGATCCTTCTGGCGCTGATGGGCAATGTAGTCAGCAATCTTGGCGCCAATGGCAGCCATCGGGTCAGAACCAGCAGCCAAGGCAGCTAGGTCGCGTGACTCGAAAGCACGACCACGATGTAAGACAGCAGCAACCTGCTTGTCTGCAGTGATCTTGCCTGGGGTCAATGAAGAACTATCGGTTAGAACTTCAAAATCACCGGTAAGGTTGGCTTTATAAAAAGGGACTTGTACGAAGTCTCCACCACCCTCTGCTGCATTTAGCTCAGCCATTGGCTGCACCACACCGCTTGCCAAGAAGGCATCACGCAGAGTGGTTTGCTCAATGACGTAAGGCGTAAATACCTCAGGGATGATGATGTCGCTCCTAAGAGTCGCCATCTGTCAGAAAGAAGAGAATGTTTACGGTGTGGGCACAGCCCAATGGCGCAGCACAGCTTTGCCGTTACATCACATGCTAGCGATTCGCGACGTTTTTAAGCTTTTCATACATGTCACGATCAGTCCTGAATAACCGAGATTGTTCGGTAAGATTGAAAGATTCTTTGCTGAAAGGATTCTTTACACCGGCGATTGAATCACTTGAACTGCGCCCTGATGGTGCACCACTGCCTTGTGGCTTGGGCTGCTTTTGCATCCAAGCTGGCAAAGTCTTGGCCCATTCACCGACAGGCGTTCGCTGATAGCCATCAACTACAACGACGGTGCCATCGGCCTCACGCTCGATTTGTTCGCTAGTCAGCTTGGTTTTAAGAATCAGATCAGGGTCATGCACAACATCAGCCAAGGCACTGACGGAGTCGGGGCTAATCAATTCCAACTCGCGAACTCGCGATTCTAGCTCAGAGATGCGCTTGTCCTTCTCTGCGGTCGCTTCTCGAAATTGCAGTTCAAGCGCCTGCCGGGCTTCCCCATACTTGCCTTGCTTCTCTAGATCAGCTTGTTCTGCCTTCGCTTTGAAGTCCAGCAATTCTTGAATATCAACGCCCTCAGGCACAGCTTTGGCTTGTGCTTTGGCTTTTTTGTACTCATCCAGCAATTCGGCGTTCTTGCGCCTCATTGATTCGAGCTCTGTCTTCAGTTCGCTGGTATCAACAGATTGCTCCACAGGAGCAGCTTGTTCTTCTGTCATGAATTAGCCACAGGCTAAATTGCGTCACCACTTTACCTTATCCGCCCAATATGCAGCACTAGTTTTGCCTTTAGCAATATTCTTCGCATGACGTGCCTTGAATGACGCACGCTTTGTCTTATCCGCTGCTGATTCGCCCTTGCGCGGGGGCTTTGGTTTAGCGCCCTGCATACCGAACCGAATGATCCTATCCTTGCCTTTGTCTTTAATGACGACAGCATGCGATTTGCCACTGGAATGGCTCGGCGTCCGAATCGGCTTGTCATAACCCGCAAAAGTATGCCCACCGCGCTTGACCTGTGCCATTGCTAGCGCTTTGGTGCTGTCTTCAGTTGTGAACGACGCTTCAAGACAGGGTTGCCTGTGCTCTCTGATTTGATCCGCACAATAGGATCAGCATCAGTGCCAACGCGAGTCACTGTGCCGCCACTTGGCCCCTTGATTGAAACGCGTTTGCCACCACTGCCGGTAACCTCACCAAAGGTCCGCTTGCCTTGATAGACCCAGCTTACGCGTGAGCCTTTTCTCACTTTTTCTTACCTCCTTTCTTTTTCTTTTTAGGCGCAGTCGTCTGGGGCTTTTTGGGTCCGGTGTAACGTGGCATCAGTTTGTCTCCTCATTAGTAGATTTTTTGGTGCTTGCCTTCTTGGGCGCGGGGCGTTTGGGAGGGCAAGATGCTGGGGGCGCTTCCTCGTTCGCCACCGTCAATTGGAATTTGCTATGAAGCTTGACCACTGAAGTACCGGGATCTGAGCTGTTCCAAGGTTAGCTCAGACCCATCTTTCTTTACGAATTTTTTGATGGCGTCATTGGCGCCGTATTTCTTAACCAACCCATCCCACATCGCAAGACGACCAGAGCCGAGCACGTCTTTTTTCGTTGCTTCATTCTGGTCATTGAGCCATTCGCCATAATCATCGCGGATATTCTTGAATTCTTTCTCAAGTCCAGACGGAATGTTTACATACCGCGAGCGGCAGTTGTAATGTTGTGGGGGTAGGGTCCTTTCCCATGTACGAATACTTCTCCGTCTAAAGCTCGACATATCGCCGATGTTTTCGTGTCCAGTGTCGCTGTGTACCGATATTTCTTTGTCAGATCTGGATTGTCAGCGGCAACAATCCGGTCGGCGGCTACAGAAACTTGATTAACGCTCGTGCGCACAATCGCTCTGATCTGATTGTTTGGGATGCTGGTTGCTTGTCCTCCAGCAGCAATAATCGTGTCGATAGATCCGCGCTGTTCACGGTTCAGCCTGCCTTTGACGCTGCGAACAATGCTCTCGATTGGTTGGCCTTCAAGGATGCCATTCCGCACAGACAAACTGAACAATTCAGACTGGCGTGATGACAGATTCTGGAATGCCTCCCTCGAGCACTTCACCATTTGGCAGCGAGACTTGCTGACCCACTGTCAGTTGAAATGTGATCGGATCTGATGCTACTTGGAAAAAACTATCGCTAAGGTCAACAACTCCAGCGACTGTGGGCTGGGATGTCACTATCGCTTGTGCTAGCGAAGGGCTGATCTCGACTGTACGTACAGTTCTTGCAGCGCCTGCAGGCAACGCTTTTTGTAACTGTTCTGCAGAAAATTCGGATTGCAAAACAGCCAGTCCTTGGAATTCTCGCGTGATTTCGTCGATACTAGTGGCTGACCAGGTACTCAAAGAGTCTTTTACTTGTGCCAGAATCGCTCGCAATCTTGCTGCTTTTACAGGTGAAGCAAGCTCATCAATCCCTCGCAGCTGGTCTACAGCATCAAGCACGACATCGTTATAAGCGCGAATCAGCCGCCGAGATATACCATTGCTATACCGATTCAAATCGATAGCGTTGCGATACATCTCTTGGAGCTTGCTCATAGCTTATGAATGCCTAGAACTTTTGGATCTTCGATGCATACCACACAGACATCGGCACCAAGTCGCAAAGCTTCACTCAAAATCGAGGTGAATTCAGCCTGTACGTCCTTGTCATGAATTGTGATGCTACTCTCTGTCACGGCGCAAACTTTGCCATCCAGATACCATTCCATCCGTATGACGGCAAAATATTGATTGATAAGCTTGTCATGGGTGTAAAAAACGAACCTGCCTGGCGGTTCTTCTGCTTTTGGCCTACGTAGGTTATTCAGCCAATCCATTACCTGCCTCCGGTTCTCCTTCAGGCATTGTGACTTCCTGCTGTGGAACTGGCTGTGGTGTTTCCATCAATCCGCCAGCCTGTGTTGCTTCTAGCTCGGCCTCAACATCGAAGTCATCCCCTAAGACTTCCCCTGCTTCAAGCTGCAGTAACAATGTTTCCTGTGTCACCGTGCCAGCGGTGTAAAGCTGCAGCAATGCTTGAATCTCTTGTGGCTCAAGTCTTGCGCCCATAAAGTCACGATTGACTAGGCTGCTGCCTGCCTGCGGCTCCTGCAAATAATCAGCGTGGAACCTCAGGCAATTGTCAATCATGTCCTGCATCTGCTGGGCCACCACCATCATGGTGCTATCTCCTTGGCTGCGGTCTATCCTCTTTGACTCGGCTGTCTCGGCTGCAAGCTTTGCGCCCATCACAGCAGCAAGGCCAAGATCATTCATCTGCGAGACGATCTGATCGAGCCTGCGGAACTGCGCGTCGTAGCTATTGCCACCGGGTTCGATATAGCTTGCGGATGCTCCTTCAGGCAGTGCTAAAGCTTCGCCTGGTCCTGCACTGATTTCTTCTGCTGCTGCAGGGAACCCAAACAATGCAAGCATCGGCACTGCACTGATGTGCAGCTGATTTCCGTAGATCTGATTGCACCTGATAGTGCTGCAAATTCAACTCGGCAATATCAGCCAACGGTGGGAATGATTCTAGAACGCCAACGCGGTTGGAATAGGCAACGCTGAACGGAATCTCATTCAAGCTTGTCGTGCCTTCGTCAATTACACGAAAATCGCCTTTTTGGTCTTTTTGGAAGATCTCAAATGCGCCAGGGGTCAGCACGCGCACTTGCTCGACCTGCTTCTCTCCGTATAAGCCATCAGGAACGAGTACCTTCTCGAATAATCGCAGTTGGGTCAGTTTCTGCTGCCCATCAGTCATTTCAGTACGCCAGCCAAGAATATCCCTTGGTGTATAAGTGATCCAGTAGGGGCGGCCATTGTCGCCAGACTTTGGTGCGTCAACTAAGACGCCAACATGCCCATATCGGATACTCGTGCGAGATGTGTTGTATAGCCAAGTCTGCAAGTCATTTCCTTGCAGATCTACATCAAATAGTTGCTCACGGATAAGATCTGAGACATCATCAAGCCTGATAGGCTTTCGAGTCAGCATGCCAGCCAGCATGCGTTCTAGCCTGACATAATACGGCGAGAGGACGGACCTGCTTAGTCGATTATCGTAGCTAAGGTCTAGCTCCCTGGGCTCTTGCGGCAGGAATTTTCGGTGACCCTTCCTGATTTTATATGTGCCGCCAAGCAAGGTCTCGATTAGACCCCAGTGAGGCTCCATATTCACCCATGCCGAGCTTGGATCATTGACCTGAGTAACGTTACCAACGCGCTGGCGACCACCAGAGAATCCTGAATACACTGCTAGAACCCGCCCGATATCTTCAGTTTAATAAAGCCTGATCCCGGTTCCCCTGCCTGCGTTCATGTGCAGAGGATTGAGCTCTCGCCAGATTAGATAGCCCAAAGCGTCGTTCATGTGGTCATATCCCGATTCCTTGTCCGGATCGCCCTTTTCTGTCCAGCATTGCAGCTCAAGCGACTCAATCAGCTTGGAGCATTTAGGTGCAACATTGAGGCGGACCTCGCCTTTCCCATTTTCCAAAGCAGCTTGTAGAGCAGCCACCCTATCACGGACCCTAGGGTTGGCTTTTGGTGATTGGTTGCTGAACCCATATGATTCGAGAATCTGGATGTCTGTCCGGGAAGCATTCGTGCTGCGATTGCCACCTGAGGCATCTGGGTAGATGTAGATCTTCCGGTCAGGATATCGCCTGCAAATCTCTTTTGCAAGTGCATCTGTATCGTGTGCTCCGCTGATCTCATCAATCACATGAATCCGCTTAGCGATGCGGACGGCAATGACCGCAGACATCCTTGCAACGTTAAAGTCGAGCCCGATTCTCAGAGGTTCATTCTCAATCCCGCTTGGAGGCAACGTCACATGTGTCTCACGCTTGAAACGGTCATAAACGGCGCCAGTGTTCAGATTGACGAATTGCCCATCTAGATACGCCTTGATCAGCCGCTCAGGGTAGTTAGCTAGGAGTGAATCGATGAAACCTTCAGGTAGGTACGGGTTGTCGGCAGTGCGTGCACGAATCAAGCGCTTATCTGGCGCCGAATTGCGCTCGAATGTATCCCAAGCCCAACCGAATCCTTCAGGCGTGGTGGCAACGTAGAACTGCTGCATATTGCCAGATCTCAAGCGGGCCAGCGCCATCCGAGACGCCTGTTCGGCTGTACGCCTATTGGTCGTATCACACTCATCAAAGCCTACGGCACAGAGGTTCTGCCCTCGAATCCGGTTCCATGTTTCCATTGTGCGAAGCAGGATGGTATGCTCACCCTCTTTGAACTTGAGGACGTACTCTGGCAACGGTGATACTCTGAAGTCATAGGGCAGACCGATTTTTTCAAGCAGATCATCCATAGACCGCATGAGGATGTCACGCAGCATTGGCGCTACTGGCTCAAATAGCGCCGACACAAACCCCACGTTGGCCGCAGCAACATTGATAGCTTTAGCGCAAAGGCCGTAGGTTTTGCCAGCGCCAAACCCTGACACCAAGCCCAGAATGCGGTGATCTTGGTCTTCACAAAAGGCAGCTTGATGCGGCAGCAAGGTCGAATTGAGACGCCCCAAGACCTCCTGCACTGACAGGCTCTCATCGTCGGGGTCAGCTAGTATTAGCCCTTCAGGGATAGCGTCTAGAATGCTTGGCACTTGATGCGATCCTTCGTCCTAGGTTATTTTATTTGTTGAAGTTATAAAACGATGTCAGACATTGGGGACTTTATCAGCATAGCATCGAGATATCCTCTTTTAACACAGACTCAAGAGATTGAATTAGGACGACGGATCCAGGCCTGGCTGCAGCACTCTGATCCGCCGCCGTCGCTAGTCCGGTCAGGTAGGAGAGCCCGTGATCAGTTCGTTTGCTGCAATCTGCGGCTCGTTGTTGCCATTGCAAAGAAGTACACATCCAAATTAAAGAACACCAATCTCACCTTCCAGGACTTGATTCAAGAAGGCACCCTGGGCTTGCAGCGTGCAGCAGAAAAGTACGACCCAGAATGCGGCTACAAAATGTCAACATATGCGTACTGGTGGATTCGGCAGGCGATCACACGCAGTCTTGATACAAAGTCTTTGATGATCCACATCCCGAGCGGCGCAAAGCGCAAGATGCAGTCCTACAGGGAAGCTGCTGAGGCAGGCGGCAGTCAGGAGGAAATTCTAGAGAGAGCAAATCTGAAGCAACGAGATATCCGCACCATACAGCAAGTCGTAATGTGTCAGAACGTAGGAGCGCTTGACGCGCTCGACGTTCATATTTAGGCAACGTGAGTGGTGCCCTTCATTGATACCGGATCACCGCCTTTTACCCAAAGGTAATGCTGAGCGATGGTGGCAAGATGCTTGACACCCTCAGCTTCGCCATTGAAATAGTCCATAACTTGTTGGACTTCCCAGGCATGAAGCTCAGAGAGTTGCAATGCTACCTCAGTCCAGCCTTGACGGTCATGGGGCAGGGTCAACAGCTCTTTTGCCAGGGCATAGCACTCGACGTCACTACGCGTGTTCTTCATTTGTCCAGGTGCGGTGGATGCTTTTTGCATCCGTAAACGTATTAAAGCATAGACTGTAATGAATGACAATTATTGACACTTTGCGAAAGCGTATGCTATACTTTATATATAGAGGGCAAAGAGCTCTCCCCTTCACATCATGGCCACCTACACCGAAACAGCACTTTTCTACTCTGAACGTCTAGCAGAGGTTTCAAAGAAAGACAACACCACCGCCAATTGCCATGGCGTAGTGTTTTATCCTAATGGGCATGTCTACTACAACAAAAAGCGCATTAAGCAAGCTGATGTTGTGCAAACCATCGCTGCGATCCTGGAGTCTGAAGACAAAGTAATGGACCAGAAGAACACCCCACGCAAAAAAGCAGGCAGCGCAGGACCTCTGACATGGGACAAGCTCAATCAAGCTACAAAGGACTTTTTCCTTGAGCTGGCCGATCAAATCATGCAAATCACCGATGACGTCAGCTTCGAGAATGGCCACCCCCCAGCTGCACGCCTTGGCCGCGACATCCCAAAGATCAGCCTAAAGAACGCTCCGCGCCTATCTAATCTCAAAAAAGCAGGCATGGCGATAAGCGGCCAATGGAACATTGGAACGCCAGTGTCTGAACGCTATATCTGGCTCACCGAAGAAGGCTACGCCATCTATAAAGCGCACAGCAGCAAATGAGCGGCGATATCAACTGGAACTCACGTCCACAAGACACGATCGCCGCAGCTAAAGAGAAAGCAGCTGCGGCAGAGTCCCCTCGGGGACTCACAACTTTAGAGCTTGCATTTTATAAAGCGACACACCGCAAAAAGCATTGACACACGCTTTTTGCTGTGATATAATATAGATAAGGGAGGCAAAGAGCCCCCACCGCATCTCAGACCATGACCCTTCAAGCCCAAGCATTTGCCGCCGGTTACGTTGTTGTTGACATGGGCAAGGCAGGCCAGCAAGCTCAGGGCTTCCGCTTTCTGGTTAAGCGCCAAGCAGATAATGCAATCTTTCATTTCGCCACAGCAAAGCAAGTGCGCGAGCAAATTGCAGCCTGATAGCTACATTATCAATAAGCACAGCGCAGCTATGAACTTCAACTACTTCAGCCACAGCCTGTATAGCGAATGCCAATATGCACAAGACGCACTCGAAGTCTCAGGACTCCTCGACTTTTTGCATGATGAAAGACAGGAATACTACGTTGAAGCTTACTTGGATGGCGAATTGGAGTGGACAGAATATGTATACGGCGAAGAGGAACTTCAAACGTTTAAAGACGACGCGATTAAGCATGGTCTGACTTACACAGTCAAAATCATTGACACAGAACGAAAGCAGTGATATAATAGTTATATAAAGGGCAATGAGCTCTTCTTTCAGAAAATGACCAGCAACGAGCTAGCCCAGATCATCCGCCAGAACACAGATCTGGCTCTGACTTTTGCACACAGGGCACAGCAGGCCAAATTAGACCGCGAGCTTGGCTGGCAGCAGGAATACTTAGTCAACATGCGCAAATTCGAGGCTTGTAATCGTTGCGTTGAAGAACTCCGCAACGAGCCAGTCGAAGAGCCCACTCATTTTGACAATATAGACTGAACATATTGACACGCTGTGAAAGCGTGTGATATAATAAGTACATCAGGGGCAGTGAGCCCCTCACCTCACCAAATGAACCCCACACAAGCTTTTATTTCGCTCCGTGACCGAGGATGCGACATTCAGCCAAGCAAGACTTCAGAATATGCTGACATCGTGACATTGCCAAA
>FUIF01020332.1_pt1 | contig 15067 bp, 28 predicted proteins | sample 1003461 | NCBI WGS metagenome assembly FUIF01 (sample SAMEA80401918, study PRJEB19352) | marine metagenome | reverse complement strand
CCCCTGTGTGCCTTGCCTATCCCCTGTTGCGTGTCTCAGCCACACAGATCACGAAGCATACATTGTTCGCCAAATGGACATTTACTCAATAGAAGGCAAATTAAATTTTATCTCAGGTGGTCGCATTCAGAGTTTTGAAATCGAAAATTTTCGTGCAGACCTAGACTATCAACCTGCAAATTTTGACTATTACATTCAAGACTTTGCAGCGGAACTAGAAATAGAACTGAATGACTATTTGCATGAATGGTCGTACTATGATGCAGGTGTATTTGTAGATGGTTCGACGATTGCCATTGATTTTAAAGACTAAACAACAGAGATATGATCGACAAAAACTCAGAGGAATTTTCGTACTTAATGCAATTAGTATTTGCGGTAGACGGTAACGATACTAGTGCAGTAGAGGATGCGTTTTATAACCTTGATGATTTAGGCGTTTCTTTTCGCATTCAAAATGATGTGGTCGCTTGGGCTGAAACTTATGGAGCAAGGCGCAAAGACGTTTCGAGAGTAGCAAGTGAGCTACAAGACTTACTTTACGATTACGGATACTAAACAACAGAGATATGTTTGTAATTTTTTTTAGAATACAGCGAAAACGCATCTGTAGACGTACAGCGTTTTATGGAAATGGTTTACGCTGCAAATGAGTACGAACTAGATTACGAAATGGGTACATTGATTATTTACACTAATGTAGAACCGACGTACTTAGAGGAAGATATTTATGCAGAAACAGGAAGATACGCAGTCAATTACGGCAGAGCATAACAACAGAGATATGGAGCGTAAGCTAATTGAACTACTTATTGGAGACGAATCAGAAGTTGCAGTAGAAGCAATCAGTCTAGTAAAGCACCCTGCAATTGAGGAGAATTTTATCTTTTTCTCTAAGCAGGGTAAGAAGGATCAATTTGTCTCATTAGCGAGCGTAGAGGACGAGGACAAACGCATGCTGATTGGCCCTGCTTTAATTCCTGATAAGCACATCCCACGATACGATGAGCTGAAAGACGAGGAGTACGACGTTTACTTCTCTAAAGACACAGTTAAGCAGGCTGCTGAAATGTATTTAAAGCAGAACCGCACCAACGATCACACGTTTGAGCATCAGGACGCAATCGACAATGTATCAGTCGTAGAGTCTTGGGTAGTGTCCGACCCAGAGATGGATAAATCAAAGCATTATGGACTAAACGTACCTGAAGGCACTTGGATGGTTCGAGTCCACGTAGGGAACGACGAGATGTGGAAATTCGTCAAGGAGCAAGAAGTACAAGGCTTCTCTATTGAGGGCTATTTCGTAGACAAAATTGAAAACATGAGCAAACGAGCAAATCCAATTATGGACACCTTGACAGAAATTAAAAATCTCTTGTTAGGTAAGCGCAAGTTGTATGCTGAAGCAAAACTAGAAAACGGTGAAATGTTAGTCACCGAAGCAGAAGAATTAGCTGCTGGAGTACAGGTCAAAACAATTGACGAAGACGGCAACCCGATTGAAATCAAAAACGGCAAGTACACCACGGAAGCGGGTGTAGAACTAGAGGTGTTTTCAGGCGTTTTAACGGAATATGACGGAGAGGTAAAGGCAACGGAAGAGAAAGCAGAAGAAGTTGCTGTAAAGGAGGAGTTAAGCCGCCAAAAGCTCATTAAAAAGCACAAGCGCGAGCTACACAAAATAGTCGTTAAGAAATACGGATCACTTTACAATTTGAAGCAGCTATGAAGCTAGAAAAAATATACATTTTTATGGAGCCGTATGACTACAATTACCGTGGTCAAGGCTTTTACATTTATCCGTGGTCGTACAATTCTTGGGACGCATTCCAGAAAGGAATGGAAGAAAAGAAAGCCGATTACCCACCAGAGGTTGAAGAGTGGGAGTTTGTCGATTCTGATGGGCTAAACGCTTACGGAATTGATATGGATGGTATCTCGGAAAAAGACTGGGACGGCATTCAAGAGTTAGCAAAGTTTGCTGATGAAATTGGCTTAGACATCTACGACATTGAAAAGGTGCGAAGCGATTTGGGGGATGTTGATGTAGATTATCTAGAAGAAAGCTACCGAGGAGAGTTTGACAGCCTGTTGGATTACTCATATGAATTGCTAGACGACATAGGCGTTAGTGACGAGATGGCTGAACGGTATTTTAGCTTTGACAAGTTTGGATATGCACTGCGGGTCAGCGGTGATGTAGACGCTATGTTTATGGATGATTGGGAATACAATTACGATAGCGAAGACCAAGCTATGGATGCTCTAGAAGAATTTCAGCGACGTAGTGATGCTGAGATTGGAGAGTATTATGTCTACGACCTACTCGGTAGTTTGAGTGAGCTAGGAGCAGAAACGATGAAAGATTACTTTGACTACAAAGCATTTGCTCGTGACCTCAGTTACGATTACGATGAATACTTTGGTCGCATTTGGTGGAATCACTGATGTGGGATAGAATCTACGACATATGGATCGGTGACGAGGACGCGGAGCTGCGCAATATGATTGACGAGTTTCGCATGGACTATGCGCTTAATCGCAAGTTTATGGTTGCCTTAGACCTCATCGAGTCGGCTGTAGCCAATTGGGATTACACAGAGGCTGAAACCTTGTTTGAAGAGTATGCTCCAGCAGAAATGGACTACTACGATAAAAGGTTATTTACGCGATTACTATTTGACGCACAACTATAATAAATATGAGACGAAAGTTTGAAGAAGAAACGGTGGAGACTCCCGTAGAAGAAGTCCAAGAAGAATCTACCCCAGATTCCCATGAGCAGTTTATTAATCTTTTAGTCGAGATGGGGTTATCGGCTGAACAAGCAGAAGCAGTACACGAAATGGCTATGAATCTAGCACAAGGTTCTTCAGAAGAAACAGTCACTGAAGAAACAAAAGTAGAAGCGTCTCGATCACGACGAGAAGAATTTGCACGTCGCAAGCGTCGCGGTTATTCACGTCGCAAGATGTCAGAGGAGCGCGGAAAACGTCGTCCAGCACGACGAACAGAAATGTCACGAGAAGAGATGCGTATGCGTCGATTGTCACGACAAAACCGAATGCTGCGTCAGCAGCTTCAAGAACTTGGTCAGCAACCTGCGGCCAATCCAGTACGCAATCGCCCACAAGCGAAAGCGGAACAGCCTACTATCTCAGCAGAGGGAACGGCAAAAAGCAGGGTATTTGGTTACTTTAAAGATATGATTTAAAATGAGTATTTCTCGAAATTTGCGTCGTCGGCAGTTTGCCAACGGCCCAACGATTAGTCCTGCTACAACATACGCAGGCGAAGCGTCGGACATTTATGTAGCACCAGCATTGCTTGGCGCAGACACCCTAGCGAACAACTGGGTAACACAATTGGACGGCTTGCAAAATAAGGCAGTTGTTTCTGGCGCGTCTGTAGCAGATCCTTTGCAGACAGGTACAGCAGGTGCAGCTTGTGATTTTCAGGACGGTGATAACGTAACAGTTAATGAGCGTGTATTGACGCTTTCAGACGTTAAGGTAAACGAAGAGCTTTGCCGCGCTCGTATCCTTCCAACATGGCAGGGCATGACAGGCGCACGAAACTCTATGGACTGGTCATCTGACTCATTTCGTAATTTCGTTATTGCTACTGTAGCAGCTAAGACAGCAGAAGGTGTAGAAAACGCTATCTGGAAGTCTAAGTCTGGAGTTATGACTAGCGGTTTCTTGTCAAATTCTGGTACTTTCAATAACGCAGGATGGGAGGCATCAGTGCTTCAAGATGCAGGTGCAACAGAGGTAAATATTACGGCTCCTACAGCTACAACAGCTACAGCGGAGTTCAATAAGGTCTATACTAAGATGGCAGAAACAACACCTGCTGTATTGACTAAGCCTGACACTGCTTTCTACTGCTCGCCTAAGACATACGCTTTGTATGCTCAAGAATTGGCTGGTCTAGGGTCTAGTGCCGCTTCACGAGCTGGTCAAGGTATTAACAACCAAGGTGCAGCTCAGTCGTTCGTAGGTGTTGGTTTTATGGGTATTCCAATTCACGTTTCAGGCGGTATTCCAGACAGTTGTATCGTAATGGCTCAAGAGTCAAACTTGTACGTAGGTTCTAACTTGCGAACTGACTACACCGAGGCAGCTTACATCCCTGTATATCAATTTGACGGATCAGACAACGTTCGAGTGACTATGCGATTCGGTTTGGGTTGTCAGGTAGGCACGGGTTCTGAAGTTGTAGTTGGAGCTTTAAGCACTATTCTCTAATGCCAATTAGCTGTACATTAGCAGCAGGTCGGTCTATTGATTGCACTGATGTAGTAGGTGGTTTAAAAGCCGTTTACTTCGCAGCCAGCTTTCAAGATTTAAGCGTAGCAGCCAGCGTTACTGCTGGAGTTCTTGACGAACTTCCAGGAGACACTGGAGCAGCAAGTGGTAACCTTACTATTTTCCGCTATGACTTACGACCTGAGTTGTCAAGCATGACCATTAATGTACAAGCCGACACCAATAACGGAACAGTATTCTATGAGCAAACGCTCAGTTTAATGTTCCATAAATTGGCAAGTTCAGACGCAGACAAAATTGTATCGTTGGCTAAGAGCCGTCTTAACACATTCGTGTTGGACAACAACGATCAATTGTACTGCCTCGGAGCTGAAAACGGCTTGGATGTTTCAGGAGGTAACTTGACTACAGGTACTAGCTTTGGTGATATGAATGGATTCCAACTGGACTTTAGCGGTCGTGAGTTGTTCCCAATCTATTTCTTACCATCTCCAACAGTAGGCGCAGCAGATTTCCCGTTCAACGGAGCAGATGCTTTAGCTACTGGCGTTACACTCGCATTGAGTTAACAGATAAAATGACAAAAGAAAAAGGGGTAGGCTTCGGTTTGCCCCTTTTTTTATTTTAGGTAGTATGACATACCGCCCACGACTAGACCCAAAGCTAAAACCAGCACTTGACCATCTAAGAGAAAATGAGCGAAGAATTTTAGTCATAGGAGACATCCATGAGCCATTTTGCCACCCTAATTATTTTCAGCATTGCAAAGTAGCGTATGAGAAATTTGCTTGCAATCAAGTAGTATTCATTGGCGATATTATCGACTCACACGCCAGTAGTCGCTGGGAATCAAGCCCTGATGGTTATAGCCCTAAGACAGAACTAGAAATGGCGATAGAGGGCATTGTAAAGTGGCGTGAAGAATGGCCTGTCGCTGATTGTATCATTGGAAACCATGACCGCATTGTTGCTCGTAGGGCATTTAGCAGTGCTATACCTAGCGTTTGGATTAAGAGCTTTAATGAAGTGTTAGGCACAAATTGGAATTGGGTCGAAAGCATCGAGTACGACGATGTATTGTACATTCATGGTGAAGGAGCTACAGCTAAGACACGAGCAAAAAACGAGATGCAAAGCATTGTCCAAGGTCATCGACATACCGAGATGGAGGTTGTACATTTGACTGGTAGGCAAAATATATGGGGTATGCAAACAGGGTCAGGCATCGATGCTTCTTCTTATGCAATGGCGTACAGTAAGCATTTTAAAAAACCTGCTTTAGGCTGTGGAATTGTTGTCGGTGGTCACACAGCATTTAATTACCCTATGCAATAAAACTTATATTATTAAGTGATGATACAGTTAGCTAATTACGAACAGAGGACATTCTACATTGATTTAGGCGAAGAATTAACGGTGGTTGATTTGACCCTAGTTTTTCAAATGACTGACGAGCATTTTTTGGTTCGTTTAGTGGCTGACAAAACCAATGAACGTGCCACAAAGTTTAGTTACACGGCTACTGGTTTACCAGAGGGTCAATATCTAGCGACGTTTGCTAAAGTGGACGGAACAGACTTAGTGACTGTTGCTGCCTTTGTCACAGGCGACCCAATTTTTGCTACTAGCCAGTACAACACTTACAACGATGACGGAACAAGCACCACATTTGTTCCTAGCGACGATCAGGGTTTAGTGCCTAGTGTATCGCAACGGCTTAGAGTAAAAACCGACAACGACGCAACGGACGTGCATTACGTGCGTACAATCAATGTGCCTGACGGATCGCTAACTGACGACGGTAACGGAGAGGTTACATTAGACACGAGCGCAACTGGAGTTACATCTCTGGCTGAATTAACAGATGTAACGCTTAACAACCTTGAGAATCACGATGTTCTAAAATACAACAGTGGTCAAACGCGCTGGGAAAATGTAGACTGGCTTCTTATTCTTTATACCGAACTAAAGCAAGGCACAAGCACGACCCAAAACAACGGAAGCAGAACAGACAGCGCACTTGAATTAACGGTTACACAAGCCAAACTGAAAGCAGGAATCACGGGCGTAGAAATCACGGAGACAAGCCCAGGAGATATTGATCTTATTGTCGCAACGGATGCCGCAGGAGCAACGGCTTACACAGCCATTAACATAGACGGTTCGACAACTGCAAACGAGGCAGATATTAATCTATATGGCAAGGTCTACATTCACGATGTAGGCAACACGACTAAGGCGTATATCCGTTTAAACAGCGCAGGCAATGTAAACCTAAGCCTCCCCACCTCATCAGGAACGCTCGCACTTACGGACGATATTCCAAGCGTACCCGTTGACTCGGTCAATGGACAGACGGGCATTGTGGTATTGGTCACGACAGACATTGACGAAGGGACGAATCTTTACTATACAGAGGCACGGGTTGCCGCGAATGCGTCTGTCGTAGCGAATACGTTAAAGGTGGGGATCACAACCCAACAAGCCGCAGACATAACCGCCAATAACGCCAAGGTTGGAATTACTTCAGGGCAAGCGAGCGAGATAACAGCCAACACAGCTAAAGTTGGAATCACCACATCTCAGGCGGCTGACATTGTAACGAATACAGCGAAGGTTGGGATTACTCAAGCTCAAGCCGATGACATCACAGCGAACAACGCAAAGACAGGAATAACACCTACTCAAGCGGGAGAGATAACAGCCAACACCGCCAAGGTCAGTTACACAGATGCCGCGGTTGATTCACGAATCGCAGCGGCTGACATTGGGGATCTTGCAGATGTTCCCGCAGTAATTGGAACAACGGGGCAGGTGCTTGCCGTGAACACAGGTGCAACAGCGTTGGAGTATGTAGATCAATCAGGAGGCGGCGGCGGCATTTCTTTTGATTACGCCCGCGCGATTATGGGCAGCGATGTTTTGCAAGGCGGTGCAAGCCAACAAAACTTCGACAGCGCAACAGCACAGAAAGTAAAGTTCAACACAAGCGCAGACACGGAAGGCACAAACATAACGATTGACACCACAAACAATCGGATCACAGTCGGCACGACGGGTTACTATGTAATTACGTCGAACATATCTTTTTATAGTGGAGGCGCAAGAACAACGCCCGCAACAAGATTCAAAGTAAACGGCTCAACTGATTTGCTCGGTCAGGGATATGGATATATCCGTGCGGCTAATGGGCAAAACGACAACAACAATTTAATAACTTGCATTGTTGAATTACAGGCAAATGATTATGTCGAAGTCTTTGTCGGTGACAGTTCGTCAATCTCTTCTGCCGTGTATGCAACACAGGCATTTTTTGAAATTAGTTCAACAGGAGGCGCGACAGGTGCCACAGGATCGCAGGGGCCAAGCGGCACGACTTACGATGTTGTAACGTTGACAGGTTCAACGACTCTTTCGAGTACGCATACAACAAAATATCTCGTGGTTAATAGTTCATCGTCTGTAGATATTACCGTTCCTGCTTCAGCGGCTTACGACACATATGCGGAATTTGTCATTGAGCAACGCGGTACGGGAGTGGTTACAATTGTAGCCGCGTCAGGCGTAACAATTAACAGCAGCGAAACCCTAATTGCAGCAGGTCAATACGCGGTGATGGGATTGAAACGAACCGCGTCCAATGTTTACACGTTGACGGGGGAAAGAATCGCAAGTTAAATGGGAAACTTTTACCAAGCAGTCACAAGCAACAAGTCAAAAGAAGGCTTGTTTTTAGATATTTACAGCGGTTCAATCGGAGCGTACTCTTTGCGAAAAATTCGGAGTGGGTATAGCGGTGACTGCATCGAGGTGTACAACGGCACTTCGTATGTGGATATTGGCTTTGACAGCAACAACCTTTTGGATTTAACCGCCTTGGCGAATCATTGCGGTTCAAATGATGGGATAGTCAGTAAGTGGTACGACCAATCAACTGAAGGACATACAGCGGTGCAAACTGATACAACGCTGATGCCAAAGATTTACGACGGCACGACGGGTGTAGAATTAGACAACTCAAAGCCCACGCTGCAATGGACAAATAAATATATGACAGCGCAAGGGGTTGAAATCAATGGTGCAATGGCTTCCGTATCGGTGGCAAATATTGATTACAGCACGTTAGCCGCAGCATTGTGGGCAATTCTAGACAGTTTCAACGACGGTTCAGAGGTAATTGGTTTGCCATCACCCTCGCGAATACAATATCGATTGGATGCCAATGATACAAGCTTTTCAGAAACCGCAAGGCGTATGCTATTGTTTACGAGTTACGACACCTCAACCAAAATATTTAGCGTTGACGGTTCTGCTACAACCGCATCCGTTTCTACTATAAACAACGCCACAGGCTTAGAAATTGGAAGGCGACTAAATGGAAACAGCTACACAGGCTCGATCCAATCGCTTATTTTTTGGGGCAATGACCAGTCCGCAAAGCGTACAGATATTGAAACGGCTATCAATGATTATTACAGCATATATTAAAAACATGACTATAGACGTATATTATTTACTATCGTGGCTTGCTTACTTTGGCACTCAAACAAAGTACGACCCTACTTATGATTTAAATGGTGATGGTTATGTGACTATTGCAGACCTTTTAGAGTTTCTCACTTTGTTTGGCACGACTATTTAAGCATATGAACAACTAAGATTCAAAATGAGCAATATGAAAACAAAGCTCGGTGTAATTGATTACGCCAAATACGAGCAACCCATGTTTACTGACCAGAGTAACAAGGACTGGGTATTTTTTGGAGAGGACAATTTGTACCCGCTTTACTTAGATGACTTGTTTATGTCTTCTTCTATACACGGAGCTATAGTCACGGGTACAGCAGACATGATTTATGGTGAAGGTTTAGAATGCGACACTAAAGATGACAATATTGAGCAGTGGTTAAAACTAAAAGCCTTGTTCCAGCACGACTCTCTAAAACGATGCGCATTTGACTTAAAGCTATATGGCAACGCCTATCTAAATGTTATTTGGTCTCAAGACCGCAGCTCTATTAGCGAGGTTCATCATGTGCCAGCTAGTACTATTCGATGCGGTCAAGCAGATGACAACGACACAGTAAAGGTATTTTATCACAGCACGAATTGGATTGAGTCAAATCAATCGACATTTAAGCCTAACCCTATTCCTGCGTTTGACGTAAATGATCGTACCGCAGCCAGTCAAATAATTCACGTAAAGTCTTATAGCCCTATATCTTTCTTTTACGGAATGCCTGACTACAAAGGGGCTACAGCTTATTGTGAGTTAGATAAGAACATTGCTGAATACCATCTCGCGAATATGCGAACGGGGCTTTTTCCCAGTATGGCCATTAGCTTCAACAGTGGTATCCCGACAGATGACGAGCGCAGAGATTTAGAGCGATTGATTTACGACAAGTTTGGTGGGGCAAGCAACGCAGGTAAAATCTTAATGACCTTTAACGATGGCCAAGATTCAGCACCGACTATTGAACCTTTTAATTTACCCAACCCACACGACACTTACGACTTCTTAGCCAAGCAGGTGTTTCAAGAAATACTATCGGGTCACCGTGTAACTTCACCACTTTTGTTTGGGTTGCGATCAGAAGGTGGCGGTTTCGGAAGTAACGCAGATGAGATGCGTGACGCATACGATTTATATAGCAAGACGGTTGTAGAGCCATTTCAGCATACGTTGCTACATGGTATAAAGCCTATACTATCGGCTAATAGCATCATTTTAGACGTGTATTTCAAAGACTTGGTGCCAGCTAGTTTTTTAGAGCAAAAAAGCAGAAGAAAGAAAAAAAAAAAATCTTTTCCAAGCAACCTGTGCGCATTAACGAAACACAAGGTAGCATTTGGCTAAATCATTTGGCTGACAAAGACGCGCCATTGCCTAAAGAGTTCAAGTTGTTGAAAACGGAAATTGTAACAGACACTTCAATTGACAAGAGATTGCACAGCCTTCGAAAGTTTGGACTTGAAGATTACTCTAACTACGATGAGGTCTCAGAGTGGGGTGATGTAATAAGTCCACGAGGTGAGTATTTTGCTTTACGCTATCAATATTATAAAGCTACTAGCCAGCAGCCTAAAGGCGAGAGTCGCGATTTTTGTGTAGAGATGATGGATTTAGCAGACGCAGGAATACAATACCGCTATGAGGACATAAACAATATGAGCGCAGATGGCGTAAATGGTCAGTTTGCAGCCGCAGGTCAAAGCACATATGACATTTTTGAATGGGCTGGTGGTAAGAATTGCTACCACGGTTTCAAAAGACTTATATATTATTATGTACCAGAAGGTCTACCAGACATTAAGGATGGGTATTATGAAGACTGGGACGCAGTTATGCGTCGAGTAGGAAACAACTTCGATGTACCACCTAAAGGCGAGGAGGCTATCGCACCAATTGATAAGCAATAATGGCTACACTATATATTAATGCCTCGCGCATAAAGAAAGACACAGCACTTGGGTCAGCAGTTGACGACAACTTATTGCACCCTTACATTTTAATTGCGCAAGATCGGTGGATATTGCCAGCCCTTGGTACAGATCTGGACGACAAGCTGAAGCAGGATATTGTCGATAGCACCCTTGTTGGAAATTACGAGAAATTAGTGACTGAATTTATTCAGCCCTGCTTAGTGCAATTAGCGTTTGCAGAAGTAGCCTATGTTATGCGATTGCGGTTTTCTAATAATAGCGTTACCTTGATAGACAACGAGCAAGGTACAAGTGCCTCAATGGGTGATATTAAGATGGTCGTTCAAAAAGCTACCGAAATAGGAATGTTTTATCGGGGTCGCTTAGTAGACTACTTGTGTCACAACACGAGTTTGTTCCCTGAATACTCAAGCAACACGGGTGCTGATCTTAGCCCAAACACTCATAACTATTTTGGAAACCTCAATGTCGACAAGAACAGAATCAAGAGCAACCGCGAAATCCGAATCGCGCAAGGTATTGGCCTCAAAGATTACTAAGCGTATCAAAAACGAGGCTAAACTCATAGAATACATAAAAAGATGGACTACGATTTGATAGGGGTTGTTGTGGGTGCTTTAAGCGGTATTATAGCGACATGGGTTAAGATGACAAATGAAGTTACAAAAATAAAGAGCCGCCTTTACTCGTTAGAAAAACAGGAAACCAAGGTGCAGGAAACACTAGAGGTGTTGGTTAGTGGCATTAACGAGATTAAAATCTTACTAGCTAAAAAAGGAATAGAATGAAATACAATTTTATGGCATTACGAGGGCTGGTAACTTGGACAAAAAGTACAGCGGTGAATGGTGGGGCTATTTAAATGCTGACCACGACTTCGAAATTCGTCTTATATACACGGAAGGCACAACAAATTGGAATCTTGTCATTGAAAAAAATTACGAAGCGTACCTTGTTGACTATCCTCGTAACAAAACGGAAGCATCGTATATAATTGAAGGTTGGATTGACCGTGGTATGCAAATGGAATACTAGTGAGAGATATTGATAAGGTGATTTTGCACTGCTCTGCTACTATGGAAGGAGCGCATATTGATGTTGACACAATTCGCACATGGCATGAAGCCAGAGGATGGAACGACATCGGGTATCACTATGTAATTTACCGTGACGGATCAGTGCATAAAGGTCGCGATGTAGACAAGGTAGGAGCGCATACCGCAAGTCAAAACCGAAGTTCTATTGGCGTGTGTTATGTTGGTGGCATATCAGCTAAGACAGGAGAGCCAGCAGATACAATGACAGCCGAACAAGAAATGGGTTGGCTAGAATTGTGGCATGCCTTAAAGGTGTGTTTCGGCAAATTAGAATTGTATGGTCACAACGAGTTTGCTCGTAAAGCGTGTCCATGCTTTGATGTAAAAGAGAAGTATAATTTCCTAATAGAAGACAAATGAATTTTTTTACGACTTACTGGAGTGAGATTTTAAACGCGGTATTGATTGCCGCTGGCACCTTGACTGCCTTGACTGAAACGAAGAAAGACGATCGTATCGTCAATGTTTTGACACGAATTTTGAACGCTGTGGTTCTTGGTAAAAACAGAAAAAGTAAGTAAATTGCTGTGTGAATTATAGCGATTCCTGCAATTATCGCTTCTAGGTTTTCCCTTACCTAGGTTTTTTCATGGTTAATTATGAAACCCCTGCCTAACGAGGTGGGGGTTTTTTATGCGTCACATAATTATTTGCACAATACCATAAATAAGTGTATATTTGCATCATATCAATACAAAACCATGAAAATAAACAAGACAAAAGACAAGGTGATATACTTGTTAAAGACGTACCCTGCGCTGAGGGATGACGATAGCAGATTGATTGCCAACTATTGGAATATTGAGTTGCAAGCAAAAAACATAAGCACGACGGAAAGTAAAATGTACGAGCTGTTGCAAATGGTGGCGAGTAGGGAATTAGCCACACCTGAGAGTATAGTTCGCATGCGTCGCAAAGTTCAAGAGGACATAGTAGAATTAAGAGGTCATGAATACAACCGCAGACATGGAGAGCAGAAGACGGTGCAGCGGGACTTAGGTTATAACATTGAAAATTTAGCACGATGAACCACAGCCAAGAAGAGAATTGGGTAACGGGCAAATTAGGGACGCGATCAGCATCAGCATACCGAACTTCCATATGGACTCCCGTTAACCACGAAGATTTCTACAAGAATCGACAGAAGTATATCGACGCGGGATGGCAATCCTATTGCTGGACGAAAGGCGCGGAAGGGTACGATAAGTATTTCGTTTCTAAACTACCGAAGGACGAGTTCGAACATCTCTTGATGGTTGAGAATAAGTACGCATATTACACCCTGTTTTTTCATATAAATGAGGATTAATGAATAATAAAGATTTAAAAATGTGGTTAAGGTGGCGCAAAGAGATGGGATTGAAACCTGTTCGACAAAGCGTTATCAATAATCTAATGCGTGACAACATTGTTATGGAAGTGGCATACCAGCCAGAACTTAAAATTTACAAGGTGAAAACCTACCTATGGGGACTCATCAAAATCTATAAACCATTAAACATCAAATAAGATGAAAGTGAAATCAGTGATTAAATCAGTCAAGCGTACAGACGACGATCCGTGGCAAAAAGAAGGAAAGACATTTTACCCATATTGGGTTGAGATGGAAGACGGGGTGGCAGGCAAAGCTAACAGCACAGGGCCAGAAAAGACACCTTATGGAGTGGGAGACGAGGTAGAATACACGAAGACAGAAAACACTTATGGTGTAAGTTTACGTGTATCCAAGGTCAATAAGGAGCAGGAGGACAAGCAAAAGTATTGGGAAGAAAAGGACGCTCGTATCAGCAATCAATGGGCAATTACGACAGCCTTAGAGTATTTGAAAATGACTGCAAACTCAGCAAACCAGTTGACGGAAGATCAAATAAAGATTGAGGCGAAGAACATGCTACACATGCGTGACAACCTAAACACCGTTGATGGGCCAATTGTGAGTCAAGACGAAAAATACCCGTACTAATGAACGAATTTATTACAAGACCTACATCCGAGGACGAGTACAACGACATCATCCATAACTTCTTTACATGGTTAAAGCGTCAACCCCAGATGCAAAAGCACATGAATAAGGACAATGTATCTACGTTGGTGTTTCAATTGGGTTACACCCTTATGGATGGTGAACATGGGCAAAAGTTTTTGTATCCAACGAAGACAGGCTACAGACATGACCCTGATCACAAAGTGTATTTCGATGAATTCGTTTCAAAGAAGAAATTAAAGAAGAAGAAAAAATAGACACTAAGAACATTCATTGAATTGCACTACAAGTCATTTTCTAAAATGGATCGGGAGATGAATTGGACGAACATGACAGCCAACCGTTACTACAACAGCACGCCACACATGTTTTTGTACAAGATGGAAGACATTAAGTTGCACACGGGCATTCACATTATTAGCTTGACCAAGATGATAGTCGATCGCATAGTAGAATTGCAAGAAGTGAAGAAACATAAAACAGTTGTAGATGGATTATGACGCAGATTGGTTTCACGAGAGAAGCATCATAGAGTTACGACGTTACCGCAGGCTCTTGTTAAGTTTGATTGCAGCCATGCCTGCATCAAATAAGAGAGAGAAGTTGGAACATACGCTAGACAGATGCAAGTTTGAACTTAATTTCAAAACAGGAGAAACCAAATACTGATGGAACGTTACATTTATGCCTATTTAGATGAGGATGGTTTGTTGCAGTGGACGGCAGATGTAACTGAAGCAGAAGAGTTTTCTATAACGACAATTTTTCAAATCGAAGTAATATATGAGGCAGTTTAAAGGGGTGTGGATTCCGCGTGTGGTTTTAGAAGATTTAAAATTGAAAAGAAGGAGAAGTAAATGTCATTACCTACACTCAACCCAACCAACATGACTGAAGCAATGGAGTTCTCAAAGTTCATAGCAACATCATCACACATACCAAAAGACTTTCAGGGTAAACCTAATAATATCCTGGTGGCTATTCAGTGACAAGGGCGAGCAACTGGCCAGCTTTATCGGCAAAGTCGAGAACATCAGCGCGGATATGGCAACTGTGCACCAGCACATTGGCATCGCAGACGAGCCGTTCCAGACCCGCACCAATGTCAGTGAGGACAGGGCGCGAGACTATCGGGGCTACTATTCCACCCGGGCATTGGATGTGGTGAATCGCGCCATGGCGCAGGACATCGCCCGGCTGGGCTATGAGTTTGAGTGAGGCGGCCAGCCTTGGCACGCGCTACAGCTGTTTTGGTAGCAAAAATG
>FUIF01017048.1_pt1 | contig 15086 bp, 30 predicted proteins | sample 1003461 | NCBI WGS metagenome assembly FUIF01 (sample SAMEA80401918, study PRJEB19352) | marine metagenome | reverse complement strand
TCATGGGCGGCGTGTACGTCTCTCTCGCAGTACTTCTGCAACCAAGAGGCCGGGATGTCCTCCACCGGACAGCCGTTCTTAATCATCTTGGAGACGACGTCACCCTTGGGTTTCAGTCCTCGTCTCTCAAGGCATTGGTCGAGCCCAAGCTGCTGCATGTAGAAGGTGTTTCCTCCGAGCACATGCTCTGCGATGATGGTGTCAAATACGATGATTTTGCGTAGATCAAGACCACATCGCCGGAGCCATCCAAGTTCGAACTTACTGTTGTGTGCGACAATAAAGTCAGCTCTTTGAATATCGGATATAAGTTCTCCCATTTCGTATTCGGACCCGAAATGACTTGTAATATGCCCATCCCACGATCTGGTCCAGCTTGCCAGAACGAGTCTATTCCCTTCGACCAAAGGACTTCCCTTATGGATCGTAGTTGTTTCAAAGTCAAGGACGACATAGCGGTTGCTCCGTGTGTAGATAGAGGGATCGGGGTCACTTACGAACTCGGGCAGATTTCCGAGCAAACTGTGCGAGTTCTGCATTAACCCTCTCCTTCTTGACGAGAAGGTGCGGACCTAGCTCATCGTTAAATTGCTTGACAAACTCGTACCCTCCACGGTGCCAGCGATACATGTAGTCCTTGTCTCGGAACACACTGCCGCCGAACGCTGCTTGGAATCGGTACAAGACCTCGGGAGTGGCTTGGGTGACGGCCACCCGAATTCTCGGGTAGCCATCTTCTTCCCAAACTTGGAGGCCGCCATCGGCATCAAAGAACCCTGCTAGGTATCCCCGCGCCGCCGGGGTCAACTCCGATATGTCACGCTTATTCGGACTCACTTTCAAAGTCCGTCCAGAACGTACCGCCGGAACCAGACACCAACTCGATAACCTGTGCGCTCTTGAGCCTCAGCGAGAGGCCGACAGTCTGCGCGGCAGCGTTAACGTAGGGGATGATCTGGCCCTTCACTCGGATCGTGGAGCCCATGAATACGGGGTCCGTGACGCGCTCACCTGTCTCCGCAAGGACGACGATGGGCTGCTGAGTGACAATCTCACCTTTCTTGGTGGTGAACTGGGCGTTCATCTTGACTCTGAACAGGACGTTACCGGTTTCCTCCGGTACATGATTAGCCTTGATTTCCTCGCGTTCCGCGTCGGTTGCACCCTCCGGGTACTCGGGGAATGTGTACTCAGGCTTGAACACCGGTTTACGGGCCAGAGTCATCTTCTGAGTCTGGGTCAGTTCCGTGTCCATGTAGTTGTCGAGTACACGATCAAGTCGTGCAGTGAAGTCAGCCGCCAACTCCTTCGGCAGAGACAGGTCCACATGGTAGACGCCGCTGTCGACGTGACGAGTGTCGGGCTTGGTGAGGTACGGAAAGATAGCCGTACCGACGGGGCTTACGAAAGCCTCATACTTTGGTCGTGCGTTGCTCATTATTATTATTCCCTTCGTGTTTCCAGAATTCATCAAAGTCCTCGTAAATCTTGCGACCTCCCTCGTCTATGTTGGTGAGGGCAGAGTACCATGCTAATTCTGCGGTAGATTTAATTCTACGTTCTAGTTGTTTGATATACTTCTTAAGTTTCTTCCGTTTCTTCGTTCCCTTTGCCATCAGTGATCTTCTTCTTGATACGTGATACATGTTGCCGCACCGCGCCGGGAGATATCCACATATCGCCTGCGACATCCTCATAGGACTCTCCGTCTAGGATAATCCTCTCGAACACATCCCGCTCACGGTCGGAGAGCAGGTCTATTACCTCCTGCATCCGTTCCTCGGCGTCCAGTACGTCCTCGGGGCTCGGCTCTTTGCCATGCACCCCGGACCACTGCTCCAGAGACACCACGTTGTCTGCCTCCAGACCGTCCCGCCACTTCTCCTTCTTCAAACGCATCCCTATCTGCCGCTTGGCTACCACGTACAGCCAGCTTTTCATCATGGCTTCGTTGGTAAACGTCGGCTCTTTGTCCTTGGGTATCTCAAGTAGCTGGACGAACACATCCTGCCGGTCGTCCTCGTTGGGTACTATACGAGTGATATACTCGTACATGTCATCGGTTATGTTCATTATTATTGTTCTCACTATATAAATGGGAATGAGATTCCCGTTTGTGACATCAGATTGGTAATATTTTACTGAGTTGAGGCTCGGTCGTCACTGCGAACGCCTCATGGATGGCGCTAACCTTGTTCTTGGGCAGCGAGATTACGAGTTCGCCTGCCGCTTTATGGTTAGAGTTAGCGCCGAGTCCGATCATGACATCCGCCTGTGCAGGGATGCCCGTGTTGGAGAAGTCCACGTCGCCGAGGTCCAACGCGGCCTTGTTGGCCGCGCTGTCCCCGGCTTGGGTCACACTTACCACCACGCAAGAGTACTTCTTCGCCCAATTACGGGCGTGGGTAGCAGCTTCCTCTAGCTTGAGGACGTAGTTGTCGTTACCCGTGTTTATGTTCCGTAGCTGATCGAGGACTACAACGTTCGGGTTGTACTTCTCAATGAGTCTCGTGATTTGCGCGGGCGTACCCGGCGCAGCACTGTGCAGGATGATCTTTTCGTACCCCGCTTCTCGTGCTTTGGTGTCTGCTGTCTCCGGATCATTCAATACCTCCAGCTTCGTCATGCCGCTCAGCCGGTTGACCAGCCGCATGTTTATGTCGGTGATGGGGTCCTCGTTCCCCACGTACAGTACGCACAGATCTTGCTCTGCGAATCCGGCCATCATCTCGATGGTCATCATCGTCTTGCCCATCTCTGGGCGTGCGAATAGAACTAGATGATGCCCCGGCCTAACGCCTCCATCAAGGCGGCTATTAAGAGAGCTAGGAGCGACACGTATAAGACCAGATCGATCAAAGCTATCGCCCACAAGATCGGCCACAGAATAACCGATGCGATCTTCCTCATCATTTTCTTCCTCCAGTTCCGTTGCGTTTACGAGGTCAGCGTATTGAGTGAGTAGACCGTTCGGCTTATCGCCCGAGAGTATCGAGGCTGCAAGACGGTGGCCGACGCTGTCCCGTTTCTGTTCAAGGAGGTCAGTGACGATATTGGGAATCGAGGAATCGAGTTCTCCCAATGCACGTATAACGGCTCGGAAGGCATCCTTGTGCTTGTCGGCTGCCAGCTTCCGAGTAACTTGGTCGGAGAGAATGTCCACCTCAATCCGGTCGGCTTCAGCATCACGATCATAGTAGTCCACGACTGATTCCCAGATGAACCAGCCCTGTTCGGACAAATCTTCACGTTCCACATAGGTCTTGACTCTGTCGTATGCGCTTCGGTCATGAATTACACTCCCGAGTATGTTCTGCTCTTTCATTGTTATTCTTATCCAGATTCAGATCAATTAACGCCTCAAGTTCATCCTCTTGCATGTCTTTGAGGTCCCGTTTCAATGGTATAATCCTCACGTCCTCCCACATGAGTCCCCACCTGTCCCGTATTGCAAAGGCCGTGGACGTGGCGTCTTGGTCCAGCGCAATCATGATGGGTCTAGGAGCGTACTGGGCGATCTCTAACGCACGATCCTCTCCGCACCCTGTACCTAGTAAGGCCACCGCTGTGATGTGCTTAGAGGCCCGTACAGCGCTCGGTATGTCCTCCACCAGTATGGTTCCCTTGAACGCAGCGCGTCGGTACCAACTGAGCGGTGGGTGGCCGTCCTCTACGTAGGTCAGCGCCTTCGATGTCAGGTGGCCGGAGATATCCCGCAGGACCCATCCCCTGTGGGTGTACTGCGGCGACCGTACAGACATGGCTATGCGCTCACCAAACTGAGGGGTATGGAACCAATGAGGGGGGTGTTCTATCCCCCACACCTTCTTGATCCATTCCTTCTCAAAGGTGGTCAGTGGGAACGTCACCCCATTGAAGGTGCGACGCTTTGGCCTGCGCCATAGAGTGTCCCTAACTGCTGGAGTTTCTTCCTGATGTTCGTATGACTTGGAGGCGTGAGCCCCATTGAGGAAGAATGAGCCAGCACTGTTAGAGCAAGAATCCCTATGACATATGTACTTTACCTTGGTATTCTCAAAGAGAGTAATCACCATAGACTTCTCTCTCTTAGAGTCCACCACCACAAGCCGGGCAGGCTAATCTGACTGTCTCACCCGGACTCATGTTTTCTGCGATTAGGTGTATGTCTTGTGTTAAACTCATAACAATCAACTTACAGTTAATAAATGGGAATGAGACCCTGTTTTTGCCTTATGTGTCGATAACTTCGTCGATCTTGCCGCGAACGTCTGGGAACTGGCGCCGTTCTTGCGGTATCACTGGAGGGGCCCAGAGAGCCGATTCTGGCGACCAACCCCTCTCGATCCGCTTCCGCGCGAGCGCGAACGAGACATCTTCGTGCCCTTCTTCGCGCCACGCCGCAGCAAGAGATGGATATGTCACATTATTGATGACTACCTTCTTCATTACCAGTTCCAGTTTGGTACTTCCTTGCACCATTTTGTGAGAGCGGCCTTCATGCCCTTCTGTTCCACGATCCAAACCCTCGCCTCGACTGGGTTCTTCTTCCATCCCCAGTTGGTCATACGCGGTAATCGCTCAACCTTGCCAAGACCTTCTTCCTCGATGAAGTTCGTCAGCAGGTCCAACCGGCCTATCACGGTGCTTTTCGCCGTGGAACCGGTTACACCAAGCCCTTGGTGTGCGTCTGCGTCATCGCCATGCGAGCCGCAGAAGATCACACCACCCGGATAACTGGTACCGATCACGTGGCGCGCCTTTCCGGTGATCTTCGAGGGTTGGCGAGCCACACAAAACGTGTGAATCAGTAATCTCTTGAAGTCCGTTGTGTTAACTTTATTCGAGTTGATGCCGTGCAAATACCTCCAGCAGCAATCCGGCATACCTTTCCAACTTAATGACATTGTTGTCTCCTATATCTTCAGATCAACGTCCACGGGCTTGCCGTCGGCGTCGGTACATGCCCCCTTCGAGGGACGGGAATGTTTTGATGAGCGCTTTGTAGTAGGGTTCGAGGGTCGTGCCTTCGAGGCCGGGCGCCGTGTTAACTTCGTAAACAACGCATTCTCCTTGCTTCTCGTTGTATCCGAGGTCCACCGCTCCGAAATCAAGAGACAGGGCACGTACAGCAGCAACAGCAGCACTACGCACACACACAGGAGGATTGCAGCCCCCACGCGCATAGATAAAGCCGTTGTCGTGATTACGAATCTGCCAATTGACCTCATCATCCGGCGTATCGTGCCTTCGCTTCTTCTGTTGGACATCGATCACCTCCCCTTGCCACACGTGCACTCGGTACTCATCGGCTTTCTTGACGTACTGGGTATAGAGAGGTGCCTTTGGTAGAGCGACATCATCTGTCGAAGCCACGAGCACAATTCCTCTACCTCCTGAAGCTCTCGTAAGAGTTCTTGCCACGACCATATGTCCATCTTGCAGCCATCCTTCAGCAGTATCACGTTTCGTTGTAAACGGGGGTTGTGGAACTCCAGCTTCTCCGAAAACTTCGCAAGCTCGTCTCTTATCACTTGCAATTCCGACTCTATCTGGTTCGTTGAAGTATTCACCTTTAAACCTCCTTTCACTTCTCCCCCAGTTAATTACAATGTCGAAATCGCCATGCTTGCGTACCTGCCGGGGGGTTGCACGCAGGATACCAGCACGTTGGCCGAGACGCTTCGCGCCCCCTGACCACGCCTTGTACGGTTCAATTCGTATCTTCTTCACATTTCCTCCAAAGGCATTTGAGCATCATACAGTTGCTCGCAGTCCTCACAAATGATCCCAAAGGGGTCATCGTCTATGACGACTTCCCCTTCCTCGATGATTTTGTCACACATGTGACATTTTAGTCCACTGCCAGCGGCCATAGGTTCTCCCAGACGCAGCCCTCACACAAGAGGTCGCGGTTCTCGTTGACGTACTCGCAGCCGGTCAGGTCCTCCTCATCAATGGCATCACCGCACTGGATGCAGCCACGGTCCATCATCTTCTGCAGCTTCACCAAAGGTATGAGTTTGAGATCAGGGTCTTGAACGAGCCGCAGTGAGTCATCCTCCTTGTCGTCGGTCTCCGGCTCCTGCTCCTTGCGGTACTTGTCGTAGTTACAGTGGATCAGGTCCACCAGTATCGCCGGGACGTTCTGGATGCTCCGATTCCGGGTAGTCCCGATGGGTTTCACCAGCCAGTTGTGGTCGGCATACGCATCCGCCTGTTTCTTCTCCACAAAGTTGATGGTTGCCTCCCACTCACACCCCTCCCAATGGGTCAGGTGCACCTTGCCAACTACCTGATACATGCCGTGGTCCACATCGTAGAAGTCCTCCGGCACGAACTCCATCGCCTCGAAGCCGTTCAGCTTGAAGAAGTCGGCCAATGTGTCCTTCTGCACATCGGTGTTGGTGCGCGGCGTGCCCTTGCTAGCTGCCACATTTCGGTTTATCGGGGAGCCAGTCCCAGACGTACCCCGCCGTTTCGTAGCAGTACCGTCGTCGATATTTACCCCCTTCGACGTCGACGAACCTTGCTTCTTCGACCGCTCCGTGGCTCGTTTCCATGCCTGTTCCGCGCGTTCGTTTGCGGTAGGCTGTTGGGATGTAGACTTCTTGTCCTTTGTCCCCGAGGTAGACTTGTTGCTTTGCGCCTTTGGCTGCCGCTCGTGAGGCCATAGGTTGTACGACTGAGCGGCCCTTACAAAAGGGCGGAACGACGAGACCTGCGGCTCCAACGACCCACGCTTCCACTTGAAGTGCTTGTGCGGGTCAATCTCGTAGATGGTACTCATCGATGCCGTCGTGTTCCGGAACGCCTTGGTCAGTACCTCCAGATGGTCCCCGTCGCTCATGAAGAACATCAGGTTCCGATTGTGGTTCATCCCGAGGTGCATCGGTCGACCACGGTTGCGCGCCATGTTGATGGATCGGTCGCGCTCGTCTACCCACACGAGGCAGTAGTCGCCGTCAATGCCCTCCAGTACGGACTTGGCCTCGCTCGGCTTGACCATCGACAGGGAGCGGGCAATGATCATGCTGTCCACTTCCAGCTTTGCGTCGAAGCCGACCAGCCCCACGCCGTCATCCCGCACGGTGCCGTTGTGTACCAGACTGACCTTCCCGAACTTGAATGGGTGGGCATTCTGGGGCGTCACCTTGCCGATGGTGGCTGCGCGGTTGTGGCCAATAGTGCACCAGCCGTTGGATATCTCGTCGAAGCGCGGATCGCTAACGAACGTCAATCCGGGGCCAGTTGCCTTCGCCCTCTTGACCGTGAACTTGTTCTCCACGGTTATCACACCGGTACTGTCCGGTCCCCGCAGGGTGTCCAGTATCAGTGCATACTTCAAGAAGCCGCGACTGGCCTTCTCGAAGATTTGGTTATGGGTACGGATGTACCCGACAATTCCACACATGTTGTGTCTCCTGTGGTGGTTACATGCTCCAGTCGAGTTCTTCGACCGATTTTGGTTTACTTCCGATGATCTTGAAGGCGCCTTCCTCCGCGTCCTCCCTATCCCTGATGGTAACGTACGGGATTGAGCCTACTTTCAGGCGCCTCCAGAACCAGCCGATGCCGTAGTCCTCATACTTCCTCTGTATATCCAGTGGCTCCGGGTGGTCCGCTGCAATCTTCTTCATGCGACCCAGTACAGCCACCCACTCCGCCACATCATCGACGTTAGCGGTGCCGGGGAAGAACCGGAACTCCAGTGTACCGAGGTCAGGCAGGCGGAACGCCGTCATGGACGAGTATTTGTACTTGCCCGGTGTATTCAAGATGCGCCGCAGAGGGAACTGCCTCTTGTTGCCGTACATACTAGGTGAAGTCTCTACAAACTCGATAAACGTAGACTCCAAAGCAGAGGTCGTTGTTGTATGCCGGATACTACGTGGCCTTTTACGAGGCTTCGGCACTGACGAGACATCCATGATGCGCAACACAGATATGTCCGACGCCAGATCGTTCGTCAGCTTCGTACTCCAGTACAGAGGTACGCAGAAGTGGTTCTCGTGCCGCTCCGGGGCGTACTTCTTGAACAGATACGGCTCCAGCAAGGCAAACAGCGCAATAAAGCTGTACATCTGCCCCCATGTCAGGTTCAACATGTTGACGTGTACGTGTACGCCGCACCGCTTGCTGGTCTTTAATTTGTTGTTGTTGATTGCCTTCTGCAGTCCGCTCCATGACTTCTTCAGCGTCACCTGTGTTACTCGGTTGGACAGTAGCTCGACGCCGTTGCGTAAGCTGTCGTCGATTGTGAGATTCCAGACCTTCTGGACATCTTCGCCAATAGGCCACCGCCAGTTATCTTGTCCCCGGTACCCTTCCAGTTCGATTTCTACACCGTAGAAGTTCGATTTGAGGATACTCAGGCCCAGACCCTTGTGGATCGGTTGGTCGATTAGTTTCATGTGATTCCCACCGTTTTAATGTGCCGTCGGATACGGGACAAGCGGCTGTCGTCGGGCATGTGCGGGACCAGATTGTTGTCCCGATCCAGCTCTCCGATAGGCTCACCCATGTACACCAACGTAGGGTTTGCGGCCGTGTTGGCCTTCGATAAGATCGTCCGTTGAGAGATAGCTGATATAGCCGGCCCTTTCATCTTGCGAAACTCGTCCACCGTTGTATGTGGCGCAGGTTGCACAATCTGCTGCATCATATCGCTCCCTATGATCGGGATCGGGGCCCAGATCATGTAGTAGTGATCTTGGCAGGCTGACCGTTTCATGTGCCGCATGGGTGTGCGACCAATGAACGCCGCTGTATTGTACTTCGGAAAGTTGTACGCTCCCGGCCGAGGCCAGATGATGGAGAGATCAGACTTCCTCAATCGCACATACGAGGCGCCGGGTTCGGTGACCTTGATACCATGCAGATCGCCAGAGCTTGCGCGAATATGCACCGGTCCCATACGCTTGTGGGCCATGTATGTGTTGTGATAGTACAAAGACAAGTCGTCACTTGGACAGTCTTTGGGTAACATACGTCCTCCTAGTTTTGAATGTGAAATGAGTTGTAAATCTGCACCAACTCACTGAACTTGTTGTTCCAGACCCCACAACCGCGGGCGGTTTCGGGATTCTTAGGGTTGTAGGTCTCAAGCAAGCCACGGAACTTCTCCCACGGGAAACTGCGGAAGTGTTTCTGCAGTGTCTCGGGAGGTGTGCGCATCAGCCAGTTGCCAGTACGTATCAACACCTGCGCCACAACGCCGGGGTTAGCGCCTACCCACCGGTTGCTTGGCGACCGATACTCGATGCCATACGGCTTGGAGCGGAAGATGCCGGGTCGACCATACCACCGATTACGCGGATCGTGCTTGTCCCAGAATGTGCTGACCTTCATGTTCATGGTCAGGCACAACTCAAAGAACAGCACCGCCACGAAGTCGGGGCAGTTGAAGTCCCCTCCGATGTGTATGTGGCCACCCGCGCCGCGTACGTTGCCGAACTCTGGCGGTGGAGGTCGTTGTGCCCCTCCGTCATACGCATCGAAGTCGGGATCGCACGCGAACATTTGCGCCTGTGGACTGGTGAGGTCCTTGGTCTTGAACTCGTGCGCCGTCACACCCCACGCGGGCCGCAATCCTTTGGGCTGGCACAAGTCTCTGGCCATGATACGCATCGAGGTTATGGACTTGCGGAACCCATCGACGTCCTCCGTAGGGGGAACGTTGAGTTCCATCATCACGTTGTCCTCTTGTACGCCGTAGCCGCTCCATCCCTTGGGCTCCCACGGCTTCTCCTTGGTGCCCTTGAAGATACCGACGCAGGGGACTATGTCGCCTACCGACCGTTGTGTAGTTAGCGTCGGGCGCAGAACAATCCGTGGTTCGCCGGTCTTCGGATGTCTTTCTAATATCTGTTCTTTGCACGTTACCTCCTTCATTACTTCTTTACCAAGGAATACCTCGACGTCGGCGCCGAGCGTTACTTTCTTCTGTCTTTCCATCAGATGTCTCCTGTGAACAACGGCCTTGACTTGCGACGGTAGGGCGGCACTGTACAATATTGATAGATGTTGAAATGCGGCATCCGATCACTCTCGGATGGCTTACGCGGTCCCGGCTTCGCGGGTGTCTGTCGCTTGGCTGGCGGCTTAACCGATGCCGACGCCTCTTGCTTCTTGACGCGGCCGGGCACACTGATCTTGCTACCCTTGGAGGTCACATCGTACGTGAGCGCTACTGCACCGGTGTCATGACCTGCACGTATCGTCATGCCGCTGACCTTTTGGTTCTCCCCTCGCTCGATGACGTCCCTCCGCAACTTGGCGCACAGCACCACAGCCGACCGCTCCATCCGTGTATCGAACTCACGCCAGTAGGTGACGCGCTCCTTGCCGGACTTGGAGATCGCAGTTTTCTTGATCATCATCTGGTAGTGGAACTTAAGCAGTGGGCCGATTGTCATCTTGACCCTCCCAGAATGCCTTCTCGTCGTCGGTGGGGCGCCACATCGTCTCTTCCAAGAAGTCCTCGCCATGAGCGATGTACCCCTCGGGCAGACCGTAGACCCACGCGCGCTTGCGATGTATCTCTGTCCACACCTTCTGCCGCCGGTAGAAGTTGGGATGCCCTTCGAGGATATCCACGGACTTCAGCATCTCGGGACTGCCATACCACAGCTCGCCGCAGATAGTTTGGCTTTCCTTGGTATCGACGATGTCGGTGATCAAGGCCGGGAAGTTCCCCAAGTCCATGAACGCCGCCTTCGGCACGATGATCTTGTCGTAACCGATGAAGCGCGCCTTTGCACGTACCAGCAGGCCGTGGTTGCCGTGATGCTTCTTTAGTGTACCGTAAACGAACAGCCGGATGGCGCCGTAGTCCTGTGCCTTTTCCTCTGTTTCAACCTTCTTGCTTACCATTTCTTCGCTACTCCGTCTTTGATTGTCTTGGCTCCCTTCACGTGTGGAGCAACCTTCTTCCACCGCTCCGAGAGTTCGTTGTTCACTTCCGTGATGACCTTCGGCAGTGCTGCGCCGATCTTCTTGATGTCCGGACGATAGACGCCGACCCAGATGTTGGTTCCTTGTCCTTTGGTCGCGTCCGATATGTCGAGGCGCCCCAACTTGTGCTTCTCGATGAAGTCACGGAACGCATTGACCCGCAGTTCCGTCAGATGGGACATGTAGTGGCCATTGCGGTCGCTGAGAACCCACGTGGAGACTCGCATACCCGGACCTGCCCAGAACTTGTGATACTGGTTGTTCTCGAAGTCGAACTTGTGGTTGTCTACTGCTTTGGCCTTGAGTTGAGGCGTGTGCTTGCCTATTGTAGCCTTGCGGTGCAGGTCCTCAAGTACCGCCCAATGCAACCAGTCCGCCGGTCCAGAGAACAACGGGTTGGTGGGCAGGCGCTCCATAACGTACTCCTTGAGCGTTGTCACGGGCTTGTACGGCGTCTTGATGACCGACGCATCAGCCTTGGTAAAGCCGGTGCGCTTCTCTTCCATGCCGCTCATACGGCCGATAACACCACAGGTACAGCAGTCGGCAATGCCGCTAATCTGCGCCCACATGGCGTTGTACCGTTTCTTCCGCTTTGGGAAGGTGTAGATTTGTGTCACGTTTGTTCCTCCTGTAAGTCCTCTAGAAGTGTCTCAGCGTGCTTGGTATTTTCGGAAGCCTGCCACGAAGCCTCCTCTGCAATCGCATACCGAGACTCCCACTTGTTCCATTCTTGCGAGAACGTGTCGTTCGGTTCTCGGTCGTTGATTCGTTCTGCTTTTTCACATGCACGTACTTCTTCCTCTCTCAGTTGTGGTAAGGCCGCCTCAAGGGCGGAGATAAGTTTTTGTACTTCAGGACTCATTCTGCTGCCTCAGCCGTGGCTTCCTCGATCTTGGCGTCGACGAGGTCTTTGAGCTTGTACAAAGTATCGTCCAGCTCCGCCTCGGTGCCCACGTACTGTGTTGCGCCGCCATAGAACGCCTCGGGTGGGGGACGAACACAGCCGTGAACAGCATCAACAAACCGATAGGGAATGCGGCAAATTTGGCCATCCGGTTGAGCTTGATGTCTCCTTTGTCTGTCGAGTAAAAGGTGCCAAAGTACGCCATGACCGCGCCAGTCAGTAGCAGGAAGGCTAGAATGGCCGCCATGCTGTGTATGCGGGCTACCATTTCGATCCAATAGAAGAACCAAAAAGTTTCGTTAAACATTTGTTGTACCTCACTAGGTGGTGTGACCCCATTCGTTTCTTGGGGTCGGAGTGTGTAGAATTTGGTGTGCCTGTTGGTTGATGGCAGCCTCGTGTACTGCCTCAAGCCCCTCCACCAGAATCGTCGTCATCAGTATCAACAACGATCCCGTCAGAAGTATCCGCAGCGCCCTCACCGAATGGGTCGGGGTCGCCGGAAAGAGTTGGGGTTTTGCGTGGTTTGTCTGTGAAGTCATACGTGTAGTTTCCTCCGAGTGAGTTAATGAATTCTTGTAGTGCTCCCAAGAACATGAGGAACAGGAACAGCACCAAGAATAGAACGCCCAAACCATTGCCGAGTTGATTGTCCATTAGCCAAGTGTCCCTGCTAATTCCTTTGTCTCGACTTCTTTCAACCGACGTAATTGGTCCGCTATGTTGGCCTCATCCCGTGTCTTTTGGTCGATGAGATGTGCCAGCTTACGCAGGATCTGGAACCGCTCAAAGGATATCACGATTGTATCCTTATTGGGGCGCCGCCATGAGCGATTACCGCGTCGTTTCTTAGCCGCCATCATCGATCTCCCCATCGTGCAGGAACTCAACACGAGTCCAATCGTTCTTGGCATAGCAGGCACGGCACCAGCGTTCGGCCATCTGCTTGTTGTTGTCGTCGACGTCGTCCAGCAGTTTGTACTCATAGATGCGCAGGTCGCCGTTCTTGCCAACGATGGCATCCATGTAGTCGCCACCCATTGCAGGCGCATAGCCGTGTGGTTCAGATTCCTCCATCCACTGGTCATAATGTACTTTTATGATGTTAGCTTTCATTAGAATTCATCCCATTGCTGTTGATCTAAGTACTCAGGATTCTCGAAGCAGCACCCACCGCCCATGGGCCTCCTAAGTACTCCGTTGCGGACGCACCGGCCATTAGTCCTGCTGCCGTTGCTGATCCAAATGTATTCGGGCCATCGGCACTGCTCATAAGCCTTTTCGGCCGCTTCCCTTTTGGCACGAGCATCCTCGCGCTGTAGTACTTTATCCACGCACCATTGGATGCGATCCGGGTACATCGTCCGGCATTCGCCGCTGTCCTCCGGTATGGACGCACACCCGCTTACCAGCAGGAATAGTGTCACATGTATGACGTTTTTCATTGATGATTACCTCCGTTCTCAGTGCCGCGCAATGCAGGCACCGGCAATGGCCATTCATTGGAGAGTCGAATGGCCGTGTACATTCTGGGCTTCGTAGTCGCATCAATCTGCCTCCAGACCGTCTCTTTCACACTCTGAGCAAACCTCATCTATCCATTCCTCGCCCTCTAGCTTGATTTTGTAGCAGTCAGGGCAGGCCATCTTTTCAGTGGTTAAACGAGATGGACATCCACTGTAAAAGCATTCCTTGTTCTTTTCGCATACATGAGGCAATGGACAGTGGCATCTCATGGCTTGCTCGGCTTGGGTATTGCGCCATACGGCGACTGTCGTTTGCGGGGCACTTTGAACGCCCTGTTCTTCTGTACCTGTGCGCGCTGCATTGCCGATTGACGTGTGATGTCGTAGCCACGTACTTGTAGTTCAGCTATCAGGTCAGCGTCCGACAGGCGCAACATAGCTGGTTTGGGTTGTATTCTGTTCTGGTCCCAAACGCAGATGTGAGACATCACCGAATTGACCAGTAGTTGGGTGCAGGGCCAGTCCTCACCCCACTCTGTTTTGTCCATGATGGACTTTGTGATTAGCTTCCTCAGTTCTCCGGGTTGCATTTTATCCTCCAGTGAATATGTGCGCAGCATACCACAGTCCCCACATGGATGTCAAGATTGACACAATCCACGCGAGTGTGATATACCACCGTCCTTTGAATGTGTAATTGTTCATTGGGTTTCTCATTCTTTGTACTCGCTTACAATCTTGCTCCAACCGCAACGCATAACAAACATATTAGTATCACCACCGTGATGGGGAAACTGATAAGCTGTAAAAGGAGCCACCACACTCGCCAAAAGACGAGCATGATGACTAATAACGCCAGAAATTCCATTGATGATCAGCAAGCGTTGGGGGTGATGTCGAGGTTACCGCTGAGTAATGATTCTCTGAGGTACTTCTTTAGTGCGTTCTCAGCGTCGTTGTAGTTGTTGATAGCGTCCATCAACTCATCTTTGACACTGTCGATCTCCTGCGCCGCGGACCGCAGGTCCGCTACGTACTCGTACAGTTCAGAGAGTTCGCTATCGCTGAGGCACAGAAGTTCATCTTGGGGTGGGTTGTTATCCTTAACGCAGGACGCGCAGGATTGTTTGCTTTGTTTAGTAGGCATAATTCCTCCTGAATTGTGTCACACGTGTGACATTTTTGTACTCGCTCAGATTTCTTCTTGCGGTATGTCGTCGATCCATTGCTCAATAGCATCTTCTGCGCGCCCATAAGCAACGATTTCGCCATCATACCCATACAAAGGCATGTACATTCTGCCGGAGGCATCCCACACGGCGAGTTTGTACATTTGTAAAAGTCTTTTGTGCATTCTGTTCATTGTACTTTGTACTTTTGTATCTTTGTATTGTCCAACCCTTCGCTCTTTTGGCTGCTCACTGTGTTCACAATAAACAAGCAAAAGAACGCCCCACCCCTCTCGGGGTGGGTTTGTTCTGGTGACGCCGCTGTTATGCCGCTTCTGCGATAACAGTGGATTCTGCCGCTTCATTGGCTGCCGCTTCGACTGCCGTGTGATGCTGTTCTGCCATGCTGGCGATTTGCTCTGCCGCGCTTTCGATCAGCGCCGGATTAGGTCCAAGCGCTTTACTCAGCGCCTTGACCGCGTTCGCGAGTGATTCGCGAGCGGCCGCCAGTTCACGCTTATCCTTGGGCAAGTCTTGCTTGCGGGAAGCTTTTACTTCCTTTTCAACATCGCGGTAGCTTTCTAGCGTGCCGTCCGGGTTGACGGTTGC
>FUIF01014370.1_pt1 | contig 15120 bp, 16 predicted proteins | sample 1003461 | NCBI WGS metagenome assembly FUIF01 (sample SAMEA80401918, study PRJEB19352) | marine metagenome | reverse complement strand
CCCTCGCTCATCTAAGCGAGAGGCGTGTTCCGAAGTTTTAGTTGAGGCGCTGTTTTTGCTCGAACTCCATTGCTTTTTCTAATCCTCCACCAAAGAAGTTGTACCAGACTTTGCCGATTACAGGTAGTTCTCGCATCATTTTAGAGTCGCTACCTACAAACTCGCCAGAAGCAACCTTCCAAACGTCTTCTGAGATCGAGTTAATCCAGTCCGTGGGAGGAGCAATAATCTCACCAATCGCAGTGCCTATCTGGCCTTTGCCAACATACTTTTCCATGACGTACTGGCTTCCACCGAAGACTTTAAACAAGTTGTCAATGTAGTTGTCCGGTATATCATCGACCGAACCGCCTTGTCCTCGGAGCATATCTTTAACCTCTTCAACAGTTGCCCCCATCATCGGGATAATTGTCATGTAAGCGACTAAGTTTTTAACTCCCTCGGCTTTGTTGCCAGACTTAATTTCTTGCACAATATCTCTGCGCATTACGTCTAGCTGTTTAATAGCAAATGTTTTAAGCGAGTAAAAGATTCTACCGTTGGGGTTGCGTAAATAGTTTAACGGCATTTCCGAAAGACTAATCGGCTGTACGCCTGACAACTCGTTAAATAACATTAGCTTTACATTTTCAGTAATGTTTCCTGCTCGAAGATCGCTCATTGTGTTTTTGAATTCATCACCAAGCATGACTCCGTACTTTTTGCGCAATGACTCTACTCCGTCTGCGCTGTTAGACATGCCTTTAAATTTTCTAAAAGATGAATTGATTAGAGTGTTTTTGCCTAGCTTATCAATGGCCTTAAATCCCACTGCTCCCAGAGTTTTGTCTAGCAATTTTGCGGTCTTGCCTACAGTCGCAAGCTCCTGACCAATCACCTTGTCCAAGCCAAGGTCAGAAAGGTCTACGTTTTTTCGTCCTAGCATAGAAGAAATTGTATGTTTAAACCCATTTATATAAGCAGACATTCCAATGTCGCCAATCTGTGTTAAAGCAGAAAACGGATTACCAAGGGTGGTGAGGTAGCCTATATTTCTAAACGCTTGATTGACTTTAGTTTGCACTGGCTTCGCCTAAACCAAACCTTGCCTCAAGAAGTTCTGCCATTCTGCCCATGTCATCCGCAGCCATCTCGCCTTTAGCAACAGCGTCATCCAAGTATCCTCCAATAGAATTTTCAAGGTTCATTTCTTGAACGCCTGTATCTTTTACACTATTGCCTCTGCCAAAAAACTTTCTCTTGTGCAGATCGTTAACAGATTTCATGATGTAAGAATTTAGCGCCGTCTTAGGGTCTTGGTATTGTTCTATTAGCCTGTCGTCAATTTTGCCTACAGCTCTTTTCCCAGTAAATCCGGGCTTTGCGTCCACCACAATTGGCTTTCTTCCGCGCATGACTTGATTAATAATATCAACTCTATCACCAGAACCAAGGTCGTCTGCTGATTTTAGCCCTAGTGATTTTGCTTTTGCCGCGAAGGCTCGATCAATTTGACTCTTGTCTGTAGCGTTAATTGATTTAAGAAACTCTTTGTAATCTTTTAATTGGCGTGGGAAATAATTTTCCACATAACCAAGGTCTTCATACCCTGCTTCTTTGGTTAATCTTTTGTGAATATCCTCTAGCGTTTCTCTGGCAGCTTTCATGTAATCTGAGCTATTGGTATCGTACCTGCTCATCTTAGACACAGCGTTATCAAACTCACCGTTGGCTAAATCTCTTGCCACAGAGCGAGCGTCAGTCTTGCTCATTTTGTCTAGCACTTGAGTCAGGGGTTTAACTTGCTCTAAATATTTAGAAGATTCGGTTGCAATATTGTAATCAGTTTTAACAAGCAAGGAATGCGCTTTAGGGCTAATGTTTTTAACGCCTGTAGATATAACTCCTAAAAAATTCTCTGCTGTTTTAGACATTCCCGCTGCTGCTGATGGCGCAATATTTGCTGCTCGCGCCTCAATAACCATATTGGCATTCTCAACTGACGGAACTTGTAGCTTTCTGTCAGACAAGATTAATATCTCATCAAGCTGTGATTGATCAATGCCTAATCTATTTTGAACGGTTGTATTTATTTCATCTAGGTTTTCTACCCCTGCGGCTCTTTGTTCAAACACAATTTCTTCAATGTCATCAAACTGTTTGTCTGCTTTTGTTTTTGCTTCTGGCGAATTGCGTTTAATCAATGCCTTTCGCGTAGCAGGGGTAAGCGTTTTAATTAAAGCAGATGTCGCGGGAGTAGCAATTGCTCCAAGCGCAGCAGCAGATGCAAGCTCCTGTGGATTTACTTCTCCGGTTTTTAGCAAGCTGCTCTAACGCGCTGTACTCTGCGCCAAATGCAGCGCCTACAACAGCCAAACCCTTGTATCCTTGATAAGCCTTAGATATAGGGATCAAAGTAGTAGGACTCATTAAAGAGCCAATAATCGTACCCGCAATACCTGCCGCACCTCCCATACCTTCTTGCTGAGATGCTTCAGGATATTTTTGTTGGAGCTGAATTTCTTTTGTGCGCTCCATTACCCGTCGCCTAACATCGGGCGAAGAGTTCATGTATTGCTTGCCATAAATTTCTTCTGGCGGCGTATAAGTCAGACCTTCGCGAAGGTTAATGCCTATCTTCCCCATTGGGAATTCGCTTGCAAGATACGTTAAAGCATTGCCAAGGTCTGTGTCAGCAGATTCATAAGCATAAGCAAACTTGTCAAATGCAGACGGCTCTTTTGATGGGAAGCTAATATTTAATACTGCTTGCGCTTCGGGAGATATCTCATCAAACTTTTTAGCAGCGATAAGCTCAAGGTCAGCTTTGCTGAGTGTAGATAAATCTGCCATTAGTTCACCACTATTGTTGACGAGCCATTACATTCTGTCTAGCTTTCTCAAATGCTGCCGAATTGTACGCAGAGCCTGTTGGCTTAATTTTTTGATACTCTTCGACCACTAGCTTTTGAATTGCTGCATTGTTTTGATCTGTTACGTTTTGTTGAGCTGCGTCTAAACTGGTTAGCTTTAGCAAGCCGCTGCTCATTTGTGTGTAACCTACAGGAACTTCATCTAACTTAGCGGCATCCTCTTTGCTAATCGTGTCAGGGAACTGAGGAGAAGCAGGTGCAGTCCCTGCTAATTGAGCAGCAGCCGCTTGAGCCGCTGCTTCTGCGGCTTCAGGATTGTCGTTTAATGAAGACTCTCCTGCTATGTCTTGCGCCATTTCCTCAACATCTACTTCTAATAAGTCAGCGCCAGTACCCGTTGTAATAGATGCTTGTACTAAGTCTATAATTTCGCTAGGCGTTTTGTTTACGTTGTCAGGCATTGACCTAAATTTTCCCGCAAGCTCCAAGAATCTTGCTTCGCTTACATCAGCCGCCCCGCCTAAGAATCCTTTTTTAAGTAATTTTTCTAACTCAGGCCGCTCTCTAGCTAGAGCCAAGTAACTATCTTGTTCGCCCTTGGAGATTGGTTTAAATTCTGCTTTAGGTGTTGCTCTAAACTTTGCAGATTGGATAGAGGCAACGTCACGCATTCCGTCTTTTGGATCAAGAACTCCACTCTCGATACCAGTGGCTATGGCTTCGTATTCCGTGCCGAGATTTCGAACCGCCGTGGCTAATGTAGGCAAGTTTTCTCGGTAGTTTTGCGCATCAATAACAGCCTGACCTCTTTCGGAGATTTGCAAGGCAGCACTTGCTTCTTGCAATCCAGAAGCTCTCAGACTTGCTTCTTGAGTTCTGCGGGTAAGGTCTCTGTCTTCTGCTTCAGTTCTTAGTCTCGCGGCTTCTTGACGCAGGGTAGCAGCGCGAAGCGGGTCTATAGACTGAACCATGTTTGCTGCTTGTAACATTCCCGCAGGAGTAGAAGTGTCCACTTTGCTTAACGCTTCTTGGAGCTTCTCACCAGTAGTCCTGGGATCGATCCCAAGCATAGGCTGTACTGCACGGCGTAAGTCTTCGTTACGCTGTACGCCTAGCTGACCTGCCATCTGGGCAAGAGGGGCTGCTGCACGAGCTAATCCGGTGAGATTTTTGGTTAGCTGCTGACCTTGAAGCATTCCCTGTTGCAGCATTTTTTGCTGACGCTGTTCAGGAGTATCAATGATGTCCGCAAACAGACTGTTAATATCTATAGCCATTGTTTAACTCCTAACCGAATATTGATCTTGCATTCGCAAGAACATCGTTAATACCGCCCAAAACGCCGCCAAGTTCAAACTGACCTGTTTGTGGATTAATTGCAATTGTTGCTCCTTGGTCTGAATTGCTTGAAGAACCTTGTTGCTCGCCCTTCAATAAATCAAAAAGACCTTGGAACTGCTGCTGACGTAACGATGCCGCAAGACCTTCAAAGCCTAGTTGCGCTTCGAGTCCTGACTCTGCTAGTCCTGCGCCTGTAGTTAAACCTGTAGCGCGAAGGGCTTGGCTAGTTCTGTAAGCATCTAACGCAGGGTTAAGGTTCGCGAGGAGTTGGTTCTGGCCTTGATAAGCAGCAGGGATAGACTGTAGACCTAGCTGACCAAGGAGATCAAGTCTACTGCGTGTTTCGCCCAAACCTGCAAGAGTCTGCTGTGAGGTCAGAGCTTGCTCTGCTCTAGCCTGTTCCATAGCTGTTAATGCAGCACCCGCTTGCTGCTCCTTTATAGCCTTCTCAAGGGCTAACTGCTCAGGCGTACCACCAAACATACTTGTGCGAACACCTGTCCTTCCTTGTCCAAATAGACGCTCCTCGAGGGCTAGACGCTGACGCTCTTGCTCAGGTGCTTGCAGAGCTGTGAGGTTGCCCATGATCTCCTGCTCTCGCGTAGCCCTTTGCGTAGGGTCTTGCGTTAACATACCAATTACATTGGCTTGTTCTGCCGCTCTTTGATTGGGATCGCCTAACATGCCAAACGCACTGCTACCAAAACCTAGCATTCGCTCTTGTAAAGCCTGTTCGGTAGGGCTAAGCATAGTGCTTAGGTTGCCGGTAGAGCCAAACCCTGCTCGCGAACCTGTAGCCGTAGTTACGCCAAAAGGCTTGAAAGTAGACTGACGATCTATCTCGCCAACTAAGCCACCTTGTGGAACGGTGTAATTCTGCCCGTATATAGCTGTACTAGCGTCTTTGCTTAAACCTTGTATATCTTTGATTGCTTTGTTCTGCGCAGCAAAACCACCTAAACCCGCGAGGAGGTTGCCTGTTTGACTGCCAATTAAATTATCATACCAAGCCATTAGTAAGTACCTCCATCAATAGTACCGAACGTAGACGTACCACTAACGGTTAGATTAGCTGCGGTTACTGTTCCTGTGAATGTAGGAGACGCAGAATTAGACTTGCTGTTTACTGCGACAGCAATTGCATCATACTCAGCCCCTACCTCAGAGCCTTTGATTACTTTAGCGGGGTTACCACTAACCAAAGTATCCTTGGCTGCGAAGTTTGTTATCTTCGTGTAGTTAGACATTACACAATCCTTCCCATTAGGGCTTGAATATTAATTTCTTGCAAGGCAATAGTCTTGCCGTCAACTGTGGTCTCTACGCCAACGGCTACTACCGTACCCTGCCCTGACGTATTGATTTTCTTTCGCGTTATCAATGCAATAGAGGAAGAGTACTCTGCCTCTGTGTTAAATTCTGAGATATTGTATTGTCCCACATTGGATTTAGGCAAGGTATACGCTTGCTTCTTGTAAGCACCAGAGTAATCGTATGCCCAGTTCAATACCACCGTAGCCTCAGCCCCATCAAATGTAGTGAGGTTAATTTTCTTTAAGAACTTTAGGTTAGATGTGTCGCCAAAGCTAAGAGGATGACTAAAGTAGCTAAGAAGATAACCTGATGTTCCATCTTGAAATCCTGTGTATTGAGCGATCCCTGTACTATTGCCAATGTATACAGCCTCGGTCGAGGTGTTAGCAAAGATTAAGGGATTGATATGCGACCATGTTGTAGCCCTAAAGCTCCCAATCTTGTAAGGGGAAGCGCGTATCAAAACAGTATACTACAGCTAGTTCTGGGAAGTTTAGTAACACAAACGCCTCACGAGGCGAGTAGTGTAGGCTGATATTGCCTGTTTCTCCCGCGAAGAGGGACTTGATGTCGTTGTTTACATTCTTAGAGATGTCACCGATAGGGGCTGACTTCTCTTGAATGGTTCTGGCTAGGCTTCTGACACCAGAGTCATCAAGGAAGATTAAGTCTTTACCAGTAGAGACTACTGCGTCTCTGCTTACACAGCCTACGTTAGAGATTGTATCCGCAAGGGTCATGTTGGCAGGGCTTTCCGCTCCCTCGTATATCACGATAGAGTTCCTGCCGAATATCACTAGGAATCCATTGTGAGCTGCAAGGGCAACGATTGTGTCGTATCCTGTAGGCCAGACCGTAGTTATGTCTATCGAGCCTGTAGAGCCTCCTGACCACGCTGTGCCGTCCAATAGATCAGACCAGTAGATCGTAGACTTATTGTTTGTGAAGTCTGCTACCCATAACCTACCGAACGCTGCGAGACACTCATTCCCCTGTGGCGGTGTGCCTGTTGCATGTGTATGAGAAGACATCTTATCCACTGTACCCGCATGATCTGAGTACAGGAGCGGTTCTTGACCACGCTGAAACATAAACATATGGTCATTGAACGATAGAAACTTCCAGTTATTAGCAGTAATCGTATAAGACGAAGGTGTGGCGTCTACCAAGGTAGAAGTGCCTTTGAATATTTTGTTGTTACCTGCTGATAGAAATGTAATATCTCCATCATTTGCAACGAACTCACCCATAGACTCGATGCCATCAGAGCTGCCTAGCACTGCGCCTCCATTAGTAGACACCATGCTATAGCCTTTTCTCGCGGCTATCCTGCCCTCTTTATCAATGACACAGTTGTCCGCAACAGCGGAGAAGCTAGGCTCTTGCGCAAGCGGTGCGTCTTGGGTGTTTATCCCCGCAAATCCCGGCGCTGTAATGGTAATGCTTTGTAATTGTTGAGCCATCTACACCACCATGTAAGTTGTTTCTAAGGGGTATCTGTTAGCGTCTACCGCGATTGCATCTGACAATGCTGATGAGGCTATGGCAAACTGCTCGGCTGCTGACTGACCACCTGTCTCACCTCTTTCGCGAAGAGCCATAGCGTAGGCCATTTGTATGACAGGATGGTACGGAGCTTTGATCTTGGTAGCATCTGCCGTTAATAAAGCCTGTGGTGCAGCAACGTCAAACCTTAGCGTGTACACAGCGTCAGGCTGTGGGTAGACCTTTACCTTCAAATCATCGTTGTCGTCTACTCCGCTAACAATGTAATCAGTAGGCACTGCACTAACAGGAGTTTGATTGAAGTACACGTTGTCAAAATACGGAACAGTGTTGAGACATAAAAACCCATGTCCACTACTGCTCATGGCTTGTTTAATAACTGCACTCTGACCTGAGCCAGTAAGGGCGTATTCTGCTTGACCTATCACGGTATCTACTTCAATGGTACTGCGTAGTGCAGACCAGTTCCATGAGTCTTCGATTAGTTTCTTTGCGTCATTAACCAAGTCGCCTATCAACGCAGAGTAGGAGGTTTCGTTTGTAGTGGTAACCTCGTCTTCTCTCAGCCTTCGGAGGACGCTGTTAATTGCTTCTAAGTATGTCATCTACCTGCCTCCAGTGGCTTGCATAAATCTTTCAAACATCCCAATAGGAATGTTGTCTAGTTTTGTTAACTGTGGCTCAAATAATAATGAGTCGGTAATAGGTGTGCTTGCTATTAACTGCATCATGCCTTGTTTCTTTTCTTCTTCATCTTCGGGCTGCTGAGGGTCAGTGTTAATTTTAGTAGTAATGTTGGTATCAACGTTAGGATTAACGTTAGGATTAACGTTAGGGTTAGGATTAACGTTAGGATTAACGTTAGGATTAACGTTAGGGTTAGGATTAACGTTAGGATTAACGTTGGGGTTGACGTTAGGGTTAATGGTGACATTAGGGTTAACGTTAGGATTAACGTTAGGGTTGACGTTGGGGTTAGGATTAACGTTAGGATTAACGTTAGGGTTGACGTTAGGGTTAGGGTTTACGTTAGCATTAGCATTAGCATTAGCGTTAGCATTAGCATTAGCATTAGCGTTAGCGTTAGCGTTGGCGTTAGCATTAGCGTTAGCGTTGGCGTTAGCATTAGCATCCGCTTGAGCTTTTGCGTCAGCTTGAGCTTTCGCATCTGCTTGAGCCTTAGCATCTGCTTGAGCCTTAGCATCTGCTTGAGCCTTAGCATCTGCCTGTGCTTTGGCATCTGCCTGTGCTTTGGCATCTGCCTGTGCTTTGGCATCTGCCTGTGCTTTGGCATCAGCACTAGCCTTGGCGTCAGCTTGTGCTTTCGCATCAGCCTGAGCCTTAGCGTCGGCTTGTGCTTTAGCGTCGGCAGAGGCTTTGGCGTCCGCTTGTGCCTTGGCATCTGCACTAGCTTTAGCGTCTGCGGCAGCTTTAGCATCTGCTGCGGCTTTGGCGTCAGCAGCAGCCTTGGCGTCAGCGGCGGCTTTAGCATCGGCAGCAGCCTTGGCGTCAGCTTGTGCCTTAGCATCTGCTGCGGCCTTGGCATCTGCACTAGCCTTTGCGTCAGCCTGAGCCTTCGCGTCTGCTTGCGCCTTAGCATCGGCCGCAGATTTAGCATCGGCTGCAGATTTAGCTGCTGCGTCAGCGGCTGCTTTTGCATCTGCATTGGCTTTAGCATCTGCTCCTGCCTTAGCATCGGCTGCGGCTTTAGCATCAGCGGCTGCTTTCGCATCGGCAGCAGCTTTAGCGTCAGCTTGTGCTTTGGCGTTTGCTGCAGCGTCCGCCGCTGCTTTAGCGTCTGCCGCAGCTTTTGCTTCGGCTGCGGCTTTGGCGTCTGCCGCTGTTTTAGCGTCCGAAGCTGCCTTTGCTGCAGCGTCTGCTTGAGCTTTGGCATCTGCGGCAGCTTTAGCTTCTGCTGCTGCTTTAGCTTCTGCTTCTGCTTTTGCTTTAGCTTTAGCTTCTGCTGCTGCTTTAGCTTCTGCTGCTGCTTTGGCGTCAAATGATGCTTTAGCTTCTGCGGCAGCTTTGGCTTCCGCGGCAGCTTTGGCGTCAGATGCAGCCTTTGCCTCCGCTGCTGCCTTAGCATCCGCTGCAGCTTTAGCTTCTGCCGCTGCCTTAGCGTCTGCTGCTGCCTTTGCTTCGGCTGCGGCTTTAGCTTCGGCTGCGGCTTTAGCATTGGCTGCGGCGGCGGCATCTGCTGCTGCTTTAGTGTCTGCTGCGGCTTTTGCTGCTGCTTCGGCTTTAGCTGACTCGGCGGCGGCTGCTTCTGCGGCGGCATCAGCGGCAGCTTTAGTTGCTGCGTCTGCGGCTAATGCTGCGGCACTGGCATCTTGAGCGGCTTTAAGTTTAGCTGCTGCATCTGCATCTGCGGCTGCTTTATCTGCGGCTGCTTTATCAACAGCAGCTTTGTCAGCGGCAGCTTTATCGGCGGCAGCTTTGTCAGCAGCAGCTTGTTCTTGAGCAGCTTTAGCAGCGGCGGCGTCTGCAGCGGCCTTGTCAACAGCAGCTTTATTCGCAGCAGCTTGCGCATCTCGTGCAGTCGCTGCATCAATTTCAGCTTGAGTGGATGCACGATTTTCTACTGTCGCATTACCTTGAGAAGCAGCATCTGCCGCAGCTTGTTCTGCTGCTGTAGCGGCTTCACCTGTAACGGTTAAAGTATTGCTTTGATTGTTAACTGTTGTTCCTGCGTCTTGAGCAGCCTTGTTAACCTGATCTACAGTTAAGCCAGTAGCCGCTGCTATTTGCGCGGAAGATGCTCCGCTTTTATTGGCAGCATATATCACCGCAGCTACTGCCGCAGCGCCCATGCCAAACAATCCAATGGCTGAATTTGCCACATTCGCGAGGCCGGAAACGGTTTGTTGATTTGTTTGAGTGGTGGCAGAGCCTGAAGCAGATAACCCTGCGTCTTCAATCGCTTGTTCCATTGAAGCAATTTCTTCTGTAGTTACTTCGTTAACAGCTTTTGGATCAGCCGTTACATCACGAGAAGTTGTTGTTGTTTCTGATAAAGTATTGTCGGTTAGCAAAGTGTTAGCAGTAGTGTTGCCGTCTAAAGCAGTAAGAGCATCTGCATCATAATCTAGGCCAAGAGTTTCTCCTTGTTGGTTACTAACATTAGAAGCATTTTCTGTAGCAATATCATTGGCTATATTTTGATCATTAATCTGACCCTCAATACCTGCGCCACCATCAGCAATTGCTGATACTCCGCTAATACTGCCGCCTGTGCCACCACCAATTAAGGATTCAAAACCTCCACCAAAGACAACGCCATCACTTAAATTAATATCAGAGCCTAGCCCAATCTCTGCTGCATTGGCTGCTAATGCTTCTGCACTGCCTTCAAGAAATTCACCCGCTGATTCAGCAATAGCGTCTTTTGCAACAGTTGAGACTGAGCTTGTGCCAAGACCTGTTAGTCCTCGCTTAACTGCATCTTCTAAACCGCCCAGTCCTGCTAAACCTCCTGCTGCTGCATTAGCTGCTAAATACGGAGCATTCTCTAATGTATACGCTTGAGCAGCGTTTGCCGCCATGACCGCTTCATCATCTGTAGCGCCGTTTTGTATAGCGTAATCATAAGCAGATTCGTACATTGCGTCTTTTGCAATGCCTAACCCTGTTAGGCCACCTGCGGCAGTATTAGCCACGGTAATTGCTTTTCCTGCGTCCACTGTTTTGCCAACAGTTTGCGCTAGTTTTCCTGCTGCTCCGCCTGTCACTAACGGAGCAATACTTGTACCCAGAGCGTTAGCAATGCCCATGCCCGGATTTATTAGAAACGCATCCCAAGCAGCTTTTAATTCTGCGGGTGCGCCTTGACCTAATGCTGCTGCTCGTAATTCAGCAATCGCAGCTTTATCTTCTTTTGTTGCATCGGACATTAAATCGCCGATTGAATCTTCCCAATCTTTCATTTGAGAAGAGATCATATTCTCCGCGCCGAATGGATCAAAGAACGTATTTCGGACTCCTGTGATTGTTCCTTGCCCGACGTTTAACCCAAGATCAACAACGTAATCGTTGGCAGCATTCATATCTGCCAACTCTTCTTGAGTAAACTGATCGTAGTATTCATCGCCTACGTTTTTTACTTGAGTATCGCCAGTAGTAAATATAGGAGCGTTACCAGAAACAAAGCCATCATCTGTTCTAAGCGTATTGCTTAGATCAGCGTATTCGCTATCTATATTTGAAAGAAGGCTATCAACCGAAAGACCTTGAGCTTCTGCCGTTGCGATTGCTTCAGCAAGTAAAGCGTCTCCACCTTCTCCGCTTAAATTAGCAGCGTTCGACACGAAGTCTAATCGTTGTTGGGCATTATACTCTGCTCGCTCTTCATCGGTCATAGGTGTAGCTTCTAAGCCGCCACCGCCGAACAAATCCAAAGCGTCAAACAAACGATACGCTAACGCAGCAGCAGGATTAATCGCTCCTAACACGCTTAGAGCAGCGGTTTCTGTTTTAGATTCTTGACCACTAACTGCGCCAACAACAGAGCTAAGACCGCCTGTAAATGTATCTGTGGCAGTAGCCGCATCAACAATAGCTGAATCAGATCCACCAAGATTTAATGCCCACGGGCTATTAGAGCCTACATTGTTAATAACTGCTGTATTGGCAGCATTTGCCGCATTTAATCCACTTAATCCTGAGTAGATATTTTTCCCTGCATTAAATAAAGTATTGCCTGTAGACAAAGTTTCAAACAAGCCATTGCCGCTGTCCTCTTCATCTAATGCAGGAAGAAAAGAATTAACTGTTTCAAGCGGGATGTTAAAGTGATTAGAAACATCTTGAGCAGACACTTGACCTGATGCGATTAAGCCTTTGACATAATCGATTTCTTCTTGGCTAAAACCACCTTGAGCAGAGACATTACCGTATATAGACATAATAATTCCTAAGCGTTGCGCTCTACCTTCTTAACTTTCTCAAAGGAGCGTAGCCCACCAAGCCCAAGCATACCCATTAGCACGGGTAGCATTGTAGCCAGGTCAATCATTGGAACTTCAACGCCAGTATCTAAGAGATTTAAAGTCATGTTCGCGAAGGGGATGACTAGGAAGTTACCTGCCATTCCTAATACACATACCCATCCACAAGCGGGTCGCCATCCTGCAACAAACATACTGTTGTGCTTGGCCTCGACCTTGTTAATCTCTAGCTGTGCTTTGACTTGTTCGTGCGTATGACGCTCTGCCATAGTCGCAATGTCATGAGCTAGTTTTTCTTTTAAGTCTTTATCAGGTATTGCCTTGTCTAACAAAGTAGACACTGGCTCTATAAGTGAGCTTAACATTGCTAACATTTAATTTACCGCTAGTGCTATGAGAATGAACGCCGTCAACAACACGACAACAGTAGCTTGCTCGTCAGTTGCACCCATAAATTTTGATTTGGTAAACTTGCCTATTACTTTAACGTATTTCATAGTCGTTCCTTATTTGTCAGCTTTAGTATCAAGTCGTTTGAATATAGCACCGAGCATCTCTTTGATTTCGCGTATGTCATCACGGTAATCTTCTTTAGCTACATACTGCATAGGTATGGCTTTCATGTCTGCGTCAATACGATCCAATAATGCAAAGACTCGATTAACTAACCAACCGACAACAAATCCTGCTACTGCTATTGTGACGTTGAACATGACTTGGTAATCCATACTACACCTATAATGTCAGGTCAGGGACTTTACGCGAGTCTCTGATTTGGTAAACGTGACGTATAACTTCGCCTCCGTCACGATGGAATACTACTTGATTCATTACACTAGAAGCGCCATATCCTACCCCGGCATGCCAAGAATCAGGTGGTGCTAATGTGCCAAAGGCTTCCACAAAAACGCCGTTATCTGTCTCTATGGCGTTCTGGTGGTGTATGTGTCCTACTAGCCACTTCCTGTACACAGTCTCTGACCACTGCTCTGGCAACATCTTGGGAAGGATAGCGCCTAACTTCACAGCCTTGACCTTATCCCCATGATGTACAGCCAACAGGTTTTTACCAAACTGCACGGTGTGAAAGAAACCGTGAGGATCTAATATGGTTACCCTTGGCTCTTTTGAGTAGTAAAACTTTAAGATCAGCGCGAGGGCAATGGCAGTATCAGAATCGTGGTTACCTCTAGCCATGACTACAACGCAGCTCTTATGTTTAGTAAGCAACTTATCAATTGCAAATAGAAACGTCTGTGCCGCTGTCTCAAGCACAACCTCTATCCTGGTGTCTACATCTAGCTTCGTTCCTCCAAAGGTAGTACCACTGCTACCATTGGCGTGAATGAAGTCTCCTACGTTCACCAGTAGGCATTTTTCGGACGCAGGAGCTAGATCAACCAAGTAATCAACAGCCGCTAACATATCTTGCGAAGCCATCTTGGTGTCGTAGTCTCTACCCTTAGTCTCTCTCGCGTCAGCCCTCATGCCAAAGTGTGCGTCACCTATTACTATGGTCGGCAATAAATTAGAATCAAACTTCTTAGTCTTGGGTTTGGCTTTAGGCTTGTACGGTTTAACGCCTTTAGTTAAGCCATCCACGAAAGATTGCAGTGCTTTATCTCGCGCTGCCTCAGACATGCTACGTCTAGTCTTTAGCCACGCCTTGTTACCCTCATCATCTGAGGTATAAATAGAGCGACCAATTACAAACTCACCTTCAGGAACATGACGACTAGCATCCCAGTTTTCTGAGTACCCCGCAGCAGCCGCAGTATTCTTGGTAATAGAAACATAATCGCGCATGGTTGATTGTGAGATCCCCAGTACCCCTGCCGCTCTTGCTGAGTTGCGACCACATTCTTCCCACACTTTCATAGCTTCGCGATGACGTTCTGTCTTGGCGTAATCTACTAGATTCATATTATCCTACTACCGCAGCAGCCATAAAAATTGCAGAACCCGCGCATATCGCCAAAGCGACCAAGGCAATGAGCAAATTCTTCATCTCGCGTTGTCGCTGCAATTTCTCGCGTTGTATCTTCAACAGCTCACGTCGAGCCGCCGCTCTGCGGTCACGCTCCTCGGCTCTTACCCGTAGCATTTTTTGATAAAGCGGGGTTTTGCCCTGTGCCATGAACATCTTTTTAATCTTAGCCTCATACTCATCACAAGCTATCTCGGCTTGTATCACTTTCAAAGCATAAGACTCGACCGACTCTGCGCCGTAAGCCCCATTAGGCTTTCGCTTATGTTCTTCCTTAGCTTCTTGAACTTTGTCTTTGGCATCGTAAAAATTGCCAAGCTGCTCTATTAAACCGCTAGCCTGTTGACCTGTGTCAATGGCAGACTGTATTAAATCAAAGGCTTTTTTAGCTGCCCCTAGTGCTAGTCCGATTTCAATCATTACTTAGTCTTCTTCGCGCGGATCAACCCAACCTTCGATGGCTGTCCAAGTGCCATCAGCAGCGCAGTTGTACTTGCAGCCGTACCAATCGTCTGGCTCAGTTACGCCTTCAATCAGCGTGCAGTTGCCTGAGTTCAGGTCGCCAATAATAAAGTCTAAGTTAGTAGGGTCGCCTACTTCGATGCGGTCTGCTGTGATGTTTAGCTGCTTGTCGTCAGCAAACAGATATTTGGAGCAGTTCATGTCACAAACTATAGTTTTCATGAGAGTCCTTCTAATAGGATTGATGTTGTTGATAGCGCTCGTCCCGCTGGCACTGTCGATACTGTAGTTGCAAGTGTGCCGTCATCTTGGACGTAGTAGTCTGAGCCTATTGTTAAGCTAGAAACATTGGTAGATACACCGCCTTTAACTGTCACCGAGCCAGTTGCAGTGTTTGCAATGGCTGCGTCTGTGATGCCTATAAAGTCGGAAGAGTTGGTTGCGTTGAAAGCTGTAGTCCACACAACGGCTGTACCATAGCCAGAGTTACCTGTATCTTTATAAGATATAATCATTTTTTTAGAAACAGAATCGTAAGCAATTGCAGTATAGTCAATAGCAGAATCTTCAAACACAACCGCAGTTTCAAACGACACGCTTGTGCCTGAAATAGTTGCCGACAAAGCAGTGCCATAGTTTGAATTACTATTATTTTTTATAGGCTATAACTATTTTTTGAGCAGACACATCATAAGCAGAGACACACCAGAACATA
>FUIF01015541.1_pt1 | contig 15176 bp, 27 predicted proteins | sample 1003461 | NCBI WGS metagenome assembly FUIF01 (sample SAMEA80401918, study PRJEB19352) | marine metagenome | reverse complement strand
CCGGTAGAGGGAAGTAAATGAACCTTAAAGACTACAAATTCGTTATTACAGCAGGGTGCAGTTATGACCGTTTTAAATTAGGTTTAGTTAAAAACTACAATGGACATATAGTTAGGGTTTCTACCTATCAACAGCTAGAACCAATAGTAAAAAAGTATCCCGGAATATTAGATTCATATAACACAGTAGATGACAAAGTTATATGTGTTCATTTAGGAGAAGCAGGATACGGTAATCAATGGATATCTGAAAGCACTATATATTTCATAGAACAGCTTTTTAAATTCAATGTTGATCCTGCTAATATATATGTTTTAGCTTCTTTTTCAAATTTTGCAAGATATTCTTATGAAAATTATACCGCAGGTTTTGACTTTGAGTTTAGCAATTACCACATTAAAAAGGTTAAAGTAACACCGTTAAATAGAAATGTGTATTCTCTACCTGATAATTACGGAGAATACTATAAAGCTTGTGAATTCATCGAAAAAATACAAGTAGGGAGTACTTTAGAATATTCCGGACTTGGTGTTATTGGCCTGAAGCAAATTATTTATCCAAAAGTTATAGAACAAGAGTACAAAAATCAAGTCTGTTCTGGAGACGAGGACCCTGAATATCTAAACTATATCAAAGAAAAGTATATTGCACTTTACGACATACCAGACACTTTCCTTCTTGATACTTCTTTGAATTGTATTTCTAATTTAGGAACTTTTTTTAACGGAAATAAAGTAGATTATGATTTTACATCAATGCATTCTATCTTTACTTGTCCATCTGATAATTCTTCTTTTGCATTTGAGGCTACACATGTTCCTGCAATCTACGAAGAAAAAATAATAAATTTTATAAGATAGAGAATGATCATTCAAAAGTTAAAACTAATGGAATACTTCTTAGTGAAAGGTTCCCGCAATTCAAAGAAAAATTAATGATATAATTAAGAATTTTAATTGGACTTTTTATGAAACTGATGATATCTTATTTGGAGGGATTGATGAATGGACGATTCACCAATATGGAGAAAAAGGATACGGTGAAGGTAGTAGGATAGAATTGAGGAAGTGTATACCTTTTCCTATGAATCATCCTCATTTTTTACTTTACCCGGTAATATTTAATTTCTTTGCTAAACATTGTAAATTATTAAATACTCCTGCTGATTATATTACTGATGTAAATAGATATATTAACGATTGTTACGAAGTAGATAAACCTTTAAATCCCCTACCTCCTATGGTTGTACCTAAATTTGATTTTAAAAATAAATTTACATTAGAAGATACAGTAACATTCACACTTTACCATCCACATTATGGACCTAACAAACTATATTAAAGAGATCCCAGACTTTCCAAAAATTGGAATTAACTTCAAAGACATTCAACCACTACTACAAGATTCAGTAGCATTCTATGATGCCATATATGCGATGGGAGAACTCATTGATATGGAAAAAGTAGATTACTTTGTTGGAATCGAATCAAGAGGATTTATATTTGCAGCTGCCCTAGCCTCAATCAACCTTAAAGGATTTAAAATGATTCGTAAAGCAGGTAAACTACCTGATAGAGGAACAGCCCTATGTAGAACTGAATACGATCTTGAGTACAGTTCAGATATAATCGAAATGGAAAGCGGCTGGGGTAATGTTGTCTTAGTAGATGACGTATACGCTACAGGAGGAACAATGAAAGCAGCAGAGGAACTAGCAGCCTTTGCCGGATATCAAGTAATAGATTCTTTATGTTTACTGGATATAGGAATCGTAAAAGACCATAAAACAAAATGCATAATATCTTATTAGTATCAGCTACTAAACTTGAACATCACGATGAAGAGTTATTTGGTAATCCAATACATATTATAGGAGTTGGGAAAGTTGAAGCAGCTTTAAATACAAAAAAGCTTATAGAAGGACATAAACTTGCACATGGGTGTAAACCTACACATATTATCAATTTTGGTTCATGCGGTAATCTCAAAAACCATAAAGTAGGAGAAGTATTAGAAGTAGGAACCGTGTACGATGACTTTTATGGTTGTGTAGTTCCAGAACATGACCCTATAGTAATTACAGATTCACCATACAAACTTTTTACTACAGATACATTCTATGATACATCAGAAATATATAGTAAAAGTTATGAAGAAAATATAAAAAAATGTGATGTTGTAGATATGGAAGGATATTCTATAGCAAAAGTTTGTCAAAACGAAAGAATTTCCTTATCTTTGTATAAATGGGTTAGTGATGATGGCTCAACAGAAGATTGGGCAGCTAACGCAGCAGCAGGTTATAGTAATTTTAAACAAGTTTTCAAAGAAAAATTTTATGATTAGAACAGCAGAAGTAGTAACACCGAATCATCCAGACAAAATCTGTGATAGAATATCAGACGCTATCCTAGATGCCTGTCTTGAGCAGGATCCTAACACTAGAGCGGCTATTGAAACGATGGGCGGTCATGGTATTATAACAGTTACAGGAGAGCTTACAACTAAAGCTTATGTAGATATAAACTCTATTGTTAAAAAGGTTTACGGTAAGGACATAGGAGTACAGGTTAACATTGTCAGACAGTCACCTGAAATTGCACAAGGAGTTGATACAGGAGGTGCAGGAGATCAAGGCATCATGATAGGATACGCGTGCAACGACAACGAGGAATACGTACCACAGGAGTACTACTTAGCTCGTAAATTAGCACAGGAGATTTACAAAATTTATCCCTATGATGGTAAAACTCAAGTAACATTAAAAAACGGCAAAGCTTACATAGTAGCTTCTTTTCAAAATGCCCCTAGTATTGAGTTACGTAAAATTATTGATAAATTTGCTTTAGATTACGAACTACAATTACAAGATACTTACTGTAACCCAGCAGGAGATTGGACCTTAGGAGGATTCGATGCAGATGCCGGTCTTACTGGAAGAAAGCTTGCTGTAGATAATTACGGGCCTAGAGTTCCTATAGGGGGAGGAGCTTTCTCAGGAAAAGATTCTACTAAAGTGGACAGATCAGCTGCTTATATGGCTCGACGTATTGCAGTAGAGTTTCTAAAAGAGTTTGATGCCGAGGAAGTATTAGTTAAACTAGCATATGCTATTGGTCATGATCAACCCCTAGAGTCAACAGCAATTGTAGATGGAAGATTATATGAGATTGATGGTTATGATTTAACTCCTAACGGCATTATTAAATTTTTGGACTTAAAGAAACCTACATTCAGCAAAACAGCTGAATGGGGACATATGGGTAATAATTTTAGTTGGTTATAATATGAGTGATTCAGTAAAAAAATGGTATGAAATGCAAGAAGATGGAGAAACATTAATCTATGAATCTCCTGACGGAGGTAAAACAGTAACCAGTAGAACTTTAGGCGGAGATATATCAGAAAGAGTTATAGTTAAAGGTAAAACCACACCTATAGTTAGCGAAGGACATAAAAAACAAGCCTATCAGATACTTATAGACTATCCGGAAGAATCAATATTAGAAGCTGCAAGAATTTTAAAAAGTGAGTAAGTATTGGCCAATACACGATAGATTTAATAAAACCTTTAAAACTTCAGGGTCAGATAATAGCGGCTTAAATACATATACCTATAATGAAATAGGGTATAGAGGAGACTCTATAGATAAGTCGATAGATATTATTACTGCTGGGTGTTCACACACTGAAGGTATTGGCGTTAATGACAATGAAACATGGCCATTTTACCTTTCTAAGGAGTTAGGATTTAATCACATAAACTTAGGATATACAGGAAGATCAAATGACTATATCTCAAGAGTTGTCGCGCTTTATGTGGAACAATTCAAACCTAAAGTAGTATGCGTTATGTATACCTACCCTAGTAGGAGAGAGTATTGGACAGAGTACGGTCCACAGCCGTACACTATTAACCCATGGGGATATTTTAACGATTACCCAGAACAACACCATAGTATTACAAAGTTAATAAATTCTTTCGAAAATAGAAATAATTTTATCAAAAACCATCTTCTAGTTCAATTAGCTTGTGAAAGAGCAGGTAGTAAGCTTGTATGGAATGGTTGTTTTTTAGATTTTGAATATAACGATTCTAAAAGGTTTGACGGAGATTATTATATAGAAGGTAGACACGCTTCTGCAGAAGAAAATAAAATATATTCTAATAAACTAGTTGGTTTTTTGAAAGATAATTCTTATCTTTAAGTATGAATGTAAATCTACCTTACCGTCCTTTTACTCTATTGAGTGGTTAGAAAATTTTTTTAGCGAGAACTATTATAAGAAACCGTATGATAGATTCATGTGGTGGAGAAGTTATACTTCTAAGAATAAACCTTTATCTAATAGAGCTACTTTAAGAGATAGAATATTAAACGGTGATTTCGACACCTCTCCTTTCAAATTTGAGGCAGAGATAGTTGAGCATAAAATAAATGCTAAGTGGGTAGAGTTAAAAGATGACAGCGGCAGATATGTAGAAGAAACTTCTTTAGATAGAGCAAGACGTAAGAGGTTACTTGAAGACTTTAATAAAGATGAGGTCAACAAGTTAGAAGAGCTGAAAAAAGCTTTTTTACTTACCTTTAAGGTTACCGATGAACAATACGAAGAAGAAATACTAAGCACTCAGTTAGAACTTATAGACTTTTATTATTTTATTGAAGAAAAATACGGGACATATTGGAAACCCGTTAATATTCCAAATAACTAATATATTTATATTAAACCTTTAAACATTTAAAAACAAATGAAGACATTACTAATTATCCTTTTAGTATTAGCAGTTGTAGCAGGAATTGTATATGCAGCAACAAAGTACTTTAAAGCATTTAAAGATCTTGACAACGATGGAATTCCGGATGTTGTAGAAGACAAATTTGAAGACATCAAAGAAGATGTTGAAGACTTTGTTGAAGATGCAAAAGAAAAAGTTGAAGATGTGTTGGAAGACGCAGAAGAGCTTTTAGAAGAAATCAAAGACGTACCTAAAAAACTTACCCGTAAGAAACCAGGTCCACGTAAGAAAAAAACTTCCACAACTACAACTAAAAAACAGGTAGTACAGGAAGTACAAGTACTAGCAACCATTACAAAAAAACTCGTAAAGCTGTAAAGTAGTATGCAACAACAATTAAACCTGGATCTTAATCAGACTACAGGAGTTACATGTGATGAGTGTCAATCTAATTTTTTCGATCAAGCACTTGTTATACGCAAAGCATCAGGACTATTAACCGGACAAGCAAAGCCATCATATATTCCTATACCTGTCTTTAAGTGTTCTAAATGCGGGCACGTAAATGAGGAATTTCTTCCTAAAGAAGTTAAAGACTTAAAATAAAATTAGAGACCTTCGGGTCTCTTTTTTTATCTATTTATTTAAATAAGTTTGTATTAATCGTTATTTAAATTGTTACATAAACAAGTTAAACGTTAAGTATGAGTACTTTTTTTATTGTCTATACTTTTCCTTGTTAGTTTAAATGTATACGGACAAAACGTTATACAAATAGGAGAAGTAGAAAATAATATTAAACTTGGACCATTTGCAGGTAATAGAGACCTAGCATTTGGTGTTCAAAACATTCTTGAAGAAATAGTTCAAGATAAAGGCCTAGATCTCTCACCTAAGGCTGATAAAATACTTCATGTAGAACTACTTTACTTCGACGTTAAAAAAACTAACGTTCAACTTGCTGTATACGGCAAAAACACAGAATCAACAGAAATCATTGCAAGAGCTTATTTAGTAATTAAAGGTAAAAGAAAAAACCTGTAGTTGCTAAAGGACAAGCTAAGTCTATCTCAACAGCCACCTTAATAATAGATAAAGGTGGTAAGTTTTCTCAATCAGATGTCTCAACGGCATTAAAAAGGTTTGTGAAGAACTAATAGATAAGCTTAAACTTTAATGAAAAAATTATTACTATTTTATTTTACCCTTATTTGCTTTAGCACAATCCGGAGATGGAATTGATATATCTTTAGAGTATGCTGGAACTCTTACCGACCCTAATGTACCTGTAGAACAAACCGGTATTGGAGATGAAATCTATATAGATGTAGTCTTAAATAATAACGACCCACAGCATACGGCTACTTGGGCTGATATTTGGTTTACATTTAATAACGAAGCTTTTGAATACTTAGGCGTAGAAAATCCTAATGATGGGCAAAATAACTGGTATACAAACCAATGGCCTTCTGTATACAAATTTAACAATGCTCCAAATTACCCAGTAGACGATTTATATAACCAGTACCGTAATGGTTCATATTGGACTCATGTTGGGGATGCAAATTCATTAACTGCCCCTTTAGTTATTACCTCACAGTCTTCAGTTGAATTAACGGGAGTTGTAGCAAGATTAAAATTCAAATACAAACCAGTACCTAATGGATATGATTATACTGATGCAATTATAATTAGAAAAGCAGCGGTTAGAGATAACAATGTAGGGTATGAATTTACAAATATTAAAGCCTATCCTAACCAAATCTTTAGTAACGCACCAGTTTCTACCCAATTGACAGCTAAAGTACATCTTGATTTTCCAGCTGGTATAGACCCTACATTATTTAGTGCTGGTCTATATAAAGAAATTCCTGACCAAGCAGGATATTGGGATCAAGTACCAGGCAGTGTTGTTTCTAATTTTGATACAAACGGAGATGTAAATATGACACCTGGGTTTAATCTGGACGATACACTAGCAATCATAGTTAATTATACAGGACAAGATATAAGAGGTCTTTATGATGAGATAGTAACCATATCAGATGTATCACTAGCTTTTAAAGAACTTTCAAATTCCGGTATAAATCAAGATAAAACAGGAAATGAAATTACCTATATAATTCAGGCTATTAATGGAAACATAAATGGTGACACAACGTTTGATACAGACGATACTTATAAATTATTAGGGCACGTATTAGGTAATGGAACTTATTTAGAACAAGATGCTTTAGTCTATATGTTAAAATTGTATGAAACTACTATATATGATAACTTAAAGGAATCTAACTATAACAATACACCTCACGGTACTACTTTAATGTTACCGTTAACTATAGAAAATTCATCACAATTAAACTATGTGTTTAATGGAAGTATCACTTGGAGAGGTGATGTTAACTTATCCCATTCTTCTATACCTCAAAACGTAACTACTATAACAGGTAAGACAGCATCTAAAGCATTTAAATATAATGCTAATAAAGTAGCAGCTACAGTAAATAGTAAACTAACTACTGAATTAAAAGACGGAAAAGTTATTATGAATTTAACTTTAGACCCAGTATCTCAAGATGTAGTTGGAACACAATACAAAGTAGCTTACGATACTTCGAAACTTACATTCGATTCAGTAGAATTCAATACAGAAAATACAGCTACAAACTTCGGTACACCAAAAGATGGATATGTAAAATTTGGTTCTATTATTCAAACCGGAGATAAAGTATTAACAGATAAAACAACTTATACTTTAATATTTACCCCTAAAGTAGCTTTAACTAATACATTAGGTTTAGTAACAGTTTCAAACACAGATGCAGTAAATAAAACAGGCGAACAACTTAAATTACAAATACAGTAATGAAAACAACAAAATTTAGACTATTTAACTTATTTGCTATACTTTTAATAGTAGCAAATCAATGTGCTACAGAAACATACGAACCAATCCCTGATTTCATCCCAGAAACATCTTCTGTATTTCAAAATACATCACTTGTATTAACAGATACTACTCCTATTAATTTCAACTTACCAGAATCAGGTAAATACGAAATCACACTTAAAGACGAATTTACAGGTGAAATTGTAAGTAGAGAAGTTTTTAATGGAGTAGTAGGAAAAAATGAACTTAACGTTTATACAAAGATACTTCCAAAAGGAAGTTATAGGTTAATATTAAACAATTCTAGCAATATTGCTATTCAAGAAACAAACATTAAACTATGAAAAAATTAATTTTTGGATTAGGGTTATTAATTGCAGCATCCTGTACTAACCCGTCAATGGAAAGAGGATTTGATTCTCTAAACTCATCATTAGCTGATTTAACAGCTTCAACAACAGAAGTATTTGCTGGATTAAATTCACAAATGACTGATGTCGTGGCACAATTAGAACAGGTAAGTAAAGATGTAAATGAATACATCGAAACAACTGAAGCAATTAGATTAGAAAACGAAGCAGGTGTAGCAAGATTACAGGCAAAACTAGATTCTTTAAATGAACAAGTAGCTGCAATGGTAATACAAGTTCAAGAAATGACTGTAACTGCTGAAGGAATATCTACTAAACAAATGTTCTTAGATATGATTGCTACAGTAGAAGGAATGCACCAATCCTTACAATTGCTTTTAAATACAAGTGATGTAGACGGAGATGGAATAATGTATAAAGATGATAAATGTCCTCAATATGCTGGACCAGTTTCTAACGAAGGCTGTCCTGAATAAAAACTAAATAAAATGAGTGAAGAAAAACAAGATGGATTTTTTGGTCAATTAAAAAACCAAATCCTAACAGGTGTAGGAGTAGCTATTACCGCTGGTAGTACTCTATTCTTAGATGTAGTAAAAGAAAAATTAGGGTTAGTAGATGAAGAACCTGTTCAAACAGAACAAGTAATTCAACAACCATCTCAACCCCAAGAGATTATTATTAATATGCCTGAACAAAAAGAACAAAAGAAAGATACGGTTGTGAAAAAAGTATATGTTAAACCAAAACCAAAGAAAACCGAAACTGAAAAACGTAAAGACGAAGGTTTCGATTGGTAAAAAAATGAAAAAGATTATGAAAAATATGTTACACTCTTATATAGAGTTTTGGAATGAGGCTGAAACACCTCTAGATTATGTAATCAACATCTGGGTAACTGGATTAGGATTACTTGCTTTAACAGGATTTGGAAAAGTATTATTTGAATTAGTAACTAACCCATCACAGTTTAATAATGCAACTTTTGGGATATTTGATACATTAGGATCATGAGATTAATATTATTTTTAGTAGGGTTTATGGTAACTATGTCTGTAGTAGGACAGACATTAGGTAGAACCGTAACAGAAGATTATACAGCAGGATTTGAAAAACCAGGATCTGTTTATGAAATACCAGAATATATGGGAGAACCTGTCCCTGTTGCTATACTTTCGATAGGAGTTAGTGAAGAGATATTAGCACAGTATCCGGAACTAGGAGATTACCGCGTAGGTTTAGGTCTTTCTAATATAACTGTAGCTTTTATGGAAGAGACTTTTTAGATTTGATTTTGTCGAAACAAAAGATGAAATTAAAGATCGTATGATTCGTCAAATGAAAGCCAGCGCAGCAGGTATCTCAGCAAACAAAATAGAAGTGAAAGGAAATATTGTATTAGCAAAGTATTTTGGATATATTGAAGTTTATGATTTCTCAATCTCAGAGGATGAGACTGTTAACCTAAAAGATGGAGTTAAAAATGTAGTAAATACACGATTAGGGCTACAAGTAAGGTTAGTAGATGCAGAAACTGGGTTGTATATGACAGGTTCAGGATTAGGATTAGCTACTACTACAAGAGAAATGACACTACTTAATGATATAAATCTTGAAGAAGTAGCATTTAATCAGTCCTCGATTGGAGTTGCTACTAAAAAAGCTCTAAATACTGCAGTCTACAAGATTGTGAAACGGATGAGGTTAAAAAGGATTTTCGACCACTAAGTAAAGAATAGAATGGTAGGGACTATTTATATGTATGAAGAAGATTTATTTATACATAAAAGAAAGTCCTAAAGGATTAAAGTATTTAGGTAAGACAGTTAGAAATCCCCACTCTTATTTAGGAAGCGGAACAAGATGGAAATCACATTTGAAATCTCACAACTTTACTGCGGATGATTTAAAAACAGAAATACTGTTTGAAACAACAGACAAGGAAAAACTAAGAGAAAGAGGTATATTCTATTCAAAACTCTACGACGTAGTAAACAACAGAGATTGGGCTAATCTAATAGATGAGAAAGGAGAGGGAGGAGATCGGACAGGCCATACAAATACGTTAGAACATAACAGAAAGATAAGCATGGCAATGAAAGGAGATAAAAATCCTTCAAAAAGACCTGAAGTTAGAGAAAAAAACAGGTTAGCCCATATTGGAAAAGTTCAATCTGAAGAATCTAACAGAAAAAGAAGTGAAACCTTGAAAGGTAGAAAAAGACCTAAAGAGGTAGTAGAAAAAATAAAAAAGAACTAACCGGTAGAGTATTATCTGAAGAACATAAACATGCTCTCAGAGGACCAAGAAAGTCATATGGAAAACAAGTTATCATCAAATGCAAGTTCTGCGGAACTGAAGGAGGTAAATCAGCTATAAACAGATGGCATAATGATAACTGTAAAAATAGGAAAATACGTAAACTACTAACCATACTATTATTAGTAGGTTTTAGTTCTCTATATTCTCAAACTTTAGTACAGACCTATACTGATAGATGTACCGGTGAAACAAAAGTCTACTCTGTTACAATGGGTGGACAAGCTACTGTAGTTTTTTATAATAGAGCTAGGACTTTTACTTCACAACAATTCCAAAATGGAGAACTTCGAACCTGGTTAGAAGAAACATATTTATGGTGGGCTGCACTTAATCCTTGCTCTACTGCTCAAACACAAGCAACAACAACTCAAGCAGTAACACAGCAAACCACCCAGGCTGCTACCCAAGCCGCAACTACTGCAGCTACTAGTGTACCTGTAGCACCGCCTACACCCCCTCCTACACAACCATCTACTCCATCTACTCCTCCAACAAGTAACACATCGGCTCCAGCAGCTACATCTAATACAGCAACTAATGACACATCTACACAAAATACTACCGGAGATACATCATCATCTTCTGGTTCAACTACAGGTGGGACTTCTTCAAATTCAGATACTAGTTCATCAGGCAGTGGAGAGGGAACTACGTCTAACGATAGCGGTGGAACTTCTGAAGGAGGATCTAGTGATGGTGGAAGTACTGAGACAGAGACTAAAACAGAAGAGACAAAAACTGAAGAAACTAAGACTGAAGAAACAAAATCTGAAGAAAAAACTGAAGAAGTAAAAGAAGAAAAGACCGAAGAAACTAAAGAGGAGACAAAAGAAGAATCTAAAGAAGAAGAAAAGAAAGAAGAATCCAAAGAAGAGTCTAAAGAGGAGGAAGAGAAAAAAAAGAAGAAGAGGAAAAAAAGAAAAAAGAAGAAGAAAAAAAGAAGAAGAAAGAGGCAAGACAATTAGGCCCTCCTATTATTACTGCTAATACAATGGCTATGCAAGGGTTAGATGGAACATTTAGCTATGCTTCTAACTTTGGTGTATCAAGATCATCTCTAATGGGGGATAAGACTTACGGTCTTAATACAATGGTATGGTCAAACTTAGAACAGTTCATGCTGAACGCTAACTACTCTCAGGTACATATTAATAAAGAAGGTAGAGTTTCAAGAGTATATTCAGCTTCAATTGGTGCAGCCAAAATGTTTACTACATTAATGGGAATGATGAATCATAGTGTTGTATTCCTTGGAAAGAAAGGCTCTGCAGCAGGTTTTGCTCTAGGATCTACCATTACATCGATAGAGTTTAATGTTAGGAATAAAATGATCTATTACGATGAAGTACTACTTGGAGGTTCAATAACAGGATTCTATACCAAACCTATTCCTTATGGAAGATTTACCTTTGCTCCTATGTTAGCAGTATCTTCTCAATTTTTAACATACGAACTAGTTAACCAGAATACTATTATTAACAAAGATATAATGTTGATAGGAGGACTTAGCACTACTTTTAACTTAACAAAAAGGTTTGGAGCAAATCTAGGAGTGAATGCTGTAGAAAGTACAAATCCTACCTTTCCAACAATATGGAGTTTTACAATTGGCTCTAGATTCTCATTCTAGATCCCTATTTATAATAAAGGAACGTTTCATTAAAATTGTTATTTATGTTAAATTATATAAAACGTAAATGGATGGCTTTTAAAGACATTTTTAAAGATGAAAACGATATCAACGAAAAATCAGTAGTTGGTTTCGGAGCATTCGCAGTAATGGTGATATTTGCATTTGCAGATGTATTCACAGGTCTGATTGGAATGGAATTATTAATTAACGAATCAGTTTATAACTCTTTTGTAATCGTAACTTTAGGTTGTTTCGGTATTGGAGAGGCTGGTAAAATATTCGGAAATAAAGAAAAGAAAGAATAGATATGAATTACCAAAAGGTATATGATACTATTGTAGAAAGAGCGAAAAGTAGAGAGCTACAAGGATACAAAGAAAGACACCATGTCATACCTAAATGTATGAACGGTACTGATGATCCTAATAATATAGTAGAGCTAACTGCTAAAGAGCATTTCTTGTGTCATAAACTTTTAGTATTTATTCATCCAAGTAACATCGGTTTATGGCATGCATACAATATGATGTCGGTAAACGGTGTAGGACAGGAACGTAATGTTAGGTTAACTGCAAGAGAGTACCAAGAGATAAGAGAAGCTTTACTCCCTTCTATGAGAAAAAGAGGATTAAACATGGTTGCTAAAAGAGATATGAGCAACTGGTCTGAAATGCAGAGAGCTAATAGATTAAAAGATGGCATTACACCACCTTACAGAGGAATACCGGTACAGCAGATTGATAAAGAGGGAAATATTGTTAAAGTATGGAAATCTACACAACATGCTAAAAATGAAACAGGAATCAGAACAATAACAAATGTACTCAGAGGCGACTATAAGTACGCTGGAGGATATAATTGGAAACAAGTAAATTAGAATTATTATGGCAATAGTACCAAAAGGTATAGTGATACACTCGATGGCAGAATTTTTAAAGATGCCAAACGGGCCTATGAAAGCACATGACTTTTTAAAGTCTGTTAAACTATCTGTGCATGGTTTTATCCATCCAGATGGTACATATAGAAAAAATGGTTGAAACTCCAGGTAAAGCTTTTCATGCAGGAAAGTCTAAGTTTGGAGAATTAGAAAACCTTAACTCACATTTCTTAGGATTTGAATTACTTGTACCCGGTGAACACGACTTCGGTACATTTTCAAAAGCTATAGAGACCCCTGGGACTTACACAGATGAACAATTCAACCAAGCGGTAGAGGTATGTAAGTATTGGATGAAACAATATGACATACCAGCCGACGCAGTAGTAAGACATTCTGATGTATCAGGAGATGATGTAAGAGGTGCCGGAAAAGGAAAGACGGACCCAGGGCCAGCATTTAACTGGACTGCATTTCAAGCAGCTTTAGTTGGTTAAAAGGGATTAATTTCCTATATTATGGTTATGAGTACAAGGAACACATTAATTTTAGGGGCTGCAGGTGTTGTAATATTCTTTATGTTATATAAACAAAAAGAGTTCGACACCTCTTCCTATCTTAATAGAATAGCTGATTTAGAAAAGAAGGTAGATTCATTACATAGCGAAAATGAAACCCTCTCTTCGGAATTAGTTACGCTAGAATCTAAACTAACAGCTTATGATAGAGAAGTAGATAGTTTGGAAAATAGTATAGTAACAATAAAAAGAAAAACGGATGAAAAACTACGTAATGTTAGTAATCTTACTTTGTCTGAGCTCGAAAGCTTTTTCACAGAAAGATACAATACCGGCAATACGCCTACAGGAACCAATAGCCCGACTAGTGGTAAAGGATCTGATAATAGGTGACGGACTAAAAGAAGAGCTAGAAGCATCCAAAAAAGTTATAGCAACATTAAAAGCTAAATCTATTACCCAAGATAGTATTACTTTTAATCTTAAGTCACAACTTTCTAATCTTAATATGATTATATCAACCAAAGATGATCAATTTAAGATCCAGCAAAAACTTTCTAAAGACTTGCAACTTGCACTCAAGAAAGAGAAATTAAAAAATAAGATTTTAACAGTCGGAGCACCCCTACTTGTGGTCGGAGCATTACTATTAAAATAATGAGTTATATAAAAAGATACATACTTCCCACCATAATTGCATTAGCAGCACTTTCTGTATCAGCATCAGCAGCATTTTATTCTGTTAGCGGATTAAGTAAATTGTTTGCAGGAGCAGCATTAGAAGTCACAATAATGGCAGCATCCTTAGAAGTAGCTAAGCTTGTTATAGCTTCTTTACTCTACCAATACTGGTCTACTATAAATAAGTACCTTAGAACCTATCTCTCCATTGCTGCCGTAGTGTTAGTATTAATTACTAGTATGGGTATATATGGATTTTTAAGTGCGGCATATCAAGATACTTATAGGCAACTTACTATCAAAGAAAACCAAACAGCTTTTTTAACACAAAAGAAAGATTTCTATGAAAAAGATGTTATTAGATATGATTCAGAACTTGAAAGAATCTCTAGCAATATTTCTACTCTCAGTAACGCAAAATCTACCGCAATCCAGATTAAAGACACATCGGTGGTTGGAGGCGTTAGAACCACCGTCTCTACTGCAGAACTTAGACTTGCCCAGCAGCGTATCGGAGTTGAAGAGGAGAATAGAAAAGCGGTTCAAGCTAAAAGAGAAGTAGCAGCAGATAGTCTACAAAAATACCAATTACAGATTCTAGACTTAGAAAATAATACAGAGGTAGCCGGAGAATTAGGACCACTACAGTACCTTTCCGGACTTACAGGAGCTCCGATGGATAAAATTATAAACATCTTACTCCTTGTTATTATATTTGTATTTGACCCTCTAGCTATATCTCTTGTAATAGCAGCTAACTTTGCTTTTGATCAGGCTAAACCTAAAAAGAATCTCTATGGAGAGATAGAAGACGATTTTAGTGAATGGGATAATTTGGAGAATGATTTCCCTGAACCTAATGAAGATCTTAGAAGGGCTGCTGAAAAGTATAAAGAAATTAGTAGGGATGATTTAGTATCTGAAGAAGAAATAATGGCAGAACTTGACCCTAAAGAAATAGAAGTAATAGATCCAGAAATAGTCGAAGAAGAAGATTGGAAAGTTGTAGATGAAAACGATAAAGAAATTAAAACAAAAAAGTTACAAGAGTCTTACAAAAACCCCACTAAAAGAAGAAGTGCAATTCGACGATGGAACTGAAGGTTGGGTAAATAAAGGAGACGAAAACAAAATTATTT
>FUIF01023375.1_pt1 | contig 15193 bp, 20 predicted proteins | sample 1003461 | NCBI WGS metagenome assembly FUIF01 (sample SAMEA80401918, study PRJEB19352) | marine metagenome | reverse complement strand
GTAAACGCCAGACTCTTCCATTAAGTCCAACATTTGTTCTCTGTTGCGAATTATCTCTTCCTGACCAAAGTATTGTTTTCTTGAGTAAAAACTTTTGTCGCCCACTTTAGGGCTTATAACCCTAGAGTCTTTACGCATCTTTTTAGTATAGCCATCAATAACATTAGTAACAGTATCTTGAGTTATACTAGCACCCAATGCCTTTCTCACGCGCAGCATAGAAAGTATTTCTTGACGATAGCCGGGACTAATATTGACCCCCTCAAGGACCCTGTTGATGTCTGCGCTTTTAGGTATTTCTAAGTCAGCTTTAATATCAGCGTCTAGGTTGCCATCATAATTCCTAAGCTGAACTGCAATAGCCATTGGCTCAATGCCTTGTTCAGCAGCGGCATAGACCATAGCCCTATAGCTAGCGTAAGCTGAGGGAGATAGTGACTCACGCATGATGTCTAGTGGAAGCTCACCTGTGCTGTTTACAGTTTTCGTGGTGTTTGAATACTGATCGAATATCTGCAGAGCAGTAGTCAATTGCTTTTCATCAAGCGAGTTTAACGCAGCCTCTAGTGCGTCTTTAACTTTAGGAAGAACAACACCGCGACGAAGGGACGAACTAACTACAGAATTGCTCATCATTTGGGACGCAATCAAAACAGTGTCCCCTAAGGTATATTCTTCATACCATTTAAGATCTTCTTGAGAAACTAGATCTAGTGACCCCTCAATTACACTGGCTCTAATTTGATCGCTTTCTTTTTTATTCTGCCCTTGGATTGCAGATATTCTATTGGTTACATATCTATCTGTAGACGTAACTTCTAATTCATAAGCTTTAGCCAAAAGATCATACGCTGACTTAGCATTTTTGCTAAGAGCCTTAATGCCTTTTGAGGTTGGATTAGCAAGCAAATCGCCAACAGTTTGAAGCTCCGAAACAGTAAGAGGAATACCATTAGCGCTGCGCATTGTCTGATCTGCGTAGGACTCATTAAGAATATTTGTCAGCGTTCTCTTTGTTGACTCATCAATTAACCTATCAGAGCCAATGCTTTTAAGTATCTTTCCATAATCAGAACCTAGATTCATACTATTTGGCAACAAGGTTATCTGTCTTCTCAAAGCATTTTCTGCATCTTGAGTTTCTGAAGAGGCGATTCGATTGAGGGACGCACTCCGATCAGCTATATTATCTGCTAACGCGTTTCTGTCTTCTGAGTTCATATCTCTTAGGGCTGTAGAAATTCTCTTACCCTGACTACCTCCAACCATTTCCTCTATAGCTTTATAGCTTGCAATGCCTTCGCTTCTTAGAACGCTAACAATAACGTCAATATCGTTTTGGGAATCTACAAAGGTGTCTAAGTTTTTTGTTACCCAAGAAATCATAAGCTCCTGACGAACAGTGTCTTTTATTTCAGGGTCTTCAATTTTGTTTACCAAAGCATTTATTCCATTAACAGTCATAGATGGAACAATGTCTGGAGACATATCTGCTATAATTTCGGAAGCCCTTAATTCTTCATAGCTTTCTTGAGTAGTAGCAAAAGATTCAAATCCGCTGATAAGCGCTTCAACATTTGAACCAGCTTTTGCTGCAATAGAAGCTTCAACTAAACCGGGAATACCAATTTTTTCGGAAAGATCTGCCATAATACTTGATTGGCTTAGACCCATCTTAAACAATTCTCGGTCAGAATCAGATAGAGACTCAAAAATATTAGTCAAAGAGGCATTAACAGACAGAGAGCTTAAACCCCCTAAAGGACTCAACTTGCCTAGTGTACTCACTAAAGGTAATGCCTTCTACATCTAAAAGATCCTTTGCCTTTGTATGAAGGCTTGTAATTAAACTTTGAATACGAATAGGGTCTTCGCCAGAACTTATAAGGTTCTTTATATCTGACTGCATGTTAAAAAGAGAAAGCTTCTGAGACCTAATTAATTTCTTGCGTAAAGCATCGGCCTCTCGTTTAGCTAAGGTGCTGTATGTACTTCCAACATATTCCTTCCCATATTCTGTAATATAACGACTATATGGAGTAGCATCGCCATCTGCATCATACATGCTTTCTACATAACTAGACATTTTGTTTTTATAGTCAGCCGCGCTAGAGGCGGACGCTGCAAACTCAGCACCTTTTTTTGCAAGCTCGGACTTGACAGAATCTTCAAATCTAGACTTAATCATATTTTGATAGGCAGAAGCCGCGACCTCTCCATATCCAGATGGTGCTGTATATTTTATTGGCCTGTTTGTAACTGGATCTAAAGTTGCAATAGATTCAGAGCTTAATGAAGCTGCAGCCTCCTCCCCGACCTCTTGTGCTTTAATAGCTGCCTTTCTAAAAACGCTTTCAGCCATTTGATCTGCGAAGTTTGATACAGCATTTCCAACTAATCCCGCGCCAGCGTTTGCTCTAACAACGCCAATGGGTTGAACAAAGGTTTCTTTTTGTAATCTTTTAACAACCATTTGTTAGTCCGCCTTTGTCTTTTGGGAATTTTCTATTCCTTGCACGATTGTACCAAATGCACGAACTCTACTTGCTGCCCTTTCGTTCCGTCCTTTGCGCAACTCAGCATAAGATTCTGCATCTGATTGCAACGACTTGAGAAGAGACATCCTTGCAATACCCTTAATAGTATCGCCTAATGTCTCTCTGTCTCGCTCAAGGATTCGAGCTACAGTTGGCCCACTAAGTTCGCGAGTTGCGCTAAGTGCAGCAATGTTAGCCTTTTCTAAAGTCCTAGCTTCTTGCTGGCGCACTAAAGAAGCGTTCATTGCCTCAACCTTTTGCAACTTTTTGTCTACTTCTTTAACTCTAAAGCTACTAAGCAAAGACTCTTCGTAAGCAGCTTCTCCTGCCTGCATTTGAGATATTGCAGATATAGCGCTAAAGATCATACCTAAAGACATTACAATACAAGCTCCGCTATTAGCCCATTAACCTGCAACGGAAGTGGGTCTTTCTGTTCGATGGTTACTTGAGGATCTCGGCTGTGACCTAGTATCCTAACTTCTTTTTTACCTGTAAGCGCGTTGTCAGGTGAGAATGATCTGTTGTTTATCTTAAATGATCGAGCGCCCTTGAGGTCTAGGATTACGTTGCTAATCCCTCGGACATCTCCAGTAACAGGCCCGTTACTTGACGTTACGTCAATTGGGTTGCTAACTATCTTAGCCGTAAACGCTTTACCTACATAGGCATGAGTAAACGCTGACTCACTATATAATGTTAAATCAACCCGCTCGCTTCCGTTGACTGTATGCTCGCCAAGGTAAGACTGAACGCCACTCTTAACACCTATTACGTCAACAACATCCCCGTTATTATACAGATCGCTTACGTCTACTAGGTTTGCGGAGACAGCTTTATATAAGTGCAGGTCCAAGCCAACATCTTCAGAGAACTCACAGAGATGCAGTCCGTTATCTTCGTCGTACACGTTTGCAAACAATCTATTGTGTACGGCCACTGTGCTTGAGAACCCGCCTGACGTAGTTACCCTAGTCCAAGAAGCTCGTTTCTCAGCGCGGTTAGAAGAGAACAAAGCGCCCTCTCCGCTTTCAAATACAAAGAAGCCATATGAGTCAGATAGATCGAATCCAGAATGAACAACGGTCATGAACCTAGGGTGCTGTATTAAGTGGCCAGATAGTGTTGATACCGCAGAGGCTGTGTAAGCGTCCTCAGACTCGGTGTAGAGATATTCCCTAACAGTGTGACCATCGTGCTGAACAAAGACTGTAGCACCGTCTATAGAGGCTGGAAGGACAAACTCAGTGCCGTATGGTGTCTGCTTCCTGATCTGCGCGTTAGTAGGCGTGATGGCCTGATTCAAGTAAGTTGGAATATAAAGCTCACCAGATGCAGTAAACACTTGAAGATCTCTGTTGGAGATCATGTATCTAATCTCATTAACCTGACCAGTTGCAGCGGTCAGATCAAAAGAGTCAGTATCTTCTGCGTCACCTATATCGAAGTTAAAGAACTTCCCAATCTGACTCATCCATATTGTATCAGGCTGTGCAAGAGTTCCGCCAAACACAAGTCTGTTCTCATGGAAGCAAACAGCAGCAGGGTATCCTCGCACAGCAGAAAAAGCCTGCTCATACCAATCAATTGTAGCAGCATGTGTTTCTATCTTTACATAACCGCCACCATCTTCAGCCTCGTTTGCAGTACCCCCAGCAGTAAAGGTGTAAGTGTTTTCGTCGATGATGGTCTCAACAGTCCGAGCTCCATTAAGATTTCCGGTATTAATACTCCCAACAGCAGCAGCGTCTTCAATAACAATTGCCTCACCACCAGAAAATCCGTGGTCAAGATGTGTAACTTCTACTGTGCTAGATCCTTCTATTGTTCTCAGTGGATTAAGAACAGCAAGTCTAATTTTAAGAGTATCAACAATATCTACATTAACATTTGTAGGACTAAAATATGCTTTAACTGTCATCTCAGAGTCGTGATACTTTAAAGTAACTCCTACATGGTCTGACGTAAAATAAGAAATGTCATAATCCTTATTCCCAACGCCAACCCTCATGTTGGTGCAGGCAGAAAGATTAATATCAATGTAGTTAATTGTTCTCCACTCTGTAGTAGTAGTTACAGTTGCGCCTGCGGCTGGTCCGTAAAGACTATCACCAACAGTTGTACCATTTTTGTTAGTGCCGTTTATCTGAATAAAACACGCAGAATTGTCATTTCCAGTAGCGCTGGTAAATGTAAGGTTTTGTAAAGTATTAAGCGTTGCGGTTCCGCCTGAAGACAACACGCCATCAAGAGAAAGCGATCCAGAAAACCCAGAAGTGCTTTGCTCAGTAGCAATAGCGTCATCATCTGCTTCTATAATTCCATAAGCCCGAACATTTACATTCGTTCCTGTTGTAGCAGCAGGGTCAAGAGCAATGCCCTGTGCTTGAAAGTTGTAATAGGGTTGGTAAATCTTCTTGTTGTCAGTGCGGTTGTCAAACGAAAAGGTGCTAACCTCAAAAGTTGTTAAGCTGGTTCTAGTAACTAATTGAGGTGGAAACAGCGGGTGACACACCCACATTACATCCCCGTACTGAGCAAACGTGTATTCATTTGCGTAGTCTTTGTCGAAAAGAAGGGTCGCTGAATTTACATCAGATGTAACTGTAGCTACTAAACTAACCGATCCGTCTGAAAGCAAGCGAAACGCGCGCAGCTTTTCATGCTCAATTGAGATAATATACTCTTCATTATCGTCAAAGATAAAGGAAGTTAGGACAGATTTGTACGGAGTATTCGCATCATAGGTCAAAGCATAGTCATGTATATGCTTTAATCCATGGCGCTTTCTCAAGCCGCCCTCTGGTAATACTAAAAAATTCTCAACCCGCTGTGCAGAGGAGTTGAGAATTGGTGTGTCATTGCGGCTAATAAGTGAATCGCTGACTTCGCCAAACTGAAAGCTACTTATTGGGACTCTAACTTTCTGCATTAACTTCGCCTTTCAGCAATAAACCTCGATGTGTTGAGCTTGCGCGTTGTCTGCGTTTGAGAGTGCAAACGTCTAGCCTGCGTCATTTGATAGTTAGCCTTTTGCTCCATAAGAGAAGCAAGCTGGGAATCACGCGCAGCAGATACAGCCAAGACAGCAGCCATTATGTACTCAACGGCAGTCGTGAAGTATGGTGGCCAATCAGATTCATCAGCACGAAAGACGTAGTCAGCAACAAGCACTTCGTTACTTGACGAGTCACAGAAAACTTTTGACCCATATGTGTCATATTTAATTGGAAAGTCATTTACTGTCACAGCAGACAGCATGATTGACTCAGAGGGTAGTTGATAGGCTGCGCTCCAACGTCCAGTTGGTACGTCTGTTAATCTATTCAATACAGCCTGATCTGTTGCAAATTTCCAACGGCAATTTGTTAAAGCTGATCGAGCCATGTCTTCGTACATTGCGTCACAAATTGTTGCTTCCGCAGTGCCATCATCAAAAGACTGAATGACATCGCCGCCTATAAGCAACGATGCCCGAGAGCAGATCTTGATGGGTGTGTTTGCTACATCTGGCATATGAAGTCGGGGGGCCTAAGCCCCCCTCCCTACTTAGTTATTATCTAGGACTTCATAGATACCATCGTCATCAATGACGACAGCGCCCATGGACATCATAGAAGTTGCAAGGTGCGAAACTTTTTGCGGTACATAGTTTACCTCAGTAGTCACATCGGCGTTGATGCCAAGGCCGATTGAAGAGGTGTGGTACGCAAAGTTTTTACCACCAGCTACAGCAGACGTTGAGAAGATCTTAAAGCCCAAGAACTCTTTCATTGTCATGCCACCTGCGAATGGCAGGTTCTGTGGCCCAACATAGTCAGAAGACGCGAACTCATTGATCGAGAACAAGTCAGCAAAACCAGCCGGGGACATAGCAAGATAGCGTTGGCCATCTTCCGGAATGTCGGCTGCGCCGAATGTTGAGAACAATGTAAGCAAGTCAGCTTTAACCAATGCACCAGCAGTGTCAGCAATCTGAGTTGAGTTTGCGCCAGCGTCCATAGCTGTGATGAGGATCTCATCAGTCTTGCGACCCAGAGCAGCAGCAGCAGATTGTGCTACAGCTTGACGCTCGTTGATGTTGATCTTCAATTCGTCCAGCTTGTCGATGTACTCAGGTGCATAGAAGTCAGCCATTGTTGCTTCTACGTTGGTGTGTGCAAGTTCCATTGCAGTAACGTCACCGTTACGAGCTTTAGTGTTAGCAGCACCTTTGCCAATTTTTTGAAAACGAGCAACCGAACCAGTTACATTTGAAGAACGTACAGTGTTGCGGAGCTTGCTGCCCATACGCTGATACGCCAAATGTACTTCTGTTTCGAACTGCTTGATGAAGGCTTGGTCGATAGTATTAGCCATTTTATCAGTCCTTTATGAAGTTACAGTTCAACGGGTGTCCGCGCTTTCACGTCAGCAAGGGTGTCCTTTCGGGCCTTTCAGTGCGTTACGGGCCGTAGTGCCTTATTGTAAACAATCTTTTCGTCTGGATTGCAACGCACAAAATCGACATACTTGTTCGCATCTACGAGGTGTACCCCCACGGCCTCAAAGCCTAACCACGCTGCCCAATTCAACATTCCTTCATAATCTGCTAGGATTGTCATGCTCATATAAGTTTCGCTCTTGTCAAAGAAGTTGACTAATAGCTTTGAGCCACGCGCCATAGCGTGAAAGTTTTGCTTCAAACCATCTGAAAACATTGAAAACATTTGCGGGGATTCGCGGTCATCGTTGTACCAAAGTCCTCCAACCATAAGGAAGGTCTCATCGTTACGTCTGCAAAGGTAGGAGTCTGCGGTCTCGTACATCTCGTGAAGAGCTTGCTTGATGTCCGTGTGACCCAGCAAAAGAATTTCTCTTTTATTTTCTGGGCTTAGGTTCTCGGCTACTTCGTCAACGTGGCCAAGGGTAAACGGGGTGAGATAGTAGTCACCCCGCCTTAGTATCTTAACTTCTGTAGACCTGTTTGAAACCAGCTTCGACTTCCCGTACAAAGTTTGGATCTCGGTCTTTTGGACTGTAATATCTTGGATCACTCATCATCTCCCTGAGTTTTGCTTCACTCAGTCCAGCTGTAGGCTGAGTATTCCCAGCAAATGATCCACCTTTTAGAGCCTCTTGTATAGCCTCTAGTGCTATAATACCTTCGTGGCTCTCACACATGCGCTCAATTGCAGGCATTGCATCGTCTGGAAAGAACTTACTAGCAAACATAGACGCAGCTTCAATGCGTGTTTCCGCGTTCTCGCCTAGCTTTGCAGCTTCAGCTTCAAGGTCAGGCCCGTCATTAGTCCCAATCGACTGAGCATACATCTCAATCCCTTGCTTAAACTCGTCTTGAGAGAAGCCATTTTCAAACGCATGTTCTGACCACCACTTCAAAAGCTCATTATCTACAGATGCTTCTGCATCAATAATATCTGGAAGCTCGTAATCGCCTGCGCTTTCTGGGCGGCTGCTAAACGCTTCAGTCTGTAACTCTTCAAGCAGATTGTTGCGGATGTCATCTTCCTTAGCGCCTAGCTTAGATGATAACTCTGAGTACGCTTTGGCTAAATCTTCACCGCTATTGTACTTCTCGGGCAACCACTCTGGCCGCTCTTGTGACGTTACGTCACTTTCTACAACAAAGTCCCGTGACGTTGCGTCACTTTCTGCTACTTCTACTTCTTCACTCATCTGTTTTTGCTCCTATGTGCATGTGAGATACGCTGTTCAATAAGGCCAACAATGTAGCGCTGACCTTCAACGTGTCTCAACTCCTCCGTTGTCACGTTAGGACCGTGAACCATTTCAATGGTTACGGACCGCAAGTAACTCAACACCTCTTTCCCTGTAGGTGTTGAGAATATCTCAGCAATGTTCTTGCTGATTTCAACGTCTTTCTCGGCGGATCTTTGAAATCCGTCCCTTCCGATATTAACCTTGTTGCTCAACAGGCGCTCCCATCTGTTGTTGCTGTTGCTGCTGTGCCATCTGCTGTGCCATTGCAGCTATCTGTTTCCGTTGATTCTCGTCTCGGATCAAGCTCTCAGGAACACCAAACTTCTTGGCAAGATGCGCTGCTGTTTGTTCCCCGTCAATAAGAAGCTGCAACATCTCTGGGCCAAACACACCACCAACAAGCTCTAAGAAACGAGCAATGCTTGAGATGTCTTGATTTGCTTGAGCTTGAGCAAGCGGAGATACAGAACGAATCTTAACTTCACGGCCATTGATTGAAGGAACCTCAATGCGACCTTGCTTTTTCAAGATGTAGATAACGCGCTGCAACAAAGGCTGCACCAACTCAGCTTGCAGTCGGCCAAAGGCAGAACCCATACGGCGAGATAGATCAGCCATACGCTCCGCAACTTCCGTAGCTGTAGCTGGTGTGCGATCTGGATTGCCGAGCATATCGTTATACAGTGCGCGCTTAATGTTAAGCCGCATGTCGCTTAGAACAAGCTGGGCTACATCAAAGCTACCTGCTGCTTGAATTGGCTGCAAGCCAGCCGAACCCATAGCTTTTGGAATGATAGAGCCGGGTACAAGTTGAATGGTGTCAGGGTTAATGACGCCATCGTCATCAATTTGATAGACACCAGAGATAGCCATTTGAGCGTTCTCAAGTATAAGCTCAATAGTTAAGTTGGTTGTCTTGATAGCAGAGAGGGCGTTAATTAGTGGGCCACGGCCATAGATTTCGCCAGCACACTTAGACCACCGGAAACAGATAAATGGATTTGCCCCAAGTCCAGAAATCTCTTTATAGTAAAGGACAGTTTCTGTGTTCATGCAGACTGCATAGTGATAGTAAGAGTCTTCGTTCTTCTTAGAATAGTTCTTACACACAAGCTCAAGAACAGTTGTCTCAGCTTCTTTGCCCATCTGAGCCATAACTTTAGGGTCAAAGGTGGCGTTAGGGTACAACTCACTCAGTTGATCGTACTTAACTTTCTTGCGCTCACGATAAACGTGGTCAATCTTATCATCAGGCCCAGTGTCCAGCACAACGTGAGGAAGCGGTATGGCACTGAAATTAATAGGATTAATTGCGTCACCTTCTTCAACACAGAGAATACCTGTGCCAACAGCTAGATCCATAAAGGATTCATGCACCTCTTGGCTAAAGTTAGAGTTCTGCAAGACCTCAAACACATAGTCCGTAACATCGTCTAACTCATTGTCGATCTCTTCGCGCTGATCTTTTGGAACCTCACTGCCTGACATAAGGTCTGCCCATCGAGCAAAGTTAGGAACAATGCCAGATTGCAGTCGGCTAGCAAACTCCTGCACACCAACCACTGCTGTTTCATCAAAGATCTTGTCGTCGCGGCGTTCACCGGGGGTTTCAGAGTAAAATGACTCACGTTGTGGAAGAGCATATTCGTAACACTCTTCAAACAACGGAACCCATTGCTCCCTAAAGGACTTAGCCTTCTGGTAGCGTTGGATATATGTTTTAGCTACTTTGTCCATTAGCGACCAAACCTGCCAATAAATCCTGCGCCAGATCCACCACTACGAAACAATGACCGACGACCACGACCGCCGCCGCCACCGCGACCTTCACCAGTACGCCTAGCTTCAAGAGCTTCGCTAATATCTTCGCGCTTCTCAGAAGCTATATCTTCTGCTGATTCGCGCTTCGCCGCATCTGCTTCAAGTGACTGACTTACAGACGCTTGCTTTTCTTGTTGACTAGGACCGCCACCGCCACCAAAACACATAGTAAATCTCCTTTTCCTTACTCCTCGTAAGCACGAAACTTACAAAAACTCAACGCACAAACTACATTCTTGCCCACAAGCCCTGCCTTTTCCGCTTGGCTGGGCCTTTATTGAACACATCAAAGTCACGTTTAGCCACTGTGGGGGTGGCTGGCTTCTGGCTATTCATAAGAGCGCGGCCCTCGCCTGCACCAAGAAACAGGTATTGTGCTGCATCGTGGACGTGAGAAAACATATTCTTATCAGGTTTATCTGCAAACCGTTCTCCAGATACCTGCATCCTCTTATAAGCGTAGCCGCCCTCAAAGCCCTTGATAAGCTGTGGGCAGCGCCGATCTATTAACATCGCTGGCTTACCTTCGACCATCTTGGTCAGCTGGGAGGAGACAGCCTCAAGCCGAAGATCAACAGAGTTGGAAGGCGCTGGGAACGCCCTCAAGCCAGCTCCGCGCATGATGTGAAAGGGAGTTGACTCATCAGTTTGCGCGCGGAAGTCACCTGCGGGATCACCATAAATGATGACTTCTCCAGCCGCAGCGAATCTAGTTGCCAGTTCTTGTCGCAAGACTTCTGAGAATCTAACAATCCCCATGTCTATCGCAACGATTTCTGACTGTATAAACCAGCGGCCACGAACCTTTTGCCCCAAAACGGCGGCTGGGGTCAGGCCAAAGTCTACGCCAACGTACACGGGGACGTTTGCTGCAACTGGTATTTCTTCTTTGGCTACATGAACTTCTGCTGCGAACATAGGATATACTGGCTTTCCTTCTTGTATATGGCCCAACCTGTTCATCACATAGACATCAATCCAAGATTTAGTCTTACCTTGCACCAAGTTGGGGTAATAACTCTTCATCATGTTCTTCTGGTTCTCAGCATTCTTGCTGGGAAGATAGTCTTCTATCTCGCCTTCCGTAGACTTCTTCTCGACCATGCCAGCGGGCTGCGTATAGAAACCCCAGTTATCCGGTTTGACCAGCATCTTAGCCTGCTCACGCGGTATATGATCTGGGATTGGTACTTCTCCAGACATAATCGGCCACCAGTGATCTTCCTCAGGAGCGTTGGTATCGGCAATAACGCCAGTCCAAGAAGGACCACCATCACGCATAGAAGGATAACGACCCACACGCATAGTACAGGCATCAATAATACTCTTAGGTATTTCCCGTGCTTCGTTAATCCAGATGCCAGTAAGCTCCAAAGATAGGAGTTTCTTGACATCTTCGGGGCGGTCCAGCGCGAGAAAGATAACTTCAAGTTCTATCTCACCTTTCTTAATATTGTGTGTGTAAGGGACGGACCAAGTAAACTTTCCCCAATCAGCCTCAGGAAACCAATCTAACCAAGTCTTGATTGTCGTTGTTCTAAGCTGTGGATTGGTATTCCGTATGATCGCCCAGCGACTTTTCCGAGTGCCATCAGGTGCTTTCTTCTGTTCAAGAGCGCGGCGGAATACTTCGACACAGCAAGCAACAGATTTTCCAGAACCTACGGGACCGCGTATGCCACGAAAGAAAGTGTCGTCTTTCATAAAGCCCTTCAGGACATCACCGTCAGGCTTATACTTAAAGTCAACCACTACCGCAGCCCTTTATCCACACCGAACTTAATCATACGCTGCACAACCTCTGGGCCAATGCTTTCAATCAGCTTGTCGCACTCAGAGTCAGTAACAAAGGACTTGCCGTGCTTTGCTTCAACGTAGGCAAACTCGGTCTTGCGAACAATACCACGAAGCATCTGTAGCTCCATAGGCTTTAACGTGCTGATAAAGCTCACTTCTTTTTAGCCTTTTTTTTCTTAGCTGCGATAACTGCCGCTTTCATTCCAGCTTTAGTGTACGGGTACTTCTTACCAGCTACATTAGGCATTGCGATACTTCCTTACTTTGTTGGCAATAGCTTTCGGTTGAGCCACATGCTGCTTACCCTGAGCCTTGCCCTTTCGTTTAGCTGCGGTTGTAGCTGCATATTCAGAACTACTAAGAGCAGTAATAGCTTTAGCGGGAAGGTAGCGCTCCCCCGTTTCACTGGACTTTTTCCCAGACTTGGTGCGCCACTTCTGCTTGCCCCAGTTTACCAAAGATTTCTGAGGAGACTTCATCGGTATCCACCGCCACCAGCTTTGTATCGTTTAGCAAGTAGCTGCGCCTTACGAGCAGACCACTTGCCTGCCGCAGTTCCCTGCACATTCGCTGCCTTTATGCGGTTAAACAGTGTCTTCCGCATCTTAGGCTTTGTGTAGTTGCCTGCTTCATTTACCGCCATTCTTCTTCACCTTGGCTGCTCTCTTCGGTTTCTTTTTAACCCATGCTTCATTTTCTGGAGTAGCAGGATCGTCAGCTACATAGTGACCACTCTTAGTACGAGCGCGTACTCTTTCTGTTTTAGCTTCTGCTTCTGCAATGAAAACAAGGCGTCGAGACTCTGACGTTCTGGTCGCTCCCGTGTATGTAGTTCCAGCTAAGATATGTGTTGGCCCATCGTAGGGCGTTTTATCGTTTGCGTGTAACCAAGCCATTAGTATCCCGCTCCGTAAGGGTTAAGTAAGCTGCGTTGCGCGCCGCCCATGCGTTGCTCCGGTTTCTTAATGCTCTTCATCTCTGGAGCTTTGCGATCAACCTTGTCTTGAGACAGTGAGGGCAACGCCCCGTAATCTACCTTTTGCGCTGCATACATCTCTGCCGCGCTTGGGCCTGAGCTTTTACCACCAAAGCACATTACTTATTCCCTTCTTTAATCATGTCAGCTTCCATCTTCTCAACGCGCTTCAGCAATGAATGATGCTTGCTGGAGATAACATCGTTCTTCTTAGGGATGCCCTTTAGATTAAACGCCTTGATAATAGCGCGCTTAATAACCTTGAGAGGCTTATTGCTGTTAGACTTTTCCATCTCATCAAGCTGACTGCTTAAACGCTCGTACACAGCTTGCTTGGTAATCGGTTTCTTTAGAGTGTCATTACCCACGAGACTTATTCCTTTTGGTTATTGCGGCAGCTTTCTTTCGGGCATCTGCTGGGGAAGAAGCGCCCCATGCTTTCAATGCTAAAGCCTTGCGGGTTGGACGACCTTTCTCGTCTTTCATCGGACCCTTAACTCCTGCCATTCGAGCAAGGAAAGAAGCGCGGCGGGGATTGTCTCCAGACTTAACAGGAGCCTTCAACTTGGAACCCGTGGTCCTGTTGAAATGGGATCGACCAGCCGCGTTTAAACCGCCGCTAGGATTCTGATGCTTCTTCGCTACCATAACCTGTACTCTGTAATGCAGCCTTAACCTTCGTCATGTCCTGTCGAGGAGGAGGTGTCGGCGCTGGTTTCTTTTTAAATCTGCTCATGGTCGGACCTTAGCTAAAGAAAAAATAATTATCAACCGCACAGAATAGCACTAGCAACCAGAAGCGGGGGAAGTCCTTGCAAGCCTTTTGGCAGAATAATGAGAGCGGGGGACCAGTAACAGTTAGGTGGCCCCGAGTTTTCTCCCCACCCCCCGCGTACACACGTCAAGTCAAATTGTTGGTGCCGCCCCTAGCAGGGAGTATCCCTACTCGCCTAGCCAAGATCAATACTGACTCGTATGTCACCAGCTACCTGTACCTGCGATCTATCTATGGGCTTATAGCCTGCTCGGTCTAGTAAATCCTTGCTAGCTTCTAGCTGAACGTACTCTGACTTAGCCCCCATGGCTAGCCGTCTCACTGTTCCAGCTGCCAAGGTAGCACTAAGCCCAAACTCCTCGTTCATCCTCTGCATCAGATACTGCTGCACATGTGGTAGCTTCATCGTCTTGGTAGCAGTTACTCTTCCAGACTCACCAGCACTATATCCAGCGGCCTCTGCTGCCTTAGCTATAGTACACCCTCTTGCTACAATGGTGTCAACTAACGCTGTCTGTTTCTTAGTCAGCTGTCTTGTATTCATCACCTTAGTCATCTGTACATACCATCACTTAATCCCATTGCTTGCCCCCCTCTCCCTCTCTCCCCCCAATAAGCACGATTCTGAAACTGCTTGTCAATATGTGACGTAGCGTCACTTGCGTAAATAGGTATCATTCTACCTCTCTCAGCTATTGACAGGGCGATCCCTACGGGCCGGGCTATCGTAAATGGTGACGCTAAGGGCGTCCCCACCCTTCGGGCTTCTATCCCTATCGCAAGGGGGACATTGGCCTGTCCCCCTTAGACCCCCTATGCCAAAAGAGAGAGAATGAGCGCTATGCGCACAGGTTTAAGAACACACCCCTCGCTTCGCTCGGGGCGTCTTTCAACGGCCAAAACCGTCTGGTTCCATCCCGTCATGGCTCATTCCACAAAACATTCGCAAGAGGTACGCTTCGCCCTTCGGCCCCTTGCGAACGTCAAGCCTCGCTTTTGCTCAGTTTGTGGATGATCCCTGTCGCTCTGGCCCCAGCCGCTTTCGTCCGCCGAAAGACTGTGTGGGGTGTAAAAACAGAAATCAGGAGACAGATCATGACTACTCAGAAATCAACAGACACAGTAAAATCACTTCAAGAAGACAAGGCAGCTTTGGAAAACCAGATCCGCATTCTTTCACAGCAGCTGGACGCGTACGCAAATCCAGATATTGCCCGTGACATCTGCAACATATTCACACACAACACCGAGGTCTATTTTCACGAGGACAACCTGACAGGCAAAGGCGATGGCTGGCGGCACGTTGACACTATGGAATTCCACCGCCGCATATTGCTGGAGCGGATGATAGGTCACTTTGAATATTGGATGCCACGGCAGAAGGATCGCGAGTCGAAAGCTAAGTATTTCGCGGAGCGCTACCGCGGCGAGTACACAGCCGGCAGCGAGCTAGCGGAAAACAATTTCCGTGGCGCTGTTGCTCGCTATCAAGCGGAACACGCGCTGACCACAAACATGCAAGCCGAGCTTGCAAAGTTTCAGGCAGCATACAAAGAGAGCTTT
>FUIF01022468.1_pt1 | contig 15225 bp, 22 predicted proteins | sample 1003461 | NCBI WGS metagenome assembly FUIF01 (sample SAMEA80401918, study PRJEB19352) | marine metagenome | reverse complement strand
AAAACTGAGATGCCTGATAAAGAAACACAAGTTCTTCGATATGCTTTAATCGCAGAAGAACTCAATGAATTTGTTGACGCAATGAAACAGGAAGACTTAGTAGAAGTCGCTGATGCGTTGACAGATCTTCTCTATGTTGTCTATGGTGCTGGACATGCGTTCGGTATTGATCTCGACAAATGTTTCGATGAAGTCCAACGTTCAAATATGAGCAAGTTGGGCGAGGATGGTAAACCCATGTATAGAGATGATGGTAAGGTAATGAAAGGTCCAAACTTTTCAGAACCACAACTTGAAGAATGCTTGAATTTAGGAGAATAATATGAATGGAATGATGGGTACAGTAGACTTGATAGATATTATGTTGATTGTTATTTTAATCGCTGCAATGGCATTTATGTTTATTTCTGTTCTTTCTGATAAACCAGAAGAAACTGAAACTGAAAAGATGCTAAAGAAAAACGCCAAAGATATTTTGGATAAAGAACCAGCAGCATGGCCATTTCCTACTGCCGAAACTGTAAAACCAAAACGTGCAAGAACTAAAAAAGGTCATTATGTAAAAGATGATCCTTCTACGCCTGAGAATGAAGCTTGGGTTGGTGGTAAAGCACCTGCTGACAAACCTAAGAAAACAAAGAAGGCAACCACTACAAAGAAAAAGTCAACTACTACTAAGAAGACTACAACAACTAAGAAGACTACTACAGTCAAGAAAAGAAAGCCAAAAGCGAAAAAAGAAAATTCTTGACTTTAGTACTATAAAGAGGTAATATAGAATATATAAACAAATAGTGAAGGTGAGAACAATGTATATGAGTGCCAATGAACTATCAGAAGATATTCTGAATAAAGTTGAAGTTAAAACAGATTTGTGGGGCAATCAGTTTGTAACAGATTTGCGTCCATGTGCTGGAAAGAGTGCAGCGGATTCTGGTAATCTTTTTGAAAGGGTGGTTCTTAGTCAATTAAAAAGACACCCAAGCCACCTTCATTTGTATGGAGTAAATTCTAAACCAAAATATAAATGTCACTTTGGTTTAGATAACAGAGAGGGAGATTTTGCACTTAATACTTCTGATAGGAAGATACATATCGAGTGTAAGCAATTAGGAGATTGTGGATCTCATTTTGATAAATTGTCTCATGTTTTTATGAATTTGATTTCTGGTTGTTATGGAAAACATTTCTGGTTAGTATATGATTACAATAGTGGTATAGAACCAAGTGGTAAGAAAAAAATTGATCATCTAATTAAAAGAAGCGAAGATATTAAAAAACAAGTTGCATTACAGGGTATTACATTTGAACTTGTATTGATAGATAATTTGAAAGAAATGTTAAATTCTCTATAGAATAAATAGAATCGGAGTTTGGGCGATGTGAACTCCATCAAAATCACTCGCCATCACACAACACATCTCAAAAGGAAAGTAAGAAATGGCAAAAACACTACGCAAGATAGTGAAAGCAATAATAGAAATGCAAGTATACCGAGCATCAAAAAAGTTACAAAGATATAAAAGCAACGGTGGTTATTGGGTATGAAAAAACTAATGACAATAATCAGCAATGCATTTGAATCATGGTGCGAAGGTAATAGTCAAGAAGCACTAGAATCATATCTATCTAAATCTCAAAACATCGCTGATCTAGAGACTCGAATGAAAAACTGGCAACACTCTAATATTAATAAGAGTAACTTTTTACCACACTAATATGAAACTACTGAAAAAAATCTTTAAACGTAGAAACAACGTTTGGTGCAAACCATATTTTGAAGACTGTTTATGATGGAGAAGGGGGAGCGTACTCCCCCGACAATATGTTATGATGAAAGATTTGAAATCACCACTAAGGTATCCAGGCGGTAAGACAAGAGCAACAAAGTTCCTGTTTGAAAACCACCATCTACCAATAAGAACCATAAAGGAATATAGAGAACCATTTCTTGGTGGCGGTAGTTGTGCGTTTGCTTGGTCAAAGATGCACCCAGACATGCCTATTTGGGTCAACGACAAATACTACAATCTGTATTGTTTTTGGGTTACACTCAAAAACGATGGTGTGAAACTTGCTAATAAGTTGCATGATGTGAAGGATGAACTATCTAATTCGAATGATCCACTTCAAGCACACTTAGATTATTACAAGGTCATGCGTGAGGGATTAAACAATGCAACCAATGAGTTTGATATTGCATGGCAGTTCTACATCATGAATCGATGTTCCTTTTCTGGATTAGGTGAAACAACTGGATCTTTTAGTAAGGATGCGGTCAACGACTTGTTTAATCATAGACTCATAGGAAGACTACCCAAGTTCTCCAATCTAATGAAGAATTGGAGAATAACCAATCTAGACTACAAGAATCTATTGGATGGTGATAGTGATACTTTTGTTTTTGCTGATCCACCATACGATATCAGCACTTTTATCTACGGCAACAAAGGTAATATGCATGATACATTTTCTCACAAACAATTTCACGATGATGTTGATTCATCTTCAAGTATGATAATGATCACATATAATTCTAATGAAGAACTAAGAGATGCTTATTCTAATTGGAATCAGAAAGAGTGGGACTTGACATACACTATGGTTTCAACTAAAAACTATCGTGAAAATGAACACGACAAAAAAGAATTACTACTAATGAATTACGAAGCGCAGAAAGAATCTACACTAGAAGATTTCTTCGTATAAATAAAAACCGTAGGACTCAAGTTGGATCTGCATTGCTCTCCAATGATCTGTCTTTACATACTATTTCAATTTAATAAAAGGAGAATTACTATGTGGACTAAACCTACTTACACAGAAATGCGTTTTGGCTTTGAAGTAACAATGTACATCGCTAATCGTTAATCTGTTTCGGGGAGTGTAACTGCATCGGTGGATACACTCCCATATTACCGAGTTGCCGAAAGGGACTCATTTATCTTGCTTTATAAAAAGGAGAACTACATGACTATTACAAACTTTCCACGAGATATCTTTCTTGGTTACGATACACTCTTTGATACGCTCAATCGTATTGATGAAGTGAAATCAAAACAACCATCCTATCCTCCATACAATATCATACAAAAAGAGACACATCACTATCTCATTGAGATTGCTGTTGCTGGTTTCACTAAAGATGATATTGACATCACTCTTGAAAATGGTAAATTGACAGTGGATGGTAAAAAGAAAGAGGATTCCGAAAACTACATTCACAAAGGCATTTCCGCAAAAGGTTTCCGCAGATATTTTAAACTTGCTGATACCGTAGAAGTAGTCGGTGCTGATGTAGTCAATGGTATGTTATATGTTGGACTACATAATGTTATACCAGAGGAGGAGCTTCCTAAGTCAATCAAACTTGGTGAGTTCGATCCACTTCACAAAAGTCTATTGTTGAAGTGATCCACGGAGAGGAGCGCAATGCTCCTCTTTTTTTATTGACTTGAACCGTGAATTATTATATAATGGGTATACTATGAAATTCTATACAAACTTTTTTATGCGTGGCAATTACGTCACTGTTCGTGGATACAATAACGGCAAAAGATTCACAGATCGTATCCCATACAATCCCACACTCTATGTTCCTGCCAGAAACAAATCTGACTGGAACGCAATCGATGGTTCTCCGTTGGAGAGTATCGAGATGGGGAGTATACGAGATGCCAGAGACTTCACTAAGAAATACGTCGAAGTCGAAAACTTCAAGATATATGGATCAACATTATACGACTATGTTTGCGTAAATGAAAACTACACACAAGACTATGACACAGATTATATTAGAGTTCTCAACATCGATATTGAGGTGGGTTCTGAAGAAGGTTTCCCTGATCCTCAACTTGCTAATCAACCTGTTACTGCTATCACCGTATCGCTTGATGGTGCGTATTATACGTTTGGTTGTCAGGATTATACGGTAAAGTCTGACAAGGTAACTTATCTGCAATGTACAGACGAGCGAGAACTATTACTCAACTTCCTCAAGCATTGGCGTATGTGGGATGCGGATATCATTACTGGATGGAACGTACAAGGATTTGATGTTCCCTATCTGTATAATCGCATGACTAAACTTCTTGGTGAAACTACAGCAAAGAAACTATCGCCTGTTGGTATGATCCAAGAACGTGAGTATGAACGATTCAATCAAAAGAAAATCGACATCGAGTTTGTCGGTATGAAAGTCATTGACTATCTTGATCTATACAGAAAGTTTACATACTCGCAACAAGAATCATATCGACTTGATCACATTGCTCATGTTGAACTAGGTGAGAAGAAGCTTGACTACTCTGAAGTAGAGACGCTCCATCAACTTTACAAACTTGACTATGAAAAGTTTATCGACTATAATATTAAAGACGTCGAACTTATTGACAAAATTGAAGACAAGATGAAGTTGATGCAAATGATACTGGCAATTGCTTATGATGCTAAAGTAAACTACAGCGATGTGTTTACTCAAGTGCGTATGTGGGATGTGTTGATACACAACTGGTTGGCAGATCGTAAGATTGCCATACCACCGAAAGAACGTAAAGACAAGTCATCGCAGTTTGCTGGCGGTTATGTGAAAGATCCTTATGTTGGTATGCACAAGTGGGTGATGAGTTTTGACCTGAATAGTTTGTATCCTCATTTGATTATGCAATACAACATATCACCTGATACATTCATAGAGGATGCGAGAGAAAGTTTCTCGATGGATGAGGCGATCAATGGAACTTATATCAACAACACCGATCATTCGGTTGCTGCAAATGGGACATGTTACTCTAAAGACAAGCAAGGGTTTCTGCCTGAGATGATGAACAGAATGTATAACGAAAGAGTAAAGGCAAAAGAATCGATGCTTGAATCGCAAGATCGACTTGAACAAGTGAATAGGAAACTAAATGAAATCAGTTGATGAGATGACAAAACAGGAGTTGCTTCAAGAACGAGTGCAACTACAAAAGGATATCTCAAAGTTCAAGAATCTACAGTTGGCAAAGAAGGTTCAGTTGAACTCTGCTTATGGTGCGTTGGGTAATCAATACTTCAGACACTTTGATGTGCGTATGGCAGAGGGCATTACACTGAGTGGTCAGTTGTCTATACGTTGGATTGAACGTATGATGAACGAATATCTAAACAAGTTACTTGAGACAGAGGGAGAAGACTATGTTATTGCATCGGATACAGATTCGCTATACATCACTTTTGACAAACTGGTGGACAAAGTGTATAAAGAGAGACGTGACGTATCATCTGTCGATAAGATCGTTGCCTTCTTGGACACTGTTGCTGAAAAGAAAATTGAACCATATATTGATCGATGTTATCAGTTACTTGCTGAAAATATGAATTCATATGCTCAGAAGATGTTTATGAAGCGAGAAGCAATTGCCGACAAAGGTGTGTGGACTGCTAAGAAACGATACATTCTGAACGTGTATGATAACGAGGGTGTAAGATACGCTGAACCCAAACTCAAGATGATGGGTATTGAAACGGTGAAGTCCTCAACGCCTGCTGTTTGTCGAGGTGCACTGAAGAAAGCAATCAATATCATTATGAATGAGGATGAGAAAACTGCACAAGATTACATTATGAGATTCCGTGAGGAGTTCAGATCAATGCCGTTTGAGGACGTTGCATTCCCACGATCAATATCTGATCTGAATAAATATACTATCAAAGACAAGAACTTGATTATACCAAAAGGCACACCGATACATGTGAGAGGTGCGCTTGTATACAATCACTTACTAAAGTTAAACAAACTGACTAAACAGTATGAATTGATCAAGGATGGAGAGAAGATCAAGTTTTGTTATCTGAAAGTACCAAATCCTGCTCGTCAAAATGTTATTAGTGTATTGAGTACCTTGCCAAAGAAATTTGGTATCGCTGAATATATTGACTATGACTTGCAGTTTGATAAGTCGTTTTTGGATCCATTGAAAATCATACTGAACAGTGTTGGTTGGAGTCCTGAGAAAACAAATACACTTGAGGACTTCTTCGGATAAAGGAGTAGTAAAATGGCAACGAACATACCAGAGGAATATTTAAGCGGATACGATTTTGGATTTAACGCAGTTGATGAACCACCTGCATCTGGTCCAATTAAAGTAGACACATCTGAAATCGCAGGTGACGTTGATGGGATCAATGATAACATCCTACGCATTGAGCAGAAGATGGATGCAGCAGTTACCGCAATCAATTCACTTAGTGCTAAGATGATGAATCTTGATGACGAGTTTGATGTAATCAAATCTACTAAAGAAGCAGAAGTACAAAAGAAACTTGTAGAGATTGAGAAACTCATTATGCCTTTGTTGGTCAATCTAATCAAGTCTTCCGATAAAGACTACATACACTGGCCAAATCGACAAGAAGCAGTTGAGTCGCAAATCACTAAACTTCTTTCCTTGACTCGTGGGGAATAATACAGTATAATAGATGTTTGACAATTGGAGAATATAATATGGATTTTTTGAAAGATATGGTGAAGGGGATTGATAATACTAATCTCCTAAGTGAAGGTGGTAATAGTTCTGAGTACAGTGGATCGATTGATACAGGATCGTATGCGTTGAATGCTCTTATGTCTGGTAGCATCTATGGTGGTGTTCCTAACAATAAGATTACTGCCTTTGCTGGTGAGTCGGCAACTGGTAAAACATTCTTTGTACTCAGTGTGCTAAAAACATTTCTTGATAAGAATCCTGAAGGTGGTGTAATTTACTTTGACACCGAAGCAGCAGTTACAAAGGGAATGATGGCAGATCGTGGTATTGATACCGCACGTGTTGTCATTGCCGAACCGAGTTCTATTGAAGAGTTTCGCACGAGCGCAACTCGCATCCTAACTAACTACATAGACACACCTGCAGAGTCTAAGAAACCTATGCTAATGGTTCTTGATTCACTTGGTATGCTCTCCTCCATGAAAGAGTTGGAAGATACCGAGGCAGGCGCGAACAAACGCGACATGACTAAAGCACAGTTATTGCGTGGTACGTTCCGTGTTCTTTCACTCAAGTTAGCGAAGGCGAATGTTCCGCTGCTCGTCACCAACCATGTCTATGACGTGGTTGGCGCTTATATTCCTACCAAAGAAATCAGTGGTGGGTCTGGTCTCAAGTATGCCGCATCTTCTATTATCATGCTTGGTAAGAAGAAAGATAAAGACGGTACTGAGGTGGTAGGTAATATTGTCAAGGCATCTACTCATAAGTCTCGATTCACTAAAGAAAACAAGAAGATCGAAATCAAACTCTCTTATGACAAGGGACTTGATCGTTACTATGGTCTATTGGATCTTGCCGAGAAGTATGATATTATTAAGAAAGTTTCTACACGATATGAGTTACCAGATGGTTCTAAAGTATTCGGAAAGGTAATCAACTCTAACCCTGAGAAATACTTTACACCTGAACTGCTTGAGCAACTAGACGCATGTGCAGCAAAAGAGTATATGTATGGTCAAGAGGTTGAACAGGAAGTCGAAACAGAAGATGTTACTGATTGATGACTTCTTGCCAGAAGGTGATCTAAAAGAAGAACTTTGGGATGAATCACTATGGGTAGAAAACAGTCATTGGCGATGGCAAAATATTGACGATGACCCAATAAATGTATTTGAAAAGTTTTCAACATTCGTTTGGAAAAAAATATATTCAAATCACATAGATGGTATTACTGGTTGGGAATATTGGACTAAAGCTTTGAAGACTGGTGCTCAGTTGGAATTTCATCAAGATAACAATACCATTGATCCAAATGATTTAAAAGGTCAACCACTTAAATTTGCTAGATTTAGTTTTTCATATCTAGCGCAAAAAGAATTACCAAAAGGTGGATACTTATTATTGCAAAGAGAAAACGGTGAGATAGAACGAATACAACCAAACCAAATAGGTTAGTAATATTTGATTCTGAAACATTTCACAATGTTTCGTTGATAACAGAAGGAATTAGATCTTCTTTGATATCTATAGCATGGGATGAAAAACCTTGGCACTATGGAGAAGACGGTATGAATTTATTTGAAAACACTCCATATCTATAATGTTTATATACGATAACTTATTACCAGAAGGTGATCTAAAAACATCAATAGAAAGTGAAGAACTTTGGAAAGAAAATTTGCCACTATCTTGGTATGAATGCGGAAAAGAAATAATAGATTACAAAGAAGAATTTTGTAAACATGTTTGGAATAATTATTTCTTCACGCCCACGCCAGTAGAAATTACTGGTTGGGAATACTGGAGTCATTCAATGAATGCCGAAGGTGATTATAAAGATCTAGGATTCCATAGTGATTCTGACATAATAAATTATGGACAAGATATGTCGGAGGAAATTGAACAACAGTGGATTGCTGAGGGAAAGGCAAAAGTCTCGAAGCATGGATTTATTTACTACGCACACAAAGAACTACCTGAAGGTGGGTATCTAGAAGTAAAACGAGAATATGGTGAGTTAGAAAGAATACAACCTGTTCCCAACAGATTGATTATCTTTGATCCCTCTTGTATACACAGAGTGGCACGTGTAACAAAGGGTGTAAGAAGATCATTCGTTTGTAACTTATGGAAGATACCGCCAAGATGGGTATTAGAAAAAAGGAGTTTATGATGGAAATGGCAGCACCTGAGTTTGAATTGATTGATCATCAAGATGGCGATAATGACCATTGGTGTATTAAGATAAAAGATGGCGAGTATAAGGGACTCATCTATCAATATCAAACTGTAAGTATTACTGAGGAACAAGACGAAGACGGTGCAGTTTTAAAGTTTAAAACCGCAGTTGTAGAAAACCCAAATAATATAAACTTGACTAAAGAGTCAGATCAAAGTATAATGGGTGCTATTCTAGTGAATATACTTGATGAGCAACTTGAAAATGTAAAGGGAACAGATGAGAACGGAACATCTAATACTGAAGAATCTAATAACGGATGAGGACTACGCAAGAAGAACTCTTCCATATCTAAAATCGCAATACTTCCAAGATGTAAATGAACGAATTGTCTATGAAGAGATAGACAACTTCATTACTAAATTTAATACACTGCCTTCTCGTGAGGCATTGACAATTGAACTTGATAATAGATCTAACATCAATGACAATCAGTTCGCTGAGATTGCAAAGTATGTCGGTGATCTAAAGTCCGAAGATAAAGATGACAAAGATTGGTTGGTACAAACAACCGAGAAGTTTTGTCAAGAAAAGGCAATCTATAATGCGATCATGGAATCAATACAAATCATCGACGGAGATGGAAAGCAAGACAAAGGGGCAATCCCTTCTCTACTTAGTGACGCACTTGCTGTCTCTTTTGATCCTAATGTCGGTCACGATCTTTTTGATAACTCTGACGCTCGGTTTGACTTTTATCATCGTGTTGAAGAGCGCATTCCTTTCGATTTGGAATATCTTAACGCAATCACTAAAGGTGGTGTTCCGAAAAAGTCACTAAACATTATCCTCGCTGGTACTGGTGTTGGTAAATCATTAGCAATGTGTCATATGGCATCTGCTAATCTACTTGATGGTAAGAATGTACTTTACATTACATTAGAGATGGCAGAGGAAAAGATTGCTGAACGTATCGATGCTAATCTACTGAACGTCAAGCTTGATGAACTTGCAGAACTTCCTAAAGAGAGTTATGATAAGAAGATCAATCGTGTAAAGAACAAAACAACAGGCAAACTAATCGTCAAAGAGTATCCGACTGCAGCTGCCAATGTTGGTCACTTCCGTCATCTGATCAATGAACTAAAACTCAAGAAGCAATTTAAACCTGATATCATCTATATTGATTATCTAAACATCTGTGCTTCGAGTCGTATCAAGATGGGTGGTTCGGTAAACACTTACACTTATATCAAGTCTATTGCCGAGGAGCTCCGTGGTCTGTCTGTTGAACAGAACTTGCCAATCTGGTCTGCTACTCAAACGACTCGATCAGGTTTCAGTAACTCAGATGTCGGACTAGAGGATACTTCTGAATCATTCGGTCTACCTGCCACTGCTGACTTCATGCTTGCTATCATATCCACCGAGGAACTGAATAATCTCAATCAGGTGCTTGTGAAACAGTTGAAGAACAGATATGGTGATCCAAACACTCATAAGAGGTTCGTATTAGGTATAGATAGGTCTAAAATGCGTCTCTACGACGTCGAACAGACCGCTCAGGAGGATCTAATCAACGTAGACGACACTGGTCCAGTAAATACATTTGGAGACCGTGAGCGACCTCTGAGAGACTCTAATAAGAGCAAATTTAACACTCTAAAGGTCTAAAAGTTATAAGAGTGCATTCTATATAACAACAAAGTATAACAAAAATGCCCTTTAGAATCAGTGACTTATCCCTTCCGTTCTCTAAGTCATTGATTTTATTGGGCATTTAGTTCTTGATTTATTTTCTAATAGGAGTATAATTATACGTATTGATTAAGAAAACAGAGAGAGAAAAAAATGACACAGACACAACAACAAACATTCATAGATTACTGCAACAGCTTTTATGGTATCGGTGGTTTATACGATATGGACGTTACTAAAGACGAAATCGCATCTGCGGTTGCATTATACAAAGCCAAGTGTAATCGTTACCCAGAGATGTGGGGCGATGGAGATAGTGTAGACCGTGAGAGAGTTCGTGACATTTTAGTTGCATTATTTGATAGGGAGTTTGCATAATGTATAAAGTTGATTTCTATAACTTTGGATATTCAAAACATTTTGATACACTTGAACAGGCAATTGAAAATGCTAAGTCATCAGGATTTCAGTGTACGGTTTGGTTTGATAATGCGCTCATTAGAAATTTCTAATGGTCTCTGTTGTCAACAGATTGAAGCGACGTAATCCTTACGCCAAAGAACTATTGGATCGTCAAGGACTATATAAACTTCGGGTAGAAAAAGATCGTACAAAGTACACTCGTAAAACTAAACACAAAAACAAAGAGGATTGAGATGAAAAAAGTAGTTATTGACAATTTAAAAGCAAAATATATTAATCAAATGCAAATTGCTAAATGCAACATCGATATATTTCTAGCAAGTCCTCAAGGTGTTGCTGAACATATTGATTTTTCAGAAACAATTGAAAAGGAATTGGAAAAGATCGCTCATGCTAATGATATGCTTGAAGCATTGAAGTTCGCAGAATGAAATGCCACCCCAAAGGTGGAAAGAAGTATCAGAAGGAATGGGTTTCTGAAATAACCCAATACTGTATGAAAAAACTTGTTTCCACTCGTCTCTACAATTTGCTCGAAGTTACTGTGGAACTCAAGAAAGATTTGTTTCACAAAGAGGATTTGTATGGAGATGCATCACCAGATGATTGGGGTGAAGTTAGACCAAAATTCTATACAGTTAGAATAGACTCTTCACTTAAATTGAGACCGATGTTACAATCTCTATGTCATGAACTAGTGCATGTTTCTCAGTATGCTAAAAATGACATGCGCGAAGTAACTGTCAAAGGTGTAATGTGTACTCGATTTAAGGGTAAGAATTATCCTCACGATAAAACCGATTACTGGATGCAACCATGGGAAGTAGAAGCAAATGGTTTGGAGAGAGGATTGTTTGAAATGTGGGCAACTGATACTGGAATCTTTGATGATACAACTAATAACAATTGGTCATACTTGGAAGAATATCCATCTGGTTACTGGGAAAAGAAGTGGACAGAGGATAAACAAAAAAAACTTGACAAGAGACCTTAAAACAGCGATAATAGAAGTATGGTTAATGAAACATCTTATGGGGCGCAAGACAACTCTCTCTCTCTCAAATCAATTTGTCATGTGAAAAAACGGTAATGCAAAATTATCGACCCCCTCCCTTTTGTGGATGTGGCGGAATGGCTACGCAGAGGATTGCAAATCCTTCTATGCAGGTTCGATTCCTGTCGTCCACTCCAATAAGTTATCTCCTAGTAGAACCCTTGCCCTTCTTCGGAAGGGCATTTTTTTGTATAAATAGATTATAAACTAATAATCATAGAGATCTGACATGACGGTTAAAACATTTAAAAAATATCTGAGGGAAAACTCGCTCAACTCTAGTATTACAGAATTATGTATTTTGAATGAAAGAGTAGATACGACTCTAAATGCATCTGTTACTGAGCTGTTCCCATGTTTGGCATTTAATAAAAAGTTCAGACCTTCTTCAGTAGAAGACTTCAAACAATTTCTTTACAAATTAAATCTTAATACTGCAAAATCATCTTTTGACAAAAAAGATGCAGATGCAGCCGCACTAGTTATTGAAAAACTGCCAACTATGGAAGAGAAGTTTCTCAAAGATAAGGTAGAAAATGCCATTGGTATAACTAACTATCTTTATAATTTAAATGCAACGAAACCAATTAAAACTGTAGTTTGGGGATATCGTGCAAAACCTAGAGGTATTCCTAAAAATCATGCTGGAGATATTTTTGTCTTTTTCAAGGATGGTACAAAAATTGGTGTGAGTCTTAAAGCTGGTACAAAGAAATCTAAAGAACCATTAAAGAACACATATGTTGGTACTCAGTACAAGGCACTTAAACTTTCTACAGATAAGTTGCAGAGTCAGTTGTGGACTAGAGTTTATTCTAAAATCCCTGGTGTTAATGATGTTGCAAATAAGAATAATTTTATTAAGAATAAAGAAGTTACTCGGCTATATGTCGATCATTACGTAAATGCAACATCTGCTGCTGATGATTTGTACAGAGAAATGTTAGTTGTTGCTAGGCAAGAATTTTGCAAAGAATTAAATAAATTAGATAATAAGTCATTTATTAGTTGGGTTAAAGGCACTTTTAACTTGCAACGTAAGGATGATGAAGTGCCTTTGGTTATGGTTAAAGCAGTAGGCACTAGCGCTGAGGAAAAGGGTGATGATATTGTTGATATGATTCCCTTTACAACTAACTTTCATGCATATCTCAATAAGAACTCTGTACAAGAGTATTTAATTGATATACACACGCCTAAAGATAAGAAAACATTAAAGATGACCATAAGGTCTGATTCTGGAGTTCGTCCAGAAAAAGGTACGTCTGGTCAAGGAAGATTAGGTCAATACCTTCAACTTAAAATGCAATATAGTGGGACATTGTAAATGAAAAAATTCAAAGCATTTATCACTGAAGAAAAAAACACTCACATGGAACACCTAGAGGATGCTGTCCTCAACGCAGGTGTGAAAGGAGCAAGAGATGCAATTAATCTCCTCAGAGGTTTACGCGATATGCTCGCTGGCAGCAGTGATTCTGCTGTGGACGTCACCGTAAAGTGGGACGGTGCGCCTGCTATTTTTGCAGGTATTGACCCAACAGACGGAAAGTTCTTTGTTGCTAAGAAGGGTATCTTCAATAAGAATCCTAAGATATACAAGACCGAAGCAGAGGTCAAGGCAGATACCTCTGGCGATCTAGCAAAGAAACTAGCATTGACACTAAAGTATTTGCCAGAACTTGGTATCACTCAAGGTGTGTATCAAGGAGATCTACTATACTCTAGATCTGATTTAAAGAAACAAACAGTCGATGGTGAGAAGATGGTTACATTCCATCCTAACACTATCATGTATGCAGTCCCATTCGCATCAGAGTTGGGCAGAACTATACGTCAATCACAAATTGGTATTGTTTGGCATACAACCTATACAGGCGACTCTTTCGAAAACATGAGTGCATCATTTGGTAAGAACATTGCTTCTAAGTTTAAAAATAGCAAGAATGTTTGGTCTGTAGATGCTATGTTCCAAGATGTATCAGGTAATGCTACATTCACAAAGAAAGAGACTTCAGGAATCACCAAGTTGCTTTCCGACGCTGGGAAAATATTCAGAAAACTTGATGCTAAAACACTTAATGGAATATCTGACAATCCTGAACTGCTTCAGAAAGTAAAAACTCACTACAACACAAAGGTGCGCAAAGGTGAACGAATTACTAATGTTTCTGCTCATGTCAGGGATCTCGTTAATTACATTACTGAATTCTATGGAAAAGAAGCATCGAAAAGGAAGACGCCACAAGGTAAGGCGAAACAAACAGACAAGCGTGATGAGATACTAAGTTTCTTTTCTAATTCAAATAAAAAGAATCTAGAAAACATCTTCACGATGATGAACTATATAATAGTAGCGAAAGAAATAATTGTTGACAAATTAGATCAAGCGAGTAATATAGGAACATTCCTACGGACAGCAAGAGGATTTGAAGTAACTGCTCCTGAAGGATATGTGGGTATTGATCGAAAAGGAAGTGCTTTGAAATTAGTTAATCGTATGGAGTTCTCAAGAGCGAACTTTTCAAGTGATGTGATTAAAGGATGGGAAAAATGATGGAAAAGATTACGGAATGGTGGGGTTTATTATTACTTTGGGCAATACTAGCAATGCTTTGTATAATTCCTCTACATCTACTACACTCAATGTTACATACATTTTTCTGAATGTATAAATAAGAGTTATTAGTCCTTATAAGCGACAACTCTATTATATCGTTTTATTGGGTTTTAGTCAAGCGTTAAGTCTAAGGAAAACACGCCATTATGAAAAAAGTTGTTACAACGTTTGGACGCATGAACCCACCGACTGTGGGTCATCAAAAACTAGTCGATAAAGTCAACAGTATCGCCAGATCACAAAAGGCAGATGCTAGAGTGTATCTATCACACTCTCAAAACAATAAGAAAGATCCCTTAGATTACGACACAAAGATCAGTCTTGCTAAAAAGGCGTTTGGTTCATCTGTAACTAAATCGAAAGCAAGAACCATCATCGAGGTGATGAAGGAACTACAAGCACAAAAGTACACCGACGTGGTGTTAGTTGTAGGTTCAGATCGTATAAAAGAATTCAAAACTCTGCTAGACAAATACAATGGCAGAGATTATAACTTCGACTCTATCAAATATCAATCTGCTGGGCAACGAGATCCTGACGCTGAAGGTGTATCAGGTATGAGTGCCAGTAAGATGCGAGCTGCAGCGAAGGAAGGTGATCTCAAGGCATTCAAGTCTGGTCTACCTAAACCTCTACAGTCTTCTGCACAAAAGATATATGATATGCTCCGTGACATAATGGAGACCGAAGAGTTAGACGAAGCAGTGATGACGATGCAACAACGTATGAAACGTGGAAGAACGATGAAACGTATTGCTAAGAAACTTGCGATGAA
>FUIF01000679.1_pt1 | contig 15230 bp, 18 predicted proteins | sample 1003461 | NCBI WGS metagenome assembly FUIF01 (sample SAMEA80401918, study PRJEB19352) | marine metagenome | reverse complement strand
TTGAATCATTTCAAATGGCTGTTGAGTTCACTTAATTATATGGAGGAGTTGTCGTGAGAAAGAAATCAAACGCTACGTTTACGAACTTTAAGTGGAGTAAAGCAGACCATGACTTGATGGTGGCTTTACTTAAAGAAGGCAAGAATTACAGGCAGATTGCTAAGTGTCTTGGTCGCAGTCAAAAGTCTATTGAGCAACGAGCTTATGTAACTCGCAAAACATTGCGTGACTCCGGTGTATCTGAGGCAAAGGTTGCTGAGTTGCTTCCAACAAATCCGTTGCCAAGACCACAAAATATACGAAAGCGCAATTACCAGCCTGCTCATCCAAATGATCCGTGGAAGCATGCGCGACAAGATAAACCAGTTGAAACAAAGCCACAGCCTAAGCCTGAACCAAAGCCAAAGGAGATTGTTACGCAGGACTTTGCGTTAATTGAAAAGCGGCTGGGTGATCTGTTGATTGCGGCATCTGCCTGTGCAATTGGCGTTTGGTTTATGGTTGGCATTTTGATTGCGTCAATTATCTAGGAGGATTTATGGGAACTGCCAGTATGTTTGGCACTCACACGTTTGACGTTGAGGTTGACTCAGATTGGATGACTGCCGATTTGTATGTGACATTCAGCAATCATTCTGATGAGGGATTGATTGAGCTTGAGTCTGTAGTAATGATGCAGACTGGTCAGAACATTACCAACCAGGTCAATCAAGACTATTTCTTTGATTTAATTGAAGAATATCTGAGCAATGCTGACTATCACTACAGCGATCATGGAGACTGAGTATGATTGATCCAAAAGAAGAATGGTATGACGAGCAGGAGCAGTTTGATGAGGAGTATCCTGCTGATGACGGTCAACCTGATGAAGCTCAAGAATGGTATGACTTCGATCCAGATTGCTAGTAATATCGAACCTTAGTCCAAGGTGATAACTCCTCGCCTGTTTGAGCCGGTTGGCCGCGTCCCGGTGGACAGAATCGCGGCCTCTCCGATGTCGGGGCGTTGCTTCGATGCCCCCGACCCGATGACCCTCACCCTGTCTAGCCTAGCGATGCTTCGGCTGGCACTGGCTCCGCCGGAGCGGTTGGTGGTGCGGCGTCCTCCGTACCCAATGCCCCGTCGATGGCACTGCGGGTGGTGAAGGGTTTGCCCTTTGCATCCAGCATGTACTTGATCCCCTGAGCATCCAGCACTCTGGTCAACTTCGGCGTGGTGTATGCCTTGAAGATGTCAAACAATTGACGGTAGTACAGGTATTCAACTTGATCGTTCATCGTTACTCCTTAGAAAAAAGCCCCGACTAGCGGGGCAACGGACCACATACCATTGAGCTACTAATGGTATTTACCATGGAACATCTTGGGACGGTGCGGGAGCGGTCTGCTCCTTTGGCTTCCAGACAACACGCTCGGCGTACCACTTGCCGCCCTTTGACTCTTTGACTTCGACGTTGAGCCATTCAATGCCTTGCTCAGACTTTTCGATGTTGCCAACCCACTGCTTGAACTCGTCAAGTTTGAAGGACAGCTTTGCCTTTACAAAGTCAGGGGCATTGTCGCCGGGATGCTTGGCTATCAGCCCATCTGCAAACTGTTTTTCTTCGCTCATGCTACTTGTTTCCTTGCGTTGTAAAATTCATCGGACTTCAGAAACGCCCGCTCTGCTGTGGTAAAGATGCCACCCTTAGTAGGTGCCAACCACAATGCTTCTTTGGTGTCGTCTTCCAACTCCATCCACCCTTCAGCAACCGCAAGCATATCACCTTTTTCAATGTTTTCCTTAATGTAAGAAACACTTGAAAGGTTTTCTGCGAGTGCCTTGTTGTGTCGAATGATTGGATCAACAGAGTCTTGTGCTGACCCGTGGGCGATGGCGTTTGACACCTCATCTGCGCTGGCAATCTCACTGCCGCCCAATCCAAGAAACGCTAACGCTCTACCAACGGCAGACGTTTCTGCATTTTCCAGTGCTGAGGTTTTGTTGATCTTGCCGTAGGTTCTGCTTTCTTCTGCATACCCTGTAGCAACAACCCTGTTATCAGCGTTGCGGATGGTTGCCTTGATAACAACATAGGGGTCTGGTGCTTCTGCCCTTGTTGTCTCAATTGACCAGCCTTTGTAAGACGTTGACTTTCTGAAGTCATCAATGCGACGAGCTACCGTTAAGTAGACTTTCCCATGAATCTCTACTTCACCTTTACTTTTATCCGCTTTCATCATGGCCTCCTTTGTTTGACCAAGTGCAGTATGCCTACATTTGTATACATTTGTCAACACTTGCAAACATTAAAAAGATTGGCGGTAATAGTTGACATCTGACAAAGGTTAGGTCAAAGTTATAGGTTCCGCCCAAACAAAAAGGAGAGCTACATGCAAGACGATTGGACGGCATATTGCGAAGAACAAAGCAAACTAATGCATCAAATACCACCACAGCCTATCAATGGCTCCACATCAAACTTTAATCAAACAAATGGACATACCCACCCCATCACAGTAAACGGCTCTGACGGCGCTCCTATCGCCTCCTCGTTGGCTCGGCTTAGAAGTGCCGCAGTTAACGACAGGATTGTAGAGATTGAAATGCGCTTGGCACAAGAGCGTGATGTGATTCCCGGCATGATAACTACCGGCACTGTCACCCTTGTATATGCACCTAGCGGAGCAGGCAAAACAGTGTGGATACTGGGTAATCTATTTCAATCCATCCGCAACAACCTGATACGCGGCTCTGATGTCATATATTTTAACGAGGACGATGGCGCTAAAGGCGTGCTTCAGAAGGCAAAACTTGGTAACCGACACGGGATAACAATGGTGACGCTGGCTAACTCGCCTGACCCATCACTCCGCAACACTGGTGACGCTCTACGCTTGCTTAACTTAATCCGTATGGAGGGTGAGGCTGACGGCAAGATTGTAGTTTGTGACACTCTTAAAAAGTTTGCGCCAGTTTTGAACAAGTCTGATATGCGCGAGGTGCTTCACGTTTTCCGTGAGTTTGCGGCGGCAGGCGGCACAGTCATCCTGCTGGGCCACTGCAACAAGCACCGCACAATGGATGGTCGGTTGGTCTACGAAGGTGTGGGCGACCTCAAGGCTGACGTAGATAATATGTTTGGCCTCGACCCATTAAACGACAAGTTCGCCGCATGGCAGGAGCTTTTAGTAATCAATGAAAAAGATCGCAGTCAGGTCAGCTTTGAGGGTGGGTTTAAATATAAGCAAACCGGAGAGTTGATTAACTACGAAGACTCCGTTGACTCTGTGCAGTTTATGAGTCCCGATGACATCAGCGAGCTAAAGGACAAGCAAAAAGCACAGATCAATATCGGCAAGGCCAAAGCTAAGTACGAGGACGAGTATTACTTTCTCAAGTCAGTCATGCGTGATGGCAAAACCTTTTCCCAAAGCGAGTTATACCACTTGCTACGGGACGAAGAAGCCAACCCGAATGAGTGTACAAAAAAAACATTGCGTAACTGCATGGAGTTGTTGCGTGGAAACTATCTTGAACTTGAGCGAAGAGGTGCAAACAACGCCAAGTTTTATCGCTGGACCGCATAGGTATGCGGTTGGCCCCGTTGGCCCAGTTGGCCCCGTTAGCCCATGATTTAGGGGGCGGGTCAGTCCAAGCCGCCCCCTTTTTGTTGGGCCAACCGGGCTAACCGGGCAAACCAAACTAGGAGGAGTTATGACAGACGGACATCAATGGCTTGTCGACCACAAAGATAAGCTGGAGTTTTTTGTTAGCTTTGCCACGCTTGCGTTGGAAAATGGTGAGCATCACCTGTACTCCATCAAGCCTGCTGGCAGGACAGAAAAGCAGAACAATGCCATGCACCTATGGTTCAGACAGATTGCTGAAAAACTAAATGATGGTGGCTACCACGCTACTCACCCATTCAACGATGAGGTAGAAGTGCCGTTTACTGAGGTGCTTGTAAAAGAAATGCTGTACAAGCCCATCATTAAAGCCATGTACGACAAGAAATCTACAGCAGGGTTGTCAGGTAGGGAGCTTAGCGAAGCCGCTGAGGTGCTTGTCAGGTGGCTTGCAGAGCATAAAGGGATGCTGGTGCCGTTCCCTCAGCATGTAAAGGAGTTGAACTAATGGCGATTAAACGTGAAGCCTGCGATGCATGGTTTAGTAAATGCGTCCGACACCGTGACCAACACCGCTGTGTTTACTGTTTCGGAGAAGGAACTGACTGCGCGCATATTTATGGCAGGGCCAAAAAGTCTGTGCGTTGGTCAATGGATAACGCTATAACCCTATGCCGTTACCACCACAGATACTTTACGGCTAACCCTATTGAGTTCCATGACTTTCTGCTCAAAACATGGGGTGAAGGCCACATGGATATACTGCGGGAAAAAGCTAACGCTATCCTAAAAACCAACAAGATACTGCGGAAAGAGATAAGCGATCATTACAGGGCAGAGTTCAGGAAAGCTGAAGCCGATCCTGTATATGAAATCGTAAGCTGGAATTAATCGTTACGTTGGCGGAGTGCTTCTTGAAATAACCCTTCAACCTCTGGATCGCCTGCCATTTCAGCTATATTGCGCCCAGCCCTAAAGGTTTGCTTAAAAAATGGAATCTCTGTAAGCATTGCCTGCGGTGGGCGCTCTTGATCTAGCACATCAATGCCCGTACTAATCAAATCTCTTGCCCTGCTTGTTGCGATTGGCTCCAATCCTAATGCCGCAGTTGGTAACAGCCCGATATTTTTAATCTGACCATATTGGTAATCGTTTAAGCCCAGCGTATTAGCCGTCAACAAAGATGCCCATGCATCGCCATAGCCTCTAGCAAGACCACCAAATGACGCTTCTCCATCGCCAAAAATAAACTGGCGACCTTCATTAATTACTGCATAGCCGCCCGCTCCGTAAGCCGCATATCTACCAAGAAATTTAACAGCTTCCTCTGGCTTGCCTGCCTTAATGTTCCCCATGACTTCACGAAGAGCCAGTGCTTGTTGCTTAATAACAAAGCCGCGCAATGCCCACAGGGGTCGGAGATTCGGATGGCGCGCCCATGCTGATGGTCTGCCTGCCGCGCTGATTAACTGTTGTTGACCAAGCCCAGCAAACATTAGCTCCTCGATAAGCTCCGAGCCTTTGCCAGTGTATTTAGTCCAATCCATACCATGCTTTTGAAGCTGGTTGGAAAGTATATTTAGTTCGGCTTCATTAAAATAAAACCCCCAGTTATCGGCCAGCTTGCCTGCATCAGCGTCGTCAACTGCACTTTTTAATACGCCACGCATTACACCCTGCTTACCAACACGATCCATTGCCGCAAAACCAGAGCCGCGCATCATAAAGTCTGCGCCCTTTCTCATCTTCTCCGCAGTGCGAGCCATCCATCCCTGTTGGCTGTCAACCTGATCGTTAATTAAATTAACAAACTCGCCAAAGGTTTGATTATTTAAACCCATCTTTTCAAGGTCAGCATTAGGCGGCTTTTTAAATGGGCTAACTACCTTTAAACCTTCCTTGACTGCTCCGCCGCCGTACTTCGCGCCAAGCATTGGGACGTCGGCAAGGTTTAATATGGCTGACATGGGGCCAGCTAGCGTTACTGCATAAGCCAAAGAATTTGCCGCTTGAATCAAAGGGTGAGGCGTCTTAGCAGTACCCATAATGTGGTCTGCTATCTGTTGTCTAGTGTAAAACGAGCCTTCTCTGCTTATGCCTTTGCGCTCAAGCGTGTATGCAAACTCATCAAGAAACTCATCTAAAGTCAGCGGGCGTTCAAAAACCTCTGCGGCTTCGTTTACTCTAACGCCAAACTTTTTTTGAAGCTGGTTAAACTGCTCCATTTTAAATATACGGCGCATATCAGAAACAATTGGGTTGTCATAGTCTGAGGGAAGCGGTCTTTTAGGATCAGAAGGATCTCCATATCTGCCGCGAGTTCGCGCTTCAAATGCAGGATCGCTCATAAATCTAGCTTCAATCTGATCTTCAGTCAGCCCCTCATCTTTAAAGCGTTGTGCTTGAGCGCGATTTCGTGTGTGCAAAAATGTCAAGTTTCTAGCAATATTTGGATCATCATCAAACCTAGCGCCAAATACATTAGAGTTTAAGTCGGCATTTTTTCTGTTGCTGTAAGCTAAGTATTCGCTAAGTATTTTTAAATGCTCAGAGCTAAGCTCATCGCCAAGTTGTTTTTCTAATCTTTCAATTGATTGTTGTTGTAGGCGCTCCCTATATGCTTTGCGGGCTTGAGGTGTCATCTGTCTTCCGACAGCATTTATCCTAAATATTTCATCATCGGTAAACATTTTGCCAGCGGCATAATCAAGCATTGCACCCTTGGCTTTTTCGCTTTCGTTAATAATCTTAATGACAGGAACCAAGTCTTTTGACATTGACTCAAGCTCTTTGTTTACAACAAACAACGCGGCTTGATCTGACCTTTGAAACCTACCCATTACATCAAGACTAACTTCCCTGCCAAGCCGATCTGACAATCCTGTTAGCTTGTCGTTATAAAAATTCCTTACAGCACCAATTATTCCGTCATATAACTCGCCAAATGTAGCGGCTTCTCGCAATGGCTTTTGCGTATATCTTGGATTATCTACTTCTTGAAAAACCTCATTGTCGAGCGCCTTTCAATATCAAGGCTTGCTGGCTGGTCTTCAATTGGCAGGCTTTCATCAGCAACATCGTCAGCTTTTGTCCGCAATCCACCAGAGGACGATGGCGTTATTGCCATATCAATAACTTTTCCTAGCGCCATGCCGCTAATGCCGCCAAGAGTAGCAAGCTGGACACGTTGCTCAAAGGTATCACCAGAGCCAGCACCGTATGCAAGGCCTTCAATTCCCGCCTGTGGCGCAACACTTTTAATGCCTAAGCGAGTTAGACCTTTAGCAAAAGCAGTTCCAGTTGGTATTGCACCAGCCGCCTCAAGAGCCATAGCTTTGCCGGGATTTAGCATTTCATAACGATCTTGCTCTTGCCGAATTATGGCAAGCTCTTCTTCGTAACTGCCTTCTTCTTTTGCACTAGCACGAATCAATGCTTCCATTTCATCTGCTAATTGAAATGTCAAACCGCCAGCAACAGAACGAATTTGTCCGGTTAACTCTTGAGTCCGCTTAGTTTTATAGTCTTTGTAATACCCTTGAAGCCATTTGTCATAATCAGATTCTGGCTTGTAAGACTCGTCAACTAATTTCCGCGCAGGCGCAGATACATAACGCAAGCCGTCATCAGGAGCAGGCTGAATCATTTCTTGAAGAGCTTGAACGCCCTGTGTTATTGCGGAGCCAGCATATATTTCACTAGCAGGCCGAGTACGCGTAGGCTCTTTCATATCTGAAAGCGTAGGCATTAAAAATGTAGATTTTGGCCGCGCATCTACAATTACTTCTGCAAGTCTTTGATCCATTGCAGAAGAAACGTCAGAATACTCTTCAAAGTCTTGATATAAGGGGTTTAACCCTTGGTCTATTCGTGTTTTTGCATGTTGCCTAGCCTTATTAACTATGTTTTTTCCAAGAGGCTTTGACGTATCAACAGGCTTACCGCTTTTAGATTGCTTTAATAATGCAAGCTCTGGCGCAGTAAGACCGGGCACCAGTGTCGGAATATTATAATTAGCAGGATACCCGCCATATTCCTCGCCAAGATCAGTTGTAAACTCAGTCATTGTTTCCCCGGCTACATTTTTAATAGGGCCAAGAAAACCTTTAGATGACTTTATACTTCCATCTGATCTGCGCATATCATTGCGCGGGGCATCAATATCATCCAAAGCCTCTGTTAGTTTTTTTGTTTGCTTAGGTTTAGCTTCAAGCTCATCTCTACGCAACACACCAAAACGAGTTACAGCATCATCTACCGATATATTCAAAGCTAATGCTATTTGTTCAGCTGTTGCTCCCAACCTAATCGCTTCTTTGATTTGCTTGTCTTTATGGCTTGGATCTCTAACTTCAACGCCCGCAGTCCAGCGCCCATTAAGCACAGCGCTATTAGATGAAAGTAACTCCTGAACAGAAACGCCAAACATATCCGCTACTTGCTTGGGTGTTTCGCCAGATTCAATTACATGAAATTGCTGAGCCATATTGTTTTTAACCTATAGGTTATTGGCGTCTAAAAGGCGGGCCACCGGGAACAGAGCGAAGTGCGGCACCTACAACATCTCCAACGCCACCAATAAATTCTTGTCCAGTAACAGGTCCATTCCGCGAGTTGCTTCAGGAAGTCCAGTTGTTCGTCCCTGAGGGCGCATTTGTTGACGAATATTAGAAATGCCAGCGACATTCTTTCAGCATCAGCGGCAAGCACATTTGCCAAATCTTGCTGAATTAAAATAGCCGCTTCTTCTTCAGAAAGATCTTCGCCTGTTTCTTTTTTGTGTTGTTTTTGTCGGATAGCAATGCCTTCCTTCATTACTTCTGTTTGCTGAGCTATTACAGCTTGACGCTCCTGAACTGCCGCTTCCCCCGGAGTTTCAATGTATAACTCACTAAATGCTTCCATTACGGTTTTTCGCATTTTAGCTTGCGGATTATCTTTAATTTTGTTTCCAACCTTGGTTATCAACTTGTCATAACGATCATCCCCTGTAAGTTGCAAACGACGAATAACGTCATAAACGCTATCGCCCTGCATAAATCCGCCCTCTACAGGAATATTTGGATCAAAACGCGGGTCATCTGGATCGCCAGCACCAATAAATGCTTCAACAAAATCTGTTGCTCGCTCCTTAACCCTCCTATCACTGCGGGCATCTTGCCTTTGTTGAGCAGATGCGCCTCGTATTTTTGCTGTTAACCTATTACCAGCCTCAAGCCTAGACAAGTTATCTGTATTTTTTGCTCGGTATGTTTTTAAATCAGAATTAAACTCGTCATCATCAGAAAAATAATTAGGATATTTGTTTAACCATGCTTCGTCTGTTGGAGCTAATTTACCGTTTCTTAAATACTCTGATTTGCTTGCTCTTGTTTCTTGAAAAGAAGCAATATCTGCCTCCAACGCATCCCAATCAGACTCTTCCCAATCTGAATATTCAGGATTTTTTCGTGCGGCATCAACAAACTGATCTGATGTAAATGCAGTGCTATTTTTTGCCATGTTGTATAAAAAATTACGTTGCTTATCAATTCTGACATCTATTTGATCTGCAATAATTTTTTTGCGATCAGATTGAATTTGAAAAACCTCATCATAAAATCGTTCTGCGCCGCCAATAAATCGAGATGGGTCTCCTTGTCCGCCTTTATCAACAATAGCCTGTTCAATATTAAGACGCTGTTTATATAAATTATTAAGAGCTTTCATATCCCATTCGTTAATTGGGATATTTTGATATTGAGCTATTTCAGATTCTATTCGTGCAATATCTCCGGCTTGAGCCAAAACAAACTGATTAACACCTTGTTTGCGAATATCCTCTCTTGTTTGCAAATTAGCCTTTAAGGCATTTTGAACTCGCCAAGACTCGCCCTGACCATACATAGAAATATATCTAGGAACAGCGCCAGCCCCATCCGTTTCAACCATTGATCTTGCTTGAGTATTTAATGTGCTGTCTCTTCTGGAATTTGCACTAGAAACCAAAGCATTAAAAGATTGAGGGGTCATATTGACAGCAGGAGAAAATGCAATAGTCTCAGCTTTTGCGGTAGCACTTGCTCTTTGCTCTTCAGACTGAGTTGGATCAGCTAACTGGTCTAAAAAAGTATCAATTTGTATTAATGATTGTTGTTTTTGAGCCTGACTTGCAAGCTGAGTACCTTGGAGGATTAATCTAGGATCTCTTGTTTCGGCACCCAATGCTTGCAGTGCTTGAGCCTGCTTAATAGGGTCAGTCTGCATAAGATCCTGCAACAAGCCTTGCCGCTTTTCTTGCTGTCTTTGCCTAGCGGGTGCAGACCCAATCAAAGCCCCAGCGCCAAACAAACCCTGAGAATATGTTGGGTCTGTTAATGCTTGTATAAAACCTCTGCCAAAGGTTGCCATGCTTTATCTCCTAAACTTTGTAGCGGCTAAAAAAGATTGCCTACAATCCTAATGCACTGCCTAATGAGCCAAGCAAATTACCACCGGCATCCCCGATTATGGACAGCAAACCATCCTGACCGCTATCAGACCCGCCTAAAGCACCAGCCAATAATCCGGTTCCTACATTGCCCATCAAGTTAGCCTGACCAAGACCTGCCCCAAGCAATGCCTCAAGACCGCCCATTGACGCCTCACCAAACAAACCAGCACCATACAGCTGACCACGCTGAGCAATCTGAGAAGCCAGCAAGCCTTGCTGTAAGGCATTTAAAGTCTGCGCCTGCGGTACATAAGCGCCGGTTAAGGCGCCCAACCCAAGCCGTTGCTGAGCCTCCTGAAGGCCCATCTGACCTGTCATCAGGTTTTGCCCTGCCTGTAGCGCCTGCAATGCTTGTAATTGCTGTGCGTTTCTTAGCGCCTGCTCTTGAGCCGCTATAGTAGAACCACCTTGCAATGCACGTTGAGCCATAGCTTGCTGTGCGCTTTCCAAAGCTTGGCGTTGTGTCGCTATATTAGAACCAAGACCAGCAAACTGAGCGCCAATAGCCGCCTGTTGCCGTTGCTCTTGTTGAGCCTGTTGCATAGCCGCCAATGCCGCACGATCCTGTGCTTCTTCTTGCGCTTTAGCCAGTGCCAATTGCTCTGGCGTACCACCAAACATTGCCGTTCTAACGCCTAATCTACCTTGATTAGCTAGCCGCTCTTCCAACGCTAAACGCTGTCGCTCTTCTTCAGGCGTTTGCATGGCCCGAATACGACCAAATATCTCCTGCTCTCTGCCCTGTATAGGAGCAAGCGTTCGCCCCATAAAGCTACCGCCAACATTAAAGGTTGATCTGCCGCCCGTTGTTGTCCGGCAAGGCCAAATGGAGATCGCATAAGGTCAGATCGACCAGTAGATAAAAGCGCACTGCTTGCGCCTTGTAGGTCAGCGCCTAATGCCGGAGCCTGCCCTAGTTGTGATTGACCTATATCAAGGACGCTTTCTCCTGCACCCATCAGCCTGCTAGCGGCTTCGGGAACTGGCGTTCCAAAACGTGATGCGGCATTTCCCAATAGCGTGCTACCAATAACATCGCCTTGACCAGAAGCAATATCAATAAGAGAGGGGCTAACTCCAACATTGCCACCCATCCCGGTAGTTACTGTAAATGGCACAAACTCAGCTTGCTCCAGACCCCGCTGAGCAACAATATTGGCACCCGCTAATGCTCTATCACCAATATCTCCAAGTCGATTGTAAGCGGCGTTAATAGCCGCCATGCCGCCAAGACCACCGGCTATATCACCAAAGTTATTGGTCAACAAACCGCCTATAACATCGCCAATTCCAGAGCCATCTTGATCTTGTGTAACAGGGTTTTCTTGCCCTAACGAATAAAATCCAGTAGCCATTAGTAAGTCCCTCCATCAATTGTGCCTGTAGACAGAGTTCCCGAAAATGACAAGGCAGGAATCGTTACAGTCCCTGTAAAGGTGGGCGATGCAATATCTGCTTTGGTTGCTGAAGCAGTTGCTATCGCATCAAACTCAGTATCAAACTCACTACCACGGATAATCTTGTTGGTATCACCAGCAGGCAAGCTATCCTTAGCCGTGAAATTGGTTGTTTTCGTATAGTTGCTCATACCGTCTTACCTATAAGTGCTAGTACGTTAATTTCCTGAATTGAAAGTTGGGAGCCATCTATATCAGCTTCAAGGCCAATAGTCACAACACCGCCACTACCCGTAGCATTTACCGTAGGCTTGGTAGTTAAAACACCACCAGTAAACGTGCCAACTGTGTACTCTGATACACCAAAAAATGATGGCACTTGATTGCCGACTGTAATTTCATAGTTCTTAAATGTTGTGTCAAAGTCATACGCCCACTTAACAAATACTGTTTCTTCGTTAGCGCCAATTAAAGTAGGCTTAATCTTTTTAACAATCTTCGTCTTGCTAGGGTCGCCAAACGATAACGCAGGGCTAAAGTATCGAAAGCGATAAACTGCGGCATTGTCCAAAAAGGTATCGTACTTACCCAAACCATCTGTAGTACCTATGTACAAGGTGCCATCTTTATCTCTTGCAAATGATTTATGGCTTACAGATGTCCACCGAGTTGTTCTATACGATCCGTTTTCTAGCCTGCCCTTCAAATCAAAGCAGTAAATAGTGGATTGGCTAGGAAAACAAATAAGGTAAAAGGAGTTTTCAGGACTGTATATTGAAGCGACAGGTTCTGTTTCTGCGTCAATAACCTCAATAATCTCTGTTTTAACATTTAAGCTAAGGTCGCTAATTGGCAATGCCTTTTCTTGTATGGCTCTACCAAGGCTTCGCAACCCAGAGTTCGACATAAACAATATGTCTGTACCAATTGACTGCACAGAGTTTCTGTCAATACAGCCTACACCTGATACCGTATCAACCAACCTCATAGATGCAGGGCTATCAGCACCCTCATACAGCAATATGCTGTGTTCACCAAAAATAACTAAGTTGTTATTGTGTGCCGCTAACGCAACAACCTCATCATAGCCATCAGGCCATGCCTTCGTGACGTTAATAGACCCGCTACTGCCTCCAGAAAAGTCATTCCCCGTAAGTAAATCAGACCAATAAATAGTCTGGGTGTCGGTAGCATTATCAACAATCCACAGCCTGCCAAATGACGCAATAGCTTCATTGCATTTTAAGGTTGCGCTAGTAGAAGACCCATTAACAACCGTAAACGTCCTTAAACCATTGGAGTTGTCGTAAACCAATGGGTCATAACCGCGCTGGAAAAAATACGCCTTGTCATTGAAGTTGACGATCTTCCAGTTGTTGGCAGTAATCGAATACGACCCCGGCGTAATGTCCGTCAGCGTAGTCGTGCCTTTCATTATCTTGTTGTTGCCGGTGCTTAGTATTTCTTCATTTCCGGCATCATCATAGAACTGGTGGATTCTATGAAGATAATCAGTACCCAGCGCAGTCTTCGTAGTCGTAATAACACTAATGCCTTTACGCGCGGCAATACGACCCCGCTTATCAATAACCGCGTTGTCAGCCACATCTGCAAAGGACGGGTCTTGCGCTATTGGCGAGTCTTCTGTGTTAACCCCCTTAAAACCGGGGGCAACCAAATTAATACTTTGTAGGGGCTGTGCCATAACAATTCCTACGGTGTATAAAAAATAGTTTCTTCAGGATGCTTCTGTGCATCCAGAGCAATCGCATCAGACAAATACTTGTCGGCAATAGCAAAGTACTCAGGGGTAGACGTACCGCCTGTCTCGCCGCGTTCACGGGCCAGTAAAGCCACCGCCATGTGGATAACTGGCTGGCTAGGTATTGCCAAAGTATCTGAATCACTGCTCAGTGCTGTGTTTCTGTTTACTAGCTTGGCTTTTAGCGAATAAACAGCATCAGGCTTTGGATATACATCAATCTGTGTATCGCCGTTTGTATCCACACCGTTATAGGTAAAGTACTTTGGCGCACCTGACGTTGGGGTATTTACAAAAAACTCATTATCAAACCACGCCTGTGTCTGATACTGCATTTCAAGATTAGATGTATCATTGATAATCCTGAAAACTTTCCCTTTGTCGCCACTTCCTGTTAGTGAATAGGTGTAATCATCTGCGGCTGTAGTAATCGTCAATGTTGATCGCAGTGCCGACCAATCCCAAGCAGTTTCAACCAGTTCTTTTGCATCATTAACAAAGTCACCAACCATAGTGCTATAGGTATTGTTGGTTACAGTAGTTACCGTGTCTTCACGCAAGCGGCGCAACACGTTATTTACTAGATTCAAATATGTCATACCAACATACCTCCATTTTTTGGACGCCGCTCAGTCATTAATCGCCCTATCATTTGCTCTAACTCTGCGGATGCATTTACTTGTGGAGCTTGAACCGCCTGAAGTTGCGGTAACTGATAATCAACTCCAGCCATAAAGGGTCTAAATGCCGGGGATGATGCCTGCGACCCGCCAAACATTCCTGTGAGCATCATTCCATCGCCAAAGCCATCCCCTGAGCCATCGCCCGACCCGTCACCATCTCCTGATCCATCTCCAGAACCATCGCCGGTGCCGTCACCTGACCCGTCACCTGACCCGTCACCTGACCCGTCACCTGACCCGTCACCTGACCCGTCACCATCACCAGTACCGTCGCCAGTTCCATCGCCAGTTCCATCGCCAGTTCCGTCTCCATCACCGGTGCCATCACCATCGACAGTTCCATCCCCCGGCTCTTTTAGCTCAGCAGGGGGCTTATTCTCCGAAGGAGGTTTGTTTTCTGCCGGAGGTTTATTTTCTGGCGGCGCTTTTCTTTCCGCTGGAGGCTTATTCTCCGCTGGAGGTTTGTTTTCAGCTGGTGGCTTGTTTTCAGCCGGAGGTTTATTTTCTGCTGGGGGCTTATTCTCTGCAGGGGGTTTGTTTTCCGCAGGTGGTTTATTTTCTGCGGGAGGCTTCATTTCAGTTGGGTCTTTTTTGGATGGCTCAGTTACTACTGGATCGCCTGCCTTTCTTTCCGTAGGATCTGCCGGAACTACTGGATCTACCGTAGTAGTTTCTTTTTCCTGCCTTTCAGCGGCTACAGCCGCCTCGTAATCTTTTTCTCTTTCTGCCGCATCGCTAATAACAGGGATGACAATATCTGGAGTAACGGTATCTTTTGTTGTATCCGTTACAACTTCTCCATCTTTTGTTATCGATGAAGTAAGTTCTGTTATTGAGTCTCCCGCACCATCAATAATGCCGTCGTTATTAAGGTCAACACCCTGAACATATGTTCCATCCAAAAACTTATCATCAAGGTCGCCCCATTCTTCGTCTGTTTTTGTTGCGCCTTCTTGACCGGGAGCGCCAGTAATAATTTCACCAGAATAAATAATTACACGATCACCAAGCTCATCTGAGTAACCGCCAACCTGCTTCCAAACACCGCCCTCATAAACCCAATCGCCAATCTGAGGCAAATCAGGGTCAGTAGTAACAGCCCCGCCGCCATCTGTAGCGCCACCACCGTCAGCCCCGCCAGCAGATGTATCTGTAGTCGCAGTATCGCCACCACCAGCGGCACCACCACCAGCGGCACCGCCGCCACTAGCTCCGCCAGCCGCACCACCACCAGCCGCACCTCCTCCACCAGAGGCTTAGTCGTAGTTTCATTAATAACTTGAATAATTTGAGGGAGAGTTACACCGA
>FUIF01015540.1_pt1 | contig 15232 bp, 21 predicted proteins | sample 1003461 | NCBI WGS metagenome assembly FUIF01 (sample SAMEA80401918, study PRJEB19352) | marine metagenome | reverse complement strand
GCTCGCGAATCCTTGAGATCTCGAAAAGACCAGAATTGATGCCAGCATTATCATTTGTGATCTCGATTGTTTGTCCAATCTCAAGGGATGGAAGCCAAACGGAAGGAACCTCAATTGTCGTGACTTGCCCTGAGAAACGGTCCAAAACACGACCTGCGATCGCGATCGCATCATGTCTGCGCTGGATACATTCATTATCGATCACAAGTTCATTTGCAACTTGAGAGACAGATGTGATGCGGAACGCTTCCTGATTGCTTCCTTGTGTGCCAGATCCGAACTCAACGACAACCGTTGAAAGGCGATGCGTTCTGTTTTGTTCATAAAATAGGTTTTCATAATTCGTACTTTCGGTCATAGCATAAAAGGCAGTTGCTGTATTTCCATAAACTGGCGCTTGCGAAACGAATTTAATTGTGCCTTTCCTTGATGTGAACACAAATCCGTCCGCTGCTTCCGCAACACATTGAAGAACTTGTCCGACAGATTGATCAGCATCAAAAGAGATGTCTTTAAAAGATGTCAATGATGTCTGGATATCAACATCTGCACCAGTAAGACCAGCAACTGTTTTAAGCATATGATCCATGATGAATTTTGCATTTTTTGCACCTGTGAAAGTCAGACCCAAAGCTGTCCCTGATTCACCACGTCCAATCTGAGTGTCCAATGCTCTTTTGAATCTGTCCTGTAATCTTAGGAACGCAATAATCTTTTTTGTGTCGATCTTGAGATTGTCAATAATGAACGCCCCACGCTGAAGAGCAAGTGCCGTTCCAGACGCATCCAAGAACCCCGCCCAAAAATTGCAGGGCGCTTCAAGATAATCGTTATCAAAAAAATGGGATCCTGTAACTTGTGGGGACCAAACACGTGAGGAGTTATCGACTTTAATCGTCACATCACTTGATGTGATGTTGTGACGATCACTTGGCAGAACCGCTTTTTGTCTGTCGATCGTGCCACCATCAATTAAACAATTTGTTGACGTAAACGATTTTCCAATAACCGCAGTCTGCCCTGAAATGATGGCTTCCACATAATAAAATGGAGTTGCATTTCCGCTCTCAAAATTTAGGAACGCAGTTGTTGCCGTATCAAGAAACTCAAGTTTATTAACGCGCCGTTCATTTACTTTAATGCTTTCAGATAATGCGACCATCAATGACGCAAAATCTGGACTTGCAATTAAAGTTGTGACGGAAATAGTGTCCGCGAATCCAATCTCAAGATGATTCGTTGAGACTGATCCCGCAAACGTTATGTTAAGTGTTAAATCTTGAGTCAGTGCTGCCATTAAGCGAAGCTAACGTCCCATTTAATTGTTAATGTGTCAGCGGTCGTCTTTGCAACCCCTGTAAATAATGCTCTTGCTACAAATACTCCATCGCCACTTGTGACGCCTCCAGCAAAAATGCCCGCTTCCGTGATCGTTCCGTTTGCTGTAGCGGATACAAAGGTAGCCGTTGCAGAGCATCTACCAATGGTCCCTCCACTTGCGTAAGTGAAGGCTGCTCGTCCGATTTCAGTTGTGGCTGCTGTTGTGTCAGTAGCCGTAGCTTGACCTCCAGAAGTTGTTGTTCCGACATAGAAGGCATGACATGCGGTTCCTGATCCTGGGGCTGTTCCATCATCCATTATCCTTTGAACGAGGTACGTTTTTCCGACGTTCAGGAGAACGTTTTTTTTTTCGCGTACAACTTTCTTATTTAACATGACGGTTAATGATCCTGTATATTTCGCAGATTGTCCTGGCATTATTTTTTCTCCTTTACGGCAATTCGCCTACAGTAGAAGTTACGGTTAAAGATTGTAATCTGATCATCCCACCATAAGTTCCAAAATGTCCTTTATGATGAACGAAATCGAATTTCTTGAGCCACGTCACCTCATATGAAAGAGTCGGCTTTGTAATCGGACGTGGCACAAAAGAGATAGTTGCAGATGTGTCATTGGCGACATTGGTAAGACCCGTCAAATCTCCACTGTCTCTGATCCAACCTTGTCCCCATCTAAGATTTGCTTTTAATCTATATCCAAGAATCCGTTGTTTTATACCGCCATCCGCTAAGTTATTGACTTGCTCAACAACTTCCCATTCCACGTCCATCGGGCGTGGTGGATTCTTAATTTGATATCCTCCTAATTGTGGTGCTTCAGATCCCATGCTTTACCTCGACATTACAATTTGAGTTCCGCCAGTACGTCTTTGTGTGTCACGAATGAACGCTTCAGAAAGTCGGCGCACGAAATTATCTTTATCAACTTCATCATCCAAGAATGTTGGCTCCGTGATATTCACTATCACTGTCTGTCCAATCCCGCCAGCACCACCACCTTCTTCATCTAATGGCACAACCGCTTCAGGACCTGCTTCTCCAACAAGGCCGATTGTTGGACGTCTTACAATTCCACCTTCTTGCAGTTTTGGAATGTTATCGGCAAACGTAATACCAGCACCAGCTGGCAACTCTCCGCCACCACCCGTGAATGCTCCAATGAGTGCAGAGATACCACCAAGATTGATGCCCCCAACATTTGCGGAAGTCGCAGCGCCGACCGCTCCAGAACTTCCTGCAATCATAGCGATCGCAGCGGGTCCGAACGCAAGCGCAGCACCAAATGACGCAATGGCAGCTGCAACCGCAGCGGGAGTGAGCGCTGCGGTCATTGCAGCTCCAGCAACAACAACGGCAACAGTCGTTGCTGCGATGGTACCAAGCGTTGCAGCAAGTGCAACCAATTGTCCTACCACAAATTTTTTGAACATGTCCGCAACTGATTTTCCGAGCATGACCATTGCATCATTGGCTTTGACCGTTGCTTTGACAGATGCTTCCATCAATTTCCTGAAAATATCAACGGATTGCAGAACTTTCTCTGAGATGGGAGTGATGCCTGGCACTCCACTTTCAACTGCTTCAGTAACAGCTCCTGTTACACCCGCCATTGCTGCATTCAAGCCATCAAAACCCGCGATCGTTTGATCTTTTGCTTCTTGCAACAATTGGAAGTTCTCTGCGGTTGATGCGACTTGTTCATTGAGAAGCGTTTGATTTTCAAGTTGTTCTTGGGTAAGGAAATTCGTGCCAGCTCCGCCATCTGATGGGATATCAATCCCACCTCCGCCACCGCCACCTGCGCTTTCTTCTCTGCCTCCCGTCGCACCACCGCCACCAAGCAAACGACCAAGAAGACTTCCTTTAAAGATCTCGCTTAGTTTTGAGAAACTATCAGCATCTGAGAAATCTCCAAACAATGATCTGATAGTTATTTTTGCAGCAAGCCTTGTGAAATCGCGGAGAATATCTTCGCCAAGCTGTTTTAATGTATCTTTGAAATTTTCGAATCTTCCAGTTAACGCATTGAAGAACGTATCCCCCAAAGCTGTCTCTAAAGAATCTTGTGCGCTTTTTGCGAAATCAACGATCGCTGTTTCAACTAATCCAATTTCTTCTTCTACTTCTCTGAATTCTTTTTCTAGTTCATCTAAAGATTCAGATCCTTGCGCGACCATCTCTTCAATGCCGACAGCTGTTTTTTTCAGTCCTTTAAGTAATTTTTCGTTCTTGTTACCAAACAAATCAAAAGAATCGATCAAAAACCCAAGCGGACCAATCTTTGTCGCTTCCTCAAATTTTGTAAGAACACTAATTCCAACTTCAATTATTTTTACGAATCCTTCAAATTGGATTGCGAGCGCATCAAAGACAGCCCCTAATCCTTTCGCTGCTTCGACAAGGATTGGTTCAAGAAGTTCTGCAAGTCTTGTTAAAGATGTAATGACCCTTAACAATGCTTTAGAAAATTCAATTCCGACCTTCTTTATAACGACATCAAATGTGTCTGCTAATTGCTCAAGTTTAAAGCCAAGAGTCGCTGTAACTAAAGCATAAGCTCTATTTAAATTCCCGCCTTTTTCAATTTCAGCTCTTGCTTCTTCAAACTTTTTTCTTACTTCATCAATTCTTCCAACAAGCGGGAGTAAAGATTTCTTACCGACTTCTCCGAAGATTCTGAACGCAACGTTCGATCGATCAACGCTTGATGGAAGTTGTCCAATCGCTTCAAGACTTCAAACACAAGACCTGTCACATCTTGATCGAATGCAGCTTTAATTTCTTCTTCTGTTTTTCCTAGAAGCAACTGGACTTCATCAAGATTTTTCGCCATCTGGCTCATAGCAGACGTGAATCTTCTACCAGCTTTTGATGCGCGACCTCCCATGATTTCAGCGATCGCGCCTGAGAAAAGGATTGCGTCTTGAATTGGGATATTGAACGCTGCGATTGCAGCGCCCATTTCGCGGGTAGCTAATGAAATCTGCCCTGCGTTTGGAACGAATTTTCTACTTGCGACCTCCATCGCATCGCCGATCTCCTCAATGTTATCAGTGATCTTTGATGCTCCAAAATACGACTTAATGAAACGAATTGAGACGCAACTTCACCGAACGCTTGTCCAGTAATGGTTCCAAATTTTGCAGAGATTTTGATACCAGCAAGAAGTTCTTCGCGGGAAGTAACACCAGCTCGACCGAGTGCGATCGCAGCATCTTGAATATCTTCAATAGATCCCGCCATCTGAGCGGAAAGATCGAGCAATTCTTCTCTGAACTCGTTAAGACCTGCCCCTGCGATGCCAGTCGTTCTCTGAATTTCTGCCATCCCAAGCGAAAGTTCACCAAGATCATTGATGAGCGTTTTTATCCCGCTAAGAAATTGGCGACCCACGAAAAGCGCTGCAAACGCAATCGCAGTTCTTGACACACGACCAAGCGTTCTATTTAAGGTCGTCATTTGAGCATTTACTTGCTGAATGCCGACCGCCTCAAATACAACCCTTACGCGTCCCGCTTCAATAGCCATTAGTTAGTCCTTTTCCCTCTTTGTTTTTTGACTTTAACGCCTGGAATCCTGGCAAGGTCGCCGACTTGCGTTATGACTTCTCTTTGTCCGCCACCACCCATGCGACCTCCCCTTGATTGCTTTGAACGTTTCGTTGCGTCCGCTTCACGTTTCTTTAATTTGTTGAATCCATCAAACAAAAAGTTCAGTTGAGATGGACGGAGCCTCCCGAAATAATTGGGAGAATCGGGAAGAAGCGAATATCCCATCTCTGTATGTGCGAGGCATATGATTTCCTCCCATGAAACCGGATCCCCGCCTAATCGTTTTTTGATTCATCATCCGCCTGTTTTGTTCCAAGAAGAGTTTGAATTGTATCCAAAAGTTCACTTCCTTCTTGAAGCATTGAGAATGTAACGATCTTCCCAAGTTTTTCCTGGGTAAGACCAGGATTATCATTTTTTACAAGCGTCCAGACTAACTTTTTAATTCCTTTTGGGTCCGATGCATCAAACTTTAAACTTTCAAGTTCATCAATGCATGGCTCACGAAAAGTATATTCATTATTATCTGCCAGCCGTAACTGCATTGTTTTTCCGTAAAGTGCATCTTTTAATTTTTGATCTGCCATTATCGATTCTCCTGTTCGTTGATTTGGTTCGACTTCTTTAAGTCGTTTTTTACTACAATGGAAACTTCCCCAGAATTGAGGAAGTCTCCATCATAGACTTTTTACTGCCGTCCGAATAATAAATTTCTACTCGAACTACATCTGCCATGTCATGAGACCAGTGCCACCACTAGCATTTTCGGCGACGAAATTCATGGACGGAATAACATATTCTGTCCTTGAAAAATCAAGCGTCAGACTTGGCACAAATACGCTATGAAGCGTAATCGTTGATGTGACACCATTGGTCGTAACCGTTAGGATCAATTTGAATCTTGACGGTAACGATGCAGCGGTAAGCGTAAACGTTCCACTTCCACCCGCGCCCGCGTGAGATCCAGATCCCGCGATCATGATTGCAATGTTCGATAGATCAATGTTTCCATGCTCGAAACTTCCTTCAATCGATCCATCAAAATGCTGGGTGTCACAAGGGAACACGTCCGTGGACCCTCTAAGATTTGCTGTTTCATATCCGACCGTCATAGAAACAGTCTGAACTTTTCCGATCGTCATTGTTCCAGCGGTCGCAGAAATTTGTAAAGTTCCAACTCCGAATTGAACTGCCATTCTTTGTTACCTCCTTATTGTTGAATCAAAAACACATCATTGTTTACGTTCGATTGACCCTGGAACGTATATGATGGAATCATATATTCTGTTCGAGAAAAATCGTTTGTTGATTGAGAAATAAAAGCTCGCATAACCGTATAAGTCGCTGTGATCCCATTTGTGGTTGTTGAAAACACAAGACTTAATGGACGGGGAACAGAGGAACTTTGAAGGGTCCATGTCCCAGACGCAGATCCACCTGATGCATATACCCCGCCGAGCAACAAGAACTGAGTTGCGGTCGGGTCCCCGAACTCAAAACTTCCTTCAAGCGCTCCATCGAAATGTTTAATGTCACATGGGAAAACATCACTACCTCCCCTTAAATTCGCTGTTTCATAAGAGAGAGTGATCGAGACGTTCTGAACTTTCCCAATAGTTTTTGTTGCAGATCCACCCGATATAATTTCAATCGAACTGACCGCAGCTGCACCTGTCCCATAACTGAATCGATACAGAGGACAGATCGCCGTTGAGAGCGGGACAGCGGTATTGAGTGGGTCCGCTGCGGTAAGGACCGCAAGGGTTGCGGTTGAGGATTGTCCTGCCCCAAAATGAGCGTAGACCATAAGCCCCGTCCCTGTCGCACCCGCTTCTGTGTAAGTGACGGCTGCGTTTGCGCTAATAACGGCTGTCACGCCATCGATCATGCAAAGTCCACTTGAGACAGCAAGTTGATGAGCGTTCGATCCACTCGCAGCGCCAGTCGTGACCGTTGCGCCCGTCAATACATTGTTCGTTAATGCCTTTAAAGTTCCAACTCCGAATTGAACTGACATACTACTTCACCTCCATCATCCTTTTAAAATCTTGTAACTGTACGACACCATTTTCGTATAAACTTTTCGTTTTGGATTATAGATCACGCCAGGTCCACCCGCTTTCGAGAAAAGGAAAGTATAGGATGCAGTTCCTGAAACTGATGTCCCAGCAACGGACGTATCATCTAAAAGCTCTTGAATTCGATCGTGAATCAGTTCGTATTTTAAATGCGGGTTTTGTCCGCCACCCGCTTCAACTTCTACTGAAAATGTAATAAGTCCGTTTTCTGAATCCATGCCAGGATCTTGAATACCGTCCAGTTCCTGGTAAATAATCTGGCTTTGCACACCGCTTCTTTCCATGAACGCGGGAGAGATCGCAGCGCTTCCCGTGGTGGTCACGCCCAAAAGCGATTGGATCGTCGCATCATCAACAAGCGTGTCTCTAACCATTTTCTTTAATGATAAACTCATAATCTTATGTCCCTAAATTCATCTACAAACACACCACGCATTTTTGAAACTGTCATCATCACTCCTGGTCGAAGGAACGGGGTCTGTTCATTCCTTGCTCCAAATTCCACAAATTCAACGTATGAATCTGTTGATTGATTGTTAGAACCAATCGTTGCATCTCCGCCCCAAGAAATCCTTCCACTGAATTTGAAGTGATCTTTGTAACGCCTCCACGAATGGTTTTTCTTAGCGCGCCAGTCCGATCCTTAAACCCTAATGGGTTCCCAGAAAAATTCTGTTTTATAAATTCCGCAGTTTCTGCAATGTGCCTATTAAAAGATTTCGCGATCTTTTGTTTTATGACCGCGTTTAAACTCAATAACCTTGCTTGAGTTTGTGTGACACCTAACACTTTACGTTAACAGGCATAGATCATACTCCATATGAGATCCAGTCATTTCCCGAACGTTTTGAAACTTGAAACAAGCGCCCGTTCCTGTAACGGTCCCTGTTTGTTCCTCTAATCGATCAGTTGATGTGATGTCACTTACATGGGATATTCCAACGAACCCATATTTCGATGCATCCGCTGCTGACCCTCTTACCGAACAAGCTAACCATCGGCTCACAAAACTTACGCTCACCACATCGATTGTAATTGATGTGGAGGTCGCTTCTCCTCTGATCAGATTAAATTTTGATCTCAATCATTCACCCCTTTAATCTTTTTCGCAAAGAACTCAATGTGATCTTGCCATCTGTCCTGCACGAACATGACCTGATAACGGGTCACACCCGAATCATTGGTGATGATATCTTGCTCTATAAGATCCGTATCTTTCGGACAAAACCCTTGAAAATTCGCTTCAATCTGAAGTCCACCGATCCTGAGTGTGTCTTCTCCCTTAAAATTCTGGAGATTTAAATGCTGAAAATCTATGGTTGCCGTCTCAACAAAACTTGCGGTCGTAACAATTCCGCCAAGATCAGAATCCGCTTCTCTTACCTGTCTTAGTATATCAAAAACTGATAATGCCATGCTAAACGCCCCCTCTACTCATTGTGTGCGTCCCATCCCATTTGTTTCGTGTCGTTCCTCATATCTTGTAATTCGTTTTGACTGAAAACACTTAACGCAGATGTATCATTTTTCATTCCATGTCTATCATGCGGGAACAACATTCCACGATGTCGGACGCCCCGTGACAAAAACGGAACGGGAAAGACGGGTGGATTCATCATGAACGTTATAGACAATGGCTGCGCGATCGCGATATTAACAGTCTGCATCGCTTCCACTTGCTGCATTGAAAACGTTACAGATAACGGCTGTGGAATTGATACCTGGGCGCCCAATGCTCCTTGAGCAATTGCGGTCTGGATTGAAAATGTAATGCCGAGCGGTTGCGGGATCGCGACATTTGCGAATATTTCACCCGCTGCAAGTGCGGTCTGGATTGAAAATGTAATGCCAAGCGGTTGCCCGACTTGATTTACAGCTTCGGCTTGTTGCGTTCCAGTCTGAGTAGTGAACGTAATTCCAAGCGGTTGCGGGATTGATACTTGAGCGCCTGTCGCGCCACTTGCAACGCCAGTCTGAATCGTGAACGTTATATCAAGCGGTTGTCCAACTGCATTAACAGCTTCGGCTTGTTGTGTTGCGGTCTGAGTGGTGAACGTTATATCAAGCGGTTGCCCGACTGTAACCGTGACACCCCCTGTTCCGACACTCCAATTCAATGTATCAAGCAACGCTCCATTCTCATTTACGATCGTCTGACCACCCGATGAATCAATGCGAGTTGCAGAAACGAGTGATACAAATTGCGTTGCGCTTGGCACAACGTTCCATATCGCGCGAGCGGTCGCATCATCTGACTGAAACTGAATGCCAGTTCCAGATGCGGTGAATACGCCACCTGTACTTACTCCATATTCAATCGCTGTACCTGACGTTTGGAGCGCTTGCAGCACCACACGGGAACCAGTTGTGATCGTGAAATTCTTAAAATAAAGAGTTCCACTTCCAGCACCAGTTGGATCAAGCGTAATGTTCTGAGCGGGTCCACCTCCATCAAAAACAAACGTTCTTGTCGAATCATTTGTTTTTAACCCATTTCCAGTTGTTGCGGTAAGATTCCCAGCAAGTCTCACTTCAATAGCGGTTGAAGATCCAAGATCCCCTTGGACATGAATTAAATCTCCATCCACATTTAAAATATCATCATCAAATGTAACAGCGACACTTGTTGTGCTTATCCTAAAATTATTAAATGAAAGACCAGTTACCGCATAATTTCTTGGTCCGCGATGATCAAAAGTTGATGTTCCAAAATCAACTGTGCCTGTCACATAAGTTGTTGTTTCTGCTCCAAAATTTAAATGTCCAGAAAACGTTAATGTTCCACCATTTGCTTTTGCGATCCTTAAAGGTTGCGCAAAAACGGAACCACCAGTCGTGTATGTTCCCCAATTAAAAGATTGAGCGTTTCCAGTCCCTTCAATTGAGATTGGAGCTGCGCCAGACCAATCTGATGTGTCCGTTACATTTCTTTCACAATTTCCGAGCAACGAAACTTTATCGTTTGATCCACTCTGAGCAAATCCATAATTACCAGCGCCAGTCTGTTTAAGTAACGTACTAATAATTAAATTAGAGCCAAGCGTAACAGCATGACCACCGTGAAGAAATGTAAAGCTTGGAATTGGCATCCCAGAAATATCTAGTTTATGATCGCGATCGCATGATGCCATTAAAACGCCAGTCCATTCAACGGAACCTGTTAAAAACGTCCAATCTCCTGCAATACGAAAAAGACCGCCCGTTGTCGTTCCAGAAAAAGTAACTGTTCCACCACTTGCTTTATTGATATCAACTGCAAGCGCAAAATAATCTGGATTGTTATCACTTAATATTCTAAATGCTTGCGCCCCATCTCCTTGCACAATGATTTTTGCTGTTCCAGTAACTCTATGTGACGTTGCCTGCTCAATGTCTCCACGACAAATTATGTCGCCACCACTATTGTTAATGTCCATATCATCATCAAGAAATTTACAGAGTCCATCAATCTGCATATCAGACACAATTCCTTTTGGGTCCTCATGTCCATTAAATTCAATGTTATTCCAATCAATGCCATCTGAATCAATTGATTGATTCCCTTGAAATGAAACTGTGCTATTTGTGGTCGTGACAGTCCCTGCGGTATGTGTGAAATTTCCACCAAGATAAACAGTATCAGTTGTATTAAAAATTAATGATCCGCCAGATTTATTAATTGTCACATCAAGTGCAATCTCAGATCGTTCATCGTTCTGAGAACTATTCCATGTCTGAGTGGCAGATCCAGTAATATTTAAATTTGTTGTTCCGCTTGTGGGATCATTTGCTGTAGTATTCGTGTAATCAATGTCACCTTGAGCATTAATGTTCCCACCATTAAGAGTGACATCTTGAGTGCCAGCGTTTGTGTCAAGGGTGTTCGTTACCGTAACATCTCCAGAGTGAGTGATTGTTGTTATTGCTGATCCGCCATAACTCAATTTATAAAGCGTCTCACCACCAGTTGTGAATGTTGCCGTTGCATCAATGTGAAGTTCTGATGTCTGTTCATTAAGGGTAAGGCCAGACCCGTTAAGATTCGTGTCCCCAGAAATGGTCCAAACACCTTCCCCCATATCAACGGTCTTGGTCGCGGACCCAGACAAATCAAGGGAAAGAGCGTTTACGTTTTGTCCATTTGCATCGAATGTTCCAGCTGGATTTATGGTGAGAGAACCAGGAGAGGTAGTTACATTCATGGTCGCGGTCTGAGTGATCGTTCCCGTGTAACCAGATTGAACGTCTATTGAATCAAATATAGTCGTGATGTCCCAGGTGCAATCTTTTGACGATGTTGCATCGAAAATTAGATTATCACCCGCAGATGGCGCAGCATCCCAATTGTCGTTATTGGATGCGAGGTTATCTCCACCCCCACCATCCCAAGTGCGTGTCGCCACAATTAACTCCCGACTTGAGTTTCTTTACCTTCATATTTCGTCTTTAACGCTGCGTATTTTTGATTCAATATCATCTTTTCGTCTTTGTGTTTTCGATCATTAAAATTCGATTAAAGATCTTTTCTTAATTTCATCTTCCGCAAAATCCTCTGTGATCGGAATTCGATCTGTAAACACAACGCTTTTATAAGTGTATTCAATCTTCACTTCAAGCTTATGTTTATCAACGTTCATTTGCGTTATTTTAACAGTTCGCGCAGCCATGATTAATTAGCGTTCAAGATCCCTTCAGAGTTCCATGTGATCGTGAAATCACCGTTTGTGCTTGCGACACTAGAAAGAAAATCAACGTATCCAATCAAATTATCCGTCGATGCATTCCCCGTATCTTTATAGATCACCGCTCCGCGCGCTGTAATTGTGGTTGCCGTGAATGTGACATCATCCGCATCAAACACACCTTCATTATCTGCTGCATCAACTGACACAGAAAGATTCGCAAGCGCTTTTCCACCCGCGGAATATCCAGTACCCGCAACCTCCGCAGATACTGCGCTTCTTACTGCATGACCCGTGTTCGCTGAGTAGGATGCTGACACAAGCATAATCTTAATTGTGTTCCCCGAAAGATCGATCGCTCCATTCATAATATCGCGTTTAAATGAGTTATAAACTAAGTCTGCCATTTTTTAGCAAGCGGTTGCTGTTACAAGCGCTGATGCGGTGTCGTAATTTTCATACGCTGTCCCAGAATCATCAAACGATGCAACTGTAACCGTTGTGCCTCCTTTCATGATTGCATTTTCGTGTGCTTTCTCAAAACTTTCTGCTAGATCCAACAATCTTTTTGAGATCTGTTTTTTATCAACTGATTTCGCACCTTGCGTGTACGCAAAGAATCTCGATGCTTGTCCCGCAAGACCACGCGCTGCGATCGATGCAGCAATTAACGTTCCGTTCCCGCTCGCAAGATCAAGTGCGTTCTGGATCTCATCATCTGACATTGCGTTATATTGATACGTTGCGAGGATGATCGCGGCTGATGTCGGCACTGTCGTTGCCGTAAAATCAAGAACGCCAAGCGCGAGATTCACTGTCGCTGACAGATTTGCGACTGCTGACACAAAAATCGATACTGATCCAGTTCGAACAGGGAACATATCGAGTTGAAACACTTTTGATGCTCCGTCCCCTTTATCGACTTGCTCTCGGATCACGGATTTATCCATGTCTCCGATCAATGATCTAACTTTTTGAATGTCTGTTAATGGCATTATATTCCAATCCCCATTGACCCACCGCCACCACCGCCAGCTGCGGGTTCTGCTCTTTGTACTGCGCCTGTATCAACGTTTGAAGTCGTGCTTGCAACGCCTGGGAACGCAGCTGGAAATCCTTTAGCTTTTGCGTTTGCTCCAACTGAGTAATCGCCACCTGCTGCGTTTGTAAACTGCGGATCTGTTGTTTGATCATTGCCGTAATCTATTCCTAATACAGTTACACCAACTTCATCACCTTCTGAATTGTTGAAAAAATGATTGTAACCAATAGCTATAGCATTTGCACCAGCTACCATTTTTATTCCACCGCCACTTCCACCAGTTCCCCAATCTATCATTATGTTTGACATAATGAATAATTTTTCAACTCCGCCTGACGTTATATTAACTCCACTTTTTCCAGACGTGCTATCACCAACTAACGTGTTTTGAAATATGACAGCACCATCACCAGTCAATAAAATACCAGAACCACCAGCTGATATAACGATATTATTAGTTATTGTCGATGTTGCACCTAAAGTTTGTATTCCATTACCGTCAAATCCTTCTATTACGTTACCAATTAAAATACAATCATCTACTTCAAGACCAATAACATTGGACCCGTCAGGAGAATGTATATAACAGTTAACATATAGATCTGCACTATTTCCATTAGTCGTTGCGGTCGCACCAGCACTATGATATTCACAATTAAAATGACTCCACTGCGCTCCAGGATCAATCACATAACTTGTTGTGTTATGCATAAGCATATCAATAAATGTTACAAAATTAGGAATAGAAGTCGTTAGAAAAAATACTCGCGACTGCATCATCCCCATCAATTTCTCCAATGCCACCATCGTTTTCAGCAGATGTATAACCTCTAATAATCAATGGAGCATCTCTGCTTGTCCCAGCGCTCCAACCACTTGTCCAATCAATGGCAGCAGCCAAAACGTCCGCTGCGCTATCTTTGACATTTATCTGATCGCCACCCGCAGCATTATCAATTCCTTTCTGCAACGTCTTCCAAGGAGTGCCAATGCTGCCGTCACCTGTCGTGTCATTGCCAGATTGTGGATCAATGAAGTAACTTGCCATTACTCAGCCTTCCATCTTGGGTCATCAAGCGCAACAGAATCATTGTAATCAGCGACTTGTGCATTCCATTTAAAAGATCTGCCATCCACGTTTTGTAATCTTATGTATTCTTGTCCTCCAGAATTTGGAGTTGCGCGAACCACTTGCCAACATTCTTCATTGCGAGTTTCTTTCACTTCTTCAATCACTCGCATCTTTTTTCCATCAACCATTTTCTCAACTTCTTTTTCTTTAACTGTCACTTCAATATTTTCGTTTACTCTTTTAATGACTTGTTTCATATTCCAATCCCCATTGACCCACCGCCACCACCAGCTGCGGGTTCTGCTCTTTGTACTGCTCCTGTATCAACGTTTGAAGTCGTGCTTGCAACGCCTGGGAACGCAGCTGGAAATCCTTTCCCTTTCGCGTTCGCCCCTACCGAATAGTCCCCTCCTGCTGCGTCTGTAAATGTTGGATCTGTGGTTTGGTTATTTCCGTAATCAAGGCCATCAACAACTACGTCAACTTCATCTCCTTCTGAGTTATTAAAATAATGATTATATCCGACAACCAGAACTTTTGATCCAGCGGTCACTTTAAACCAGCTCCACTGCCACCAGACCCAGCATTCATAAGTATGTTTGACATCACGAAGATGTTTTCTACATTCCCACCAGTGGTATAGATACCATTTTGCGCAGAAGTTGAATCAAGCACGATTGTATTTCCATAAGAAACAGTCAAATCAGCTGCCATTCTTATGCCACTACCACCTGCTGGAATAATTAGGTTATTTATTGCATACGCATTGAGAGAAGTTATATCTATACCATCTAACTGAAATCCCTTTACAGTGTTCCCAAAATAGAACCCTCTTCCTGCTTGAATACCATCACTTGAAGCAGCGTCTGGACTGTGAATGTAACAATTAACGATATAAATGTCGGTTGCATTATCTATTGCAGCCGTTGCTCCATTTGAATGGAATTCAGATCTAAACATATACCAATTATTTGCTGGATCAATAACATAACTTGTCGTGTTATGCATTAACATATCTATAATAATTACACCAGCAGGAATTGAAGTTGTTGAAAAAATGCTTGCAACCGCATCATCTCCATCAATTTCTCCAATGCCACCATCATTTTCTGATGAAGTGTAACCACGAATTACTAACGGTGCATCTACGCTTGTCCCACCACTCCAACCACTCGTCCAATCAATTGCAGCAGCTAAAACGTCAGCAGCACTGTCTTTGACATTTATCTGATCACCACCCGCAGCATTATCAATTCCTTTCTGCAACGTCTTCCAAGGGGTTCCAATGCTGCCATCACCTGTCGTGTCATTGCCAGCTGCGGGATCAATAAAGTAACTTGCCATTTAAAGTCTCCTAATAAAGAAACACAATGTCGCCAGCTGCATTAAGCGCGGTACCACTCATTTGTCTTGCGCCTTCTGCGCGAAGAGGAAGCACACTTCCAGCGACAGTGTTTTTGAAAGTGACCCATGCACTTTTTATGTTAA
>FUIF01009668.1_pt1 | contig 15237 bp, 13 predicted proteins | sample 1003461 | NCBI WGS metagenome assembly FUIF01 (sample SAMEA80401918, study PRJEB19352) | marine metagenome | reverse complement strand
AGTCTTTGAGCGGCCGGCCCACGTAATTTGAGAGCTTGGTGAGCGCCCCGGGAGTGGTCATAAAATCGTTGTATTCCGCCAGGAAATAGTCCTTACCGCGGGTCTTCACGACATTCAGGAGTTCACGGTTGTAGATGTACCAGGCCGTCGTGGATTTCCAGAGCATGGGGAAAAAATTAAGCGCGCTCCCCTTCTGGCGGCGGTAATGCGACCAAAGTTCGGCGGGGTGGCGGAAGATCCCGACCAGCCGGTGGTCCGGGATCACTTCCTTCCAGATCGAATAAGTCAAACAGGTGCGGGGATCCTTAAATCCCCAGTCACGAAACTCAACACTCGTCTCCGCGGCAAATTTGCGCATCTTGTCCAGGATGGCAGGCGGCGCGGAAGTGGCGCATCGGGTGACGTTCAGACTGTGCTCGTTGTATTCCGTCCCGAGGACCTCGATATTCAGGTCATGCGTCTCCGGGAATTCGAATTTATTTCCGTCGTCGTACCCTTTGGTTTCGTCAAGCCGGCCCATGTGGATCCCCGATTCGTGGAGGATCTGGGAAAGCAGCGTGGTCCCCGACTTGTGCATGCCGAGCAGGATGTAAATCATAATTTGGGCAATATACCAGAACTCGGACTTCCGGTCACCGCCCTTGCTGAAGGGCCAGGACGGTTTTCCATTGGGCGGGAGTGACCGGTTGGACGGAGAGGCGCTGTCCCCGCTGCACGACGGGCATGTCTTTCAGGGCCGGTGATTTTTTCAGCGCTTCGAGCGCAAGCACCTCCGGGAATTTTTCCACGAACTCGATGTCGACCATGAACCAGGGTTCGTGCTTCGGTTCCGGGTAACCTTCCCGCGCCACTTTTGCGATACCCGCAATTCCTGAAGGCTCACCGTTGCTGTGGTAAAAGAAAACCAGGTCGCCTTTCTTCAAGCGGTCACGCAGGAAATTTCGCGCCTGGTAATTGCGCACTCCTTCCCAGCATGTGACGCGGTCACGCTCCAGGTCGCCGATGGAATAAACGCCGGGTTCACTCTTCAGGAGCCAGTACTGAAGGGGCATGGCCTGGGGGCTTTTAGTGTGAGACCTTTTCGAGCATCTCGCGGGCATGGCGGCGCGAGATGTCCGTCTCGTCCTTGCCGCTCATCATCTGCGCGAGTTCGCGCACCTTCGCGTCCGCATCCAGCGTCTCGCAACAGACCTCGGTCTTTCCGCCATGCACCTGCTTGGTAATCTTCACGTGACGGTCGGCAAAGGCCGCAATTTGGGGCAGATGCGTGACCAGGAGGATCTGGCGGAGGCCGGAGATTTCCTTGAGCTTGGCGCCGGTCACGGAACCCAGACGCCCGCCGATGTTGGCGTCGATTTCATCGAAGATCAGCGTGGAAACCGGGTCCACCTGCATGAGCGCCTTTTTCAACGCAAGCATGACGCGCGACGCCTCACCGCCGGAGATAATTTTCTGGAGCGGGAGCGGCGGCTCCCCGGGATTCAGGCTGATCAGGAATTCGATCCGGTCGTGGCCGTCTTCCGCAAAATCCTCCCGCGCTTCAAAGCGCACTTCGAAACAGGCGCTCGGGATGTTGAGGTCTTTCAGTTCGGTCTCAATGTGCCGTTTGAGGAGCTGGGCCGCCTGCTTGCGCTTGTCGGTCAGGTCGCGCGCGGCGCGGGCCAGCTTAGGACGGATTTCCCGGATCGCGGCCTCAAGGTCTTCCTGCGCCTGCTCGGAATTCATGAGCGCTTCGTAGCGTTCGCGCGAGCGGCGGTGAAACTCGAGGATCTCGGACAGCGTGGCCCCGTATTTGCGCTTCATCGTCTCAAAAATGCGCAGCCGGTCCTGGATTTCCTCCAGGCGGTCCGGGTCGAAGGTGAGTTTTTCCTGATAATTGCGGAGCGTCGCGGTGATTTCCTCGAACGCAATCTGGGTTTTCTCGAACTCACTTTGAAGCGGCCCGCCGAAAGAGGGATCAAGACGTACCAGGTCTTTGAACGGGCGCGCGGCTTCGATGAGGAGGGAGGAAACGGAAGGATCACGGCCGTCCAGGACATCCAGGATTTTGCGCACACCTTCATGAAGTTTCTCGGAGTTGGCAAGCCTCATCTTTTCCGTAATCAGGGCCTCCTCATCAAAACCGTCGAGCCCGGCGCGCTCGATTTCCTCCACCTGGTACTTGAGAAGGTCCAGTTCACGGGCTTTGTCCGCTTCGAGCGCCTTGAGTTCATTCCGCTTCGCGGAGAGTTCCGCGTACTGGCCATAGAGCTTCGCGTATTTTTCCCGGATCGGCGCAGCGCCTGCGAGAAGATCGACCAGGCCCAGATGGAACCCGGCGTCGAGAAGCAGCTGATGATCGTACTGCCCGTGAATGTCCACAAGCCGCGCGCCGATGCTCCGGAGCGTGGAGACCGCGGCAAGCCGGCCGTTCACCCAGCAACGCGTTTTACCTTCCTGCAGCTCGCGGCGCAGGACCAGGACGTGTTCGCCGGGCTCGGAAAAAGGTTCCAGCAGTTCCGCAAGCGCTTTGTCCGTACCGCTGACTTCGAAAGCCGCTTCCACGCGCGTCGGCGCTCCCGGGTTTTGCGCAAACACCGGATTGGCGCGTTCTCCCAAGACAAAGCGAAGGCTATCAATCAGGATGGATTTGCCGGCGCCGGTCTCTCCGGTGAGCACATTCAGCGAGGGGGAAAAATCCAGGGAGAGTTTTCGGATGAGGGCGAAATGCTCGATGTGGAGCTGGGTCAGCATGGCCCCATTTTATCGGGGCCGCCCCCAGGCGGACAACAGGAATTCTTAGGTTTTTTGAACCGCAGAAAGCCCACGATTCTTTAGCGAGCGTTCCGGCAGGACAACTAGAAATTTTTAGGTTTTTGAACCGCAGAAAGCCCACGATTCTTCAGCGAGCGTCCTGGCCGGACAACAGGAATTCTCAGGTTTTTTGAGGTTCGCCGGAGGCCTCCGGCCGGTTCAGGACCGTGGAGTAAATGACGGCGCTGAGGCCCACGATACCAGCCGGGACCAGCATGGCGTTGTAGCCGGACTGCGAGTACAGCAGCGCCCCCCCAGAACCCTCCGGCCGTAAAAGAAAGAATCAGGATCGCCAGCAACCGGACCCGCCGGAAATCAACCGCAAGTCCGCGCAGTCCGTGGCCCACGAGCACGCCGAGGTCCGTCAGGACGCCGGTCAGGTGCGTCGTGCGCACGATCGCGCCGCTGTAAGTGCTGACCATCGCGTTTTGGAGTCCGGCGGCCATGCTGGCGAAATATTCTCCCCAAGCGGAACCGCGGTGAAATCCGTAGGTCGAAAGCAGAAGAAAAAGACATTCGAGGCCGAGGGCGGCCCCGTAGCGGCGGCCCATCTTGAGATGCGCGTCGCGCAGGACGGCCCCGCTCAGGACCGCCCCGGTAAAAAAGGAAAGAATAATGAAGGCGACAAGCCGGGCCTGGGTGAAGTCGAGGCGCGAGAGCGCAATCGAAAGATGGCTGAAAAGCCCGGTGACATGGGTCGCCGCCTGGTGGGAGAATCCCATGAAGGCGATGGCGTTGATGATGCCCGCGGAAAAAGCCAGCATGGCGCCGCCAGCCCATACCCAGCGCGGCAATTTCGAAATCACGGGAGGTTTTTCTCTTCCCAGGCTGTTAATTCGTCCAAAGTCGCCCGCATGAATTTCTTGGGGTTCTTCCGCACCTTTTCAAACTTCGCGCGCGGCATGTCCGGGACCTGAAGATAAGCGGCGCCCCACAGGATCAGTTCCACGAGCACCGGAAGCAGGCCCTTCCCCATGCGGGTCAGGTAATAAAGCTTCTTGTTCTTGTGGGAAGGGTGCGGACGGCTCGCGATCACACCGCATTCCTGAAGAGTCTTCAGCCGGTCCGCAAGAATGTTGGTGGCGATCCGCTCGGGGCCGCCCATAAACTCCCCGAACTCATGCTTGTTCAGGAAAAGAAGGTCCCGGATCACCAGCAGGGACCAGCGGTCCCCCAAAAAGTCGAGCGCGTTCGCGACGGGGCAAACGGAACGGCAATCTTTGATCTTCAAGGTCTTCACGGCCGCGTACTTTAGCAGATTCCGGGACTAAAATAAAACACTTGCGATTCGCAAGTTATTAGGATACGCTTCAATCACTTGTAAATTGCAAGCTACTTAAAACCCAAAACAAGGAGAACTGTCATGTCCGAATGCGAAAAAACCGGTTCCTGCGAAACCCGCCCCTCCTCCGAAGATTGCGGAAATAAATCCGCCGCTCCGTGCTGCCCGGTCGAGATGGCGGCCGAGAAGTGGTCGGCCAGTTTCTGCCAGGCGATGAAAGAAGTGCAGGTGGAAATCCTGAAACAGAAAATCAAGAAAGCCTGGGGCGCAGACATGGAAAAGGTCGGTGATGCCGTCCTCGAGACGATGGGCGCCCAGTGGGCGGCCATGCTGTCCCAGGCCAAGGCCCACGTGGGACTCCGGGAAAGCATCAAGAAAGTCTTCTTCGCGAAGTAAGCGAAACGTCCGCGCCCTTCCCCCTGCGAAGAGGGCCCGGCTTTCCGGGTCTCTTCGCAGGGACGGACCCGCGGCGAAGCGCAAGATTCGGGTGGCCGGACCGGGCGGCCGCGTTTAAGCTGTAGGCCATGACAAAAATGAGCCCCGAATCGTCGCTGGATTACCGGCGGATCGAACAAGCCATCACTTACCTCGGCCGGCACGCGGCGGCACAACCCGGGCTCGAAGACCTGGCACGCCACCTGAAACTCAGCCCCTTCCACGTGCAACGGATCTTCCATCGCTGGGCAGGCGTCACACCCAAGCAATTCCTGAGCTACCTCACTCTCGGACGGGCCAAGACGCTGCTTGCCGAATCCAAAAATATTCTGGAGACGTCGCTGGATACCGGCCTCTCCGGCCCCGGCCGGCTGCACGATTTGTTCGTAACAATCGACGCCGTGACACCCGGCGAATTCAAAAACCAGGGCGAAGGCCTCACCCTGAGTTACGGAATTCATCCCACGAGATTCGGCCCCTGCCTCATCGCCACGACGCCGCGCGGCATCTGCCACCTTTCCTTTTCCGGCGCGCGCCTCCCCCATGCGCCGGCGACGCTGCTCGAGTACGGATGGAAAAAAGCGAAGTTTGAGAAAAACCAGGGGACCACAGGGAAAGTTATCGCACAGATTTTCGGTGGGGCCCAGAAAGCGCCGCTCCCGCTTTTCCTGAGAGGCACGAATTTTCAACTGAAGGTCTGGGAAGCGCTCCTCAGAATTCCTGCCGGAAGGGTCGTTTCCTACGAGGACCTTGCAGGATCGATGGGCCGGCCGGAAGCGGCGCGCGCCGCAAGCAGCGCGGTCGGGGACAACCCGGTCGCCTATCTCATTCCCTGCCACCGCGTGATCCATAAAAGCGGCGTGATGGACGGCTACCGCTGGGGATCGGAACGGAAGAAAGCGATGCTGATTTGGGAATCAGCGGTCGCGGTGAACGGTCGCGGGAGAGAACGCGGGTAAACAGACCGCGATGTATTCGCAGTCACTGGCCGGCGTGCTGTACTGGACCCACTCGTTCTTAGGGGCGAAGACGCCCTGTCCCGCCCGGACATCGAACGCGGAAGATTTTGTTTTGACGTGAAGCGTGCCCGCCAGCACCACCGTGTATTCGTCGAACTCCGGCGTCTGGCCCGGCTCGACCCAGCCCTGCGGGCTGTGCATCTTGGCGATACTCACCCCTTCCGTCCGGGAATTGACCCGGCCGAAGAATTCCTCGATTTTTTTAGGCTTGTTCCCCGCCGCCTGCACGCGACTGGGCGCTTCGATCAGGACCGCCATTGGGCAGGTGGCCATTCCGGAATTCTACCGGGCATAAGCTCTCCAAAAGCTTTGACCATTTTTCGAAACGATCTGCTTTTTTGATGTGCCAGCGCCAAATCAAACAGTTCACTGAAACGCGCTTGATCTCTAGTAGGAGCGTAATCACCCATCAATTGCTCCTCAAATTTCCCTTTGGCGTCGCGCACCGCCTCAGGATTTTCAATCACTGCCGAACACTTAACTCGTGGATGATTTTTTAAAGACTCCAAAGAAGCTAAAAACCACGCCTCGTATTCTCGATGACATAAGACTACTCTGCAGGGAATGCTGCCAGCGGCTTCCTGAGCATAGCTCTGCAAGACTGGCCCAAGTTTTTTTGGGCAATCATCATCCGAATCAATAATCACTAAAATACCGACACATCCATTGGAACCAGAAGCTAGACGAACATTTTTTTGTAAAAGATCTTTTTGGATTAGTTCTGTTCTTTTGCGCTTAATGGGGGGTTGAATTTTTATATCATAGATACTCGCTGTGGAAAGCAGACGTCTTAACAGCAAGGGAACCGCATCAACTTCACCATCTCCTTCTACGATAGGTTGAATATTCAAAGCTTTAAAATAAAGGAAGCGAATTTTTAAAATCGTCAATATCGGTAAATGGTTCCTCGGAAGGCTGTAATGCATTTGAGCGCAATAACTCCCCGGCCCCCATCAAATGTTCTTCCAGAGCCTTTCGGGAGAGGTCGGAAATGGGGGTAATTCTCGTGGCACCCTCTTTCCAGTCCACAATGCGCAGATGTTTTTCTTCGATCCATTCGGCGTCCAAAATTTCCGGGCTGTGCGTTGTAACGATAACCTGCATTTTCTTGCTGGCAATTCGCAATAGATCAAGCACAGCGCCCAGAGCTCCCGGATGAATAGTCGCTTCGGGCTCTTCAATGACAAGAACCGTTGGAGAAGGTTTCTGATAAACCGCCATCAATAACCCAAGCGCTCTCAAAGTTCCGTCGGACATGCTAAAACTTTCAAATTTCAATTTTTTATTATCCCCCCACTCCTGGGTGAATTCGAGCGCAAGCTTATTTCCGTGCGGTATCGTTGTGACGCTCTTCGTGTTAGGCACGATCGAAGCCAAAATTTCGCAGATGCTTTCAAAATCCTGCGGGTTTGTTCTTTCGATCTCTCTCAAAACGCTGGTTGCATTGCTGCCATCCGGACGCAGACTGACCTCGCTTCCCGGGTCCTGCATGTCTTTTAATGTGCCAGGATCGATTGCATAGGTTCGCATTCCGGAGATCGTTTTAAACACAGGGGCAAAAATAGGATTGCCGCCAACCACCGGAAGCCCCAACGCCGTTGATTCGATCGAAGGTTCTAAGCTCTTAACATTGGATTTAAAGACGTCACCATTGCGGTCAAAACTATGTTTTGATTGTTCGGTCCCAATGACCAAACATTGTTCTCTGGTCACTCTAAATCCTCGATCTGTCTCCGCGGCAATCTCGAAAGCATACTTCGCTTCCTGAACTTTCCCGTTTAAGGCTCCGAATTTTACCGCCAGCACTAAATGAGGGGGGTAACTTCTTGGCGAAGGGCGATTCCTGACCGCAGTAATTCCGCCACGCATTCCAAAAACCGACGATAATGGAAGCGTCATCGCGTCACTCAAGAAGTGAAAAGCGTCGACAAAATTGCTCTTTCCAGACCCATTTCTTCCCACAAGAAAAGTGGGATTCTCAAGATCGATCCGGACATTTTGCATGCTCCGAAAACTTTTAATGTTGAGACTTTGAATGATTGGCGGAAGTGGTTTCATGATGGAATTTTTTTAGATTTTAGCAAATCCATCAGGCTTACAGGAACAAATCTAGGAATGAAACCAGGCGAGTATTTCGGCCTGGGCGCGGGGTTGCCAGCGGATGTTGGAGCGGATGATCTCGAGCGACTGCTTCATCGTGCGTTCGATGCCGTTCACCGGATATTTTTTGAAGAAGGTCTCGACGTCGCGCAGTTCCTCCGGGGTCTTGAAACCGGTCGAGGCTCCCTCGAGGATGCGACCGAGCAGTGAAATACTGCCACCCGTGTAACGGGCCATCAAGTCCTTCATGTGGGCTTTGATGAAGGCCCAGGCCTGGTGGCGGCCGTGATCGTTTCCGCCGAAAGAGGCCAGCACCGCGTAACAGTCCTGGTTGCGCACGTCTTTCGAAAGCGCAAACTTCAGGACCTCCGCCACGACGGACGGATTGCGGAAGCGGGCCAGCGCGCGCAGCACGCGGACTTTCTCCTCCTGGAGACTGCTCGCCCGGTAAATTTTCACGAGGGCGCTGAATTCTTCCTGGCCGCCGTTTTCCGCGACCAGCGAATAGACTGCGCCGCGCAGGTTGGCATCGAGCTCCCCGCCCGCCGCGAACTTCCGGAACCGGGCGCGCGCTTCGTCGATCACACCCTCGTCCCCGTAATGCCCCGCCTGGAAAATCATCATCGAGCGCAGGAGGATATCAGAATGAGAATCCGCCGGCCGCCGCTCCCAGCCCAAATCCTCGAGGCAGGGGCTGAGCAGCGCGCGCGCGAACTCCGCCACGCGGGCTTTCAGCGACTCACCGTCGAGCAGTTCGGAAACCGCTCCGATTGCGCCCGCGATCAGCGACCAGAGATTCATTTCGCGTTCGTTCCCAAGCGCCCGCGCGATCTCGAAAACGCGCGACGTTTCGATGTGTCCCGCGCGCGCCAGGGCCAGCGCGTCACTCAGAATGCCGAGCGCGTCAATCACCGGGTCGGGCAGGCTGCGCTCGCGCAGCGCTTCAATCAAGGGCTCCATCATCTCCGCCGGATACGCCACACGGTAAAACCCGCTCTGCGAAGGATTCACTTTCACCCACGCGTGCCGGTCCTCGCCCAAATCCACCGCCGTCTCTTTGGATTTCAAAATGCCGACCCAGGATTTTTTCGAGGCGGCCCCGCGGATCACGAGCGGAATGTTCCAGAGCTGCCGCGCCCTGTCAGGCGTCCCGTCAAAAATAAAACGCTCCTGGCGGACGCGGAAACGCGACGCCGCCCGGTTGTCCGGCTCGATTTTAAGCAGCGGAAATCCCGGCTGGTCGGTGTAGCTGGCCATGATGGCGCGCACCGGCTTGCCGGAAACTTTTTCCAGGACGGCCCAGAGGTCGCGCGTCGTGGCATTTTTGAATTTGAATTTTTTCAGGTAGACCTGCAGCCCCTTCTGGAAAACTTTTTCCCCGAGATAATGCTCGAGCATCCGGTTCACGGAGGAGCCCTTGCTGTAGGTGATTGCGTCGAAGATCTCGCGGATCTCGGCCGGGTCCTGGACCGGGATCTCGATCGGGTGCGTGTTCTGGAGCGCGTCGTCGTAGAGCGCGTGCAGGGTGTCGGCCACGACAAACTGGTCCCAGATCCGCCACTCGGGAAACTGGTCGTCCACCGCCTTCGGCCCCATGTAGGACGCAAACCCCTCATTCAGCCAGAGGTCCGTCCACCAGCGCATCGTGACGAGATTGCCGAACCACTGGTGCGCAAGCTCGTGGTCGATGACCTCCGCGACCCGCTGGCGCGCGGCGGCCGAGGAATTCTTAGGATCAACGAGAAGCGCCGTCTCGCGGTATGTGACGAGACCCCAATTTTCCATCGCGCCGGAGGCAAAATCCGGAAGCGCGACCATGTCGCACTTGGGCAACGCGTACGGGATCCCGAACCACTTCGAGAAATATTCGAGCGCGTGGCGCGCCACTTCGAGCGCAAACTTCCCCTGCTCCTTTTTGCCCGGCGTCACGTAAATCCGGATCAGGACGCCGTTCTTGTCCCGGCCCTGGAGAGATTCGAGGTCCGCCACGACGAAACAGACGAGATAGGTCGACATCACGGGCGTCACTTCGTACGCCACTTTTTTCCTGCCGCCCGGAAGACGCGACTGTTTCTCGACCGGCATGTTGGAAAGCGCGGTGAGTTTTTCCGGCACCACGAGGGAAATTTTAAAACGCGCCTTTGCGTCCGGCTCGTCCCAGCAGGGAAAGGCGCGCCGGGCGTCCGTCGCCTCGAACTGCGTCGCGGCGCCCCAGTGTTTCTTGCCTTTGATTTCATAGGACGTGCGGTAGAAACCGTGCATCTTGTCGTTCAGGTGGCCGGTAAATTCAAGGACGAGGCGCTCTGCTTCTTTCGGCGCGACCTTCCGGCCGAAATCCAGCGTCACGGTTTCGAATTTCTCGTGATAGGAGATTTTCCGGGCGGCGAGCGGAGTCTTGAATTTTCCGCCGGCGAGGAAGGCCTTCGTGACTTTGATTTCGGCAGCGTGCAGCGTGATTTTGGAAAAAGGACGGGCGGCGCGGAACGTGACGGATTCGCTGCCCCGGAAAGTGAACTTCGCCAAGTCCGGCTCGAGCTCGATGGTGTAAACCAGCGGCTCGACCGTGCGATCCAAGCGGTACGGATTTTTCTTTTCAGGCGCGCGCGTCGTCATGGCGGAAAATTGGGTGGATTGTATCCCGGCAAGCCTTGATATTCAAGGTTTCCCTGGGAATAAATGTGACCCAAACGGCACATTACTTCGGGGCATTTGCCGGAAACAAACTGCTGACGCCACCGCTTGAAAATACTATAAATTGAAGCCTCATATTTAAAAATGCGAACGCCCGGTGCATTCACCGAGCGTTGCAGTAACGACCCCATTTGTTCTTCTGCTGCGAATCCCAACCCTCTCACATGTTCCTCGTGAGGATTTGAAGGCTTCTCGCGGTCGAAAGAATATCTAAACGAAAGCCATTTATGCTTTCTTAAGAAGCTTCTATTTTGGGGGAAAGATTAATTTCCTGAATCAAAAGTTGCCCCTGTCGCGCATAATCAATCGCCTCCGCCAGGATGCGTGCAGCCTCTTGAGGCGCATGAAAACCCATAGAATTTTCTGCGGCGACAAAGTCGAGACGCCACTGAGCTTTGCGCTGCAATTCAAACGCGGGCTTAAGCTGATCCTCGCTGGCCCCATTCATTTTGATTTTAGCAATATCGTTGATTAAACCAAGCAAAGCGGCTTCCGCACGCTCTAGAAGCGCGTGCGTGCGGCTCTGAATGGTTGCGACCCGTTCCTGCATTTCATCTTCAGTAAAGTGGTGACATTGCAGACAAGCGCGGGAAACATTTAAGAGAGGGCTGCGGATATAGTGATCTGTCACTTTCGCGGCACCTTCCCGCTTGTACGGCATGTGACAATCCGCGCAGGAAACTCCGCTCTTTGAGTGCACGCCCTGGCTCCACATCTCAAATTCGGGGTGCTGGGCTTTTAACACTTCTGCGCCAGTAATCTCATGCTTCCAGTCAAAGAAACGGTGCCCGTCTTTAAATTTGTAATCATTATAAAAGGACTCGATCTCTTCCACCTTAAGCCCGTTCTTCCAGGGATAAAATAAAGTGGCCTTTGACCCACAGTAATATTCGACGTGACATTGCGCGCAGACAAAAGTACGCATCTCCTGATGCGACGCCATTTTGTTCGGATCGAAATCTTTGATCCCTTCTTTTTCTTTGACCTGTTTGATTGCATTGAGAAAGGCTGGCCTTGTCACCCGCAACTCCATCGTCTTCGGATCATGGCAATCAATGCAGGCGACGGGGTGTGTTGCAAATTTCCAGGCATCTTTCAAAGGCATTGCCGAAACCTTTTCAAATCCCGCCTGAACATTCCCTTCTCCAACCTCTTCGTAGACATGCTTTAACCCCCCGGCATGACATTGAAGGCAAGAACCCACTTGATTAAATTTTTTGGTCCGCAGGGTTTCTTTCTGATCGATCAAGGAATAGTAATGCCCGCGACGGGGATTGTAATCCACACTAAAGGCATAACCCGCAAAAATAGTTTTAAGCGCTGGATCTGAATCCAATTTTGATATTCCTTCGCTTCCTCCGTAGTGAGTGTGCGTGGACTCAGCGGTCATTTTATATCCGTCATACTCGCGGGGATAATTGCGTCGCCAAATTTCTGGATCTGTATCACTTTCGGTCAGTTGAACCACATCAATATGGCGGATCTTTTCTTCGGCCTTGCGATCGCGAATATTCATTAATAGCGCTAAAATTCCAACCGTCACTAAAACAGCCGCAAAAATAATGGCAACGTACCCGGTTATTCTCCTCACGTCGATCTCCTTTTTAATTTAATCCAAACTCATATGTCCCACAGAACGATGACAGTCGGTGCAGCGCATCGCGCTGAGATTAACGCCGCGATGGCCGACAAGCTCACTCACCATCCCCTCATGGCAATGAATGCAGTTCGCTTGCAATATTTTAAGATTGCGATTACTGATACGTATCGGCTCCGGAAAATTCTGAAGGGTAAAAGCTTTTGAATGATTCCAGCCGTTCCGTCCTTTTTCCAAATATTTCCACGGTAAATCATGCGGAATATGGCAGGCATTGCAAGTCGCTGCCTGATGATGACTTGATTTTGTCCAGGAATCATATTCCTCGGTCATGATGTGGCAATTCATGCAGGCTTTGGGATTATTACTCAGATACGACAGCCCTTTGGCGTAATTGAGCGTAAAGAGTCCGATTCCTCCCGCAATCCCGATCGCGAGGCAAATAAAGATCTCAACCATCACAATCTTAGAAATCTTCATTCGCAGGCGGCTTTGTGATCACAGCACTTTTCCTTAGGAAGGGCTGCGGGGACGGATTGCCCCCTCAGTTTAGCAATCCTCTGCTTCGAATCTTCATGACACTGCGCCAACTCTACTGAAGACATGGGTTTGAGGATTTTCGGCAATGCGAAGAAAAACCATAACCCCGCTGTTATCGTCCAAAAAATCCCGGCAAGGCCAAGAAAAATGAAATATTTTTCCGGGAAAAATGCAGCCGCGATCCTGCAAGCCAAACTTCCCGCTACGCCGATTCCAGAACTCCAGAGAATCGCAAGAGGTCGCCCGATTTTCTCCGGTTCTCCGCCATGACTTAAAACTACCATGGTAGCGACGGAAAAAATCATAAGACTGAATCCCCCGATAAAAATAAGATGCAGCATGGCCGTACGGTATTGCGGAAGCAAAGCAACCGACCAACTTCCCAGGATGACCATCCAGAGCGAAATCCAAATCAATTTGACGTAGAAATCAGGATTCTTTGGAGGTTTCAGATACGTGCAAGTCCAAAGGTATTCAATAGTTATAATGAAAGCCCGGAGCAAATAAGACAGCTGAAGGTTGCGGAGTCCTAACCAGAAACTACTGAAAAAAATTGTTCCAGCCAATAGATGAAAAAATAAAATTTTCCGGCGAATCTTAATCAGTCCAGGATCCTGGGGCGATTGCCCTGGCTTGGCATGCGCTCGAAAGGTCCCCATGAGTCTTGGCGCAAGAAATCCGCCCACCCCCATAACAACACAGGAAATAAACCCCTGCTCGCTCATGAGCTTAGACGCCTGAAACCATGCTAGGGGAGCTCTCTTCAGCTGAATCAAAATCATAAGAATCGTTCCCGTAAGTCCGTGCACAATACCGATTGGAATCCAGATAAACTCTGGCGGGGGCAAAATCGACTGAGAGCGACTCGCTATTCTCTTTTTTGCAAAATAAAGAAGAGATATCAGCGCTCCAGCAAAGCAAAGCTCAGCCGCAATCCATTTTCCAAGGCACAAGGAGATCGTATCCCCAAGGATCAGCGCCAGAAATCGAAGCACTTCGCTTGCGGTCGCGCGCAGCGAGGAGGTGAACTTTGGCATTGCCGTCATTAAAAAACCGACAACAAAGCAAGTCATATAAACCTGTGTTTGGATGGAGGAATGAAAAAACGCAGAGCATTGAGCGGTCCATCCAAACGCGTAAGCGGGCCAATGCCCGACTCCGATCATTGCGATTAAAATTCCAAGAGGGAAAAAAAGGCGGTAGGGTTCTTCCTGAACCTGCGTCCAAGATATTTCTTTTGGCATCCCGTTAAACCTTGAATGCCAGCTGGGTGTAGAAAAAATTTGCGCCATCATCCCCGCCCGTGTCCTGGGCGAATGGGCCGGCGAAAAAGTGCGAATATCCGATAAGTGCGGAAAGATATTTGTTAAACGTGTAAGTCGCGTACATATCCAGCTCTTCGCCCAGTTGAGTACTCGCGTTAGGATTTGCCCCGCGAAAAACACTTCCAGAGGCATTAAACCAGGCAGATTCCTTGGCATCCAGAAAAAACCAGTGAAACTCTGCGGTCAGTTGGATTTTCGAGCGCGGTTTAACACTTGTTCCCAGCATCACATTATTTATATTTTTCAGAGCAAGAAAGTCAATCAAACCATATTTGTTATGATTCGTCGGAAATAAATTATCAAAGGTGCCGACAATGCCATCGGTAGGATTACGGTCTCCTGAAGCATGATTGTATTCCGCATAAAAACGCGGAGTTCCCTGCGTTTTTGAAAGCGTATAACCCAACTCCTGATGAAAAGCCCACGCTTCAATCTCATCATGGGCGCGGCGGCCCAACTGAATCGCGCACTCTGTTCCGTAATCCACGGCCCCTTTTTTGCCCTTAAAGCGGTTGCCCAGAGCATATTCTTTCAGTTCCCCTTTTTTCCCGGCTCTCTCGCTCACCAAAGAATCATCCTGATTGTTGCGAATAAAAAGAAACGTATCGAGGACCGCATGCTGTCTTTCGGCTTGATCTTCAAATCCGCATTCAGCCGGTTCCCTAGGTTTTGGTTTTTCTCGCGGCGTTTTTCGATTTTCGGTCCAATTTTGATTTCACGGAGGCCACTACAAAAATCTTTTGAATCGTATGCCTTGTCAGCGCCAAGCGTTTCCGGACGCCTGCGAGATCAACCTTTTGGACCTTGAATAGCAGGGATGGCTTCGACCGTTTCTAATGTTTCTTTGATATCGTGGGTACTGGCCGGGCTCAGACGAACAACCATCGGGATTCCTCGTAAATGCCTATCGGTCGAAAATAGGCGATCGGCTGTTACTGCCTCTCGGTTTCTCGATTGGAAGTATCGGTTTTACCTTTTTCCATAACTCTTCGCTAACGATAGGAACTCCTTTTTCTATTTTTTTTAGTTTTAAAATGAGCGGATTTGGATAAATCTGAAAGACTTCGAGAACTAAGCCCCTTAATCATCTCCGCCTTAAGCTTCATCCATACCGAATGAAGCACGCAGGGATTTTTGTCGCCGCAGGAAGAAAGACCAAGGACACATTTCGAAAAGTTCTCAGGACTCTCAACTGCTTGAATAACATCCAGAACCGTTGTTTTCCCCGGATCTCTCATCAAGGAGTATCCGCCGCCTGGACCGGGCATCGCCTTTAAAAATCCATTTTGAACAAGGGCTTGAAACGTCTTGCGTGCATAGGCTTCCGGGATACCGGCTTTGCGGCAAATGTCGCGGGCTAGAAACTTATCGCGGGCATTCTCCGATGAAATCTCCGCAAGCGCCCGGATTGCGTACTCACAACCTTTCGAATAAAGACAAAACACGCGGACATCC
>FUIF01001011.1_pt1 | contig 15315 bp, 20 predicted proteins | sample 1003461 | NCBI WGS metagenome assembly FUIF01 (sample SAMEA80401918, study PRJEB19352) | marine metagenome | reverse complement strand
GAGTTTGGTGATTCAGACAATCCTGATTGGGTTCACGTCAGTTATGTGCATGATGGCGTTAATCGTGGTCGCTGCCTCAAAGCTTGTCGTGACGATGAGGGAAAGGTTTACTACGAAGTAATGTTCAAGCAGCTCTGATATGTTGGGATTAGGATTGATCATAAACTCAGTAAGCACAGAATCTTCTTCTGTTAATAGGGGAGTGTCTTTAACTTCTTGGAGTCAAATAACCATAGGAGCTTCAACAACTCCATCCTTTACTCTTACAGGGGCAGTAAGGACTACTGTTCTTACCTTACTTATAGATGACTCTTCTGATTACAATGGAACTGTCGGTGACTACAGCATAGCTAACGCTACAGTTACCAATCAATCTAACGGTCAGAGCGCATCAAATCAAACTTTTACCTTTTCCGCTGATGCAGGCGTTATACTTGGCGGTAGGTTTCTTACCACAGGCAATAATAATTTTCAATCTCTGGTTGGGGCAGCGATTGGCCACACCGTTGTAGTAACTGGAGATTTGACTTTCTCTGGATATGAGTCACCACAGCTTACGGCAACAAGAAATTACTAATGGGCATTTGGTCACCACCTTCATTATTTACATCAGAAGATATTGTATTATTTTCTGAGATGTGCCAGAGAGTTGTATTTCCTCAAGATTCTTTTCCTGATGAGTACGAATACTTTCAGCAGCTCATAGATGATAACTCCTAAATAACAGCCATGTTAGGATTAGGAACAGAGATGTACAGGGGTGGGGTTACGGAAGAAGAGCCATACCAGAGCTTACGTGCTGTGTCTTTTGACGGCACAGACGACATGGTGTTTTATCAAGACGACGATGATTGGCACGGCGGAAGTAACAATGGATTTACCATAAGCTTCTGGCTCAAGGAGGGTACGTACAGCACGAAGAGCATATTTTCGAAGTTTCAGGATAACAATAATTATTGGAGGATTTTCTTTTCTCGTAACGCCGCCTCTATGAACTTTGAACTGAAAGTAGGCGGAAACGTACACGCCGAGATGATAACAGACGACGCCGTAACGTCTTATCAAGGGGCATACACTCACTTTGTAATTTCTGTAAGAACAGACAGTGGCAATGCGTTTCAAACTGGAAGCTATATTATGATTAACGGAACATCTGTAGATGTCACAAATACCGATGATTCAAACTTCGCTCAGTCAGACTTTAACAACACAGGTGCTCCTGCTTGGGCTGCATTCTCAAACAGCAGAATGGAGCTCGACCAACTAGACGAGTTTGCAGCATGGAACAACTATCTTGGACCTCAAGCGGGTACTGCGATGTACAACGGAGGTTCCCCCATAGACCTTTCAAAGTCTTCAGGCCACTATTCAGGTGCTAACGGCCCAAACTCTCTGCATGCCTGGGTCAGGGGCGAGAAAAACTTCAACGGTCTCGACACGGTGGTCAATGGATCAGATGCACTTGATAGCCTGGGAACGGATTCTGCGGGAAAGAACGTCTTTTCACTAGGGGGCCCTATAATCGTGAATGCTGGGTAATCACTCTAGCTCTCTATAGAATCTTTGAATTAGTAGCCTGGCCTTCTGCGTTATAGCGTATCTCACCCTGTAGTTGTACTTCGTCTCGTCTCTAAATAGGTGATCCTCGTATGTGTCTGACGGGGTAAGCTTGTCAAAGTGCTTGTATATGTACCCCTTCTTGACCAGCGGGTATATCACCCTGTTGGAAAGATTTGTCTTGTTCATCTCCAATGCATTAGACGCATAGTCTATCGTAAAAAACTGCAGGTCGTAGGCCCACAGCAAAAACTCTATGTGGCTGAATCTTAGACCGCTAGACTCCACCATGAGCCTCTTCACCTTCTTGAAATTCTTGAGATAGTTCCTCTTGATATATTTGCTATCTTGTAGAGCAAAGTCACGGAACATTCTCTTTTTAGAGATTTTGCTTTTGGGCATTTTTACTTAATTAACCTACAAGATATGCAAGAAGACGATTTTTTGATGGAGGTACAGCGTCTTTTCATGGAATACGAGGCGCTTGTAGATCAGTACGAAATGAGGGACCGAGTTCTTTCTATCTTTGTGGCTGGTGTTTTGGAGCCCATTGACGAAAGCATGTCCAACATGAGAGCTATGTATAACTACATTCTCGACAATCGTGAAGAGCTCGATACGCTACTTGATTTTATAGACAAGAGCTACGAAGAGACGAAAGGTCCAGACCTAGACAACCTCTTAGACGGGCTCGGTATTTCATTGAACTGATGAACGGAGTTATTAGAAAGATTATAATCGGCAGAGATCCGAAGGACGCCATGGCATACTATGTGGGTATGCGTGCAGGCTCTGGAGAGGTCAGCGCCATAGTACTTGATGACGAACATCTTTACAAATACGGAGTGAAGCGGTACCTGGTTTACATACAGAATGACGGGGGTCAGATGCTATGGAAGTCTGTGGACTGCATGCCGTGCATACTAGAATACGACCTAAACTTTTAAGATGGCCAGGTACAAGAAAAGAAAAACAAGAGGCGGGACAAAGGTAATGCCACCTACCACGATATGGGAGTGGTATGCTCCAGAAACTATATCCGCTCAGGTGGGATTTGATGCCACCCCGTATTCTTCGAATGAAGATGTTCAGCTTGACCTCCTCTCGGTGCTTCAGGAGTTTGTAGCGGGCCCCTCAGGAATTTCTTGCAACTTCCCTGTATACCCCAAGGTCTCTTTTTTGGGGACATTTGTCAGGACCAACATACAGGAATTTGTTCAGCTTGCAGGGGCAGATCCCCAAGACATACCTCAGCAGCTTTCTAACAGCTGTAGACTAGTAAGCCAGAAGGACGCCTACATAGGTTGTGGCCCACCTACAGGCAACCTGAGTCAACCTGAAGTCAATACATTCATATTTGACGACAGGCTTAAGATATCCAGTATATTAGATCTGGGGGATGGGACGGTTTTGGTTGCGTTTCAGGTAAGCTTGGTTAGAGCTCAGGATATATTTACCAAAAGCAACACCCAAAACCCTATAGCTTTTCCGTTCTTCCCGTATGACACCAACGTCAACATAGTTAGCGGTGTTTTTGTAATTGGAGGTGCTTATCTCAATAACGGTAAGATGAAGATCGGCGACTTTAGAGCACACTACATGCCAGGTAATAAGTACACTCCCAATCCCCCTTCTCCGTTTATTGTGGACTTTAGCATACTGTAACAGTGGTAAGGGAGAACCTAGTAACCGACGGCACAGAGTTTGCAAGGCCAGACGGGACCCCGTACTCTGGTCCATATCATGTGCACGTAAGTCAGGGTGCTATGGTGGGGGGTAGACACGTTTCTTCGCCACACGACATCCTTGTACCGCTTACAGCAGAGGCTGCTCAGAAGATCGTGTCGATACAGATATCTCTAAAAAATCAGGAATTTGTTGCAAATGCGCCACGTGTTTCTGTATCTTCGTCAAGTGGTGGAGGAGGTGGATCTAGCCCGTCCCCTAGCTATTAATTAAATCAAATGAAAACCTTCAACTTCTTTGTCGTAAAGCTTGAAAAGCTCATCAACGACACCATTACCATGTCCAACGGAACGGAGCTGTACATAGATAGCAAGTGGGATGAAATGGGTGAGTTTAATCACAGAGTTACTGAGGGGCCTGTAGTTGCATCCCCTTTTAAGTATGACACAGGCGTGGAGCTGGAGACACCCTTTACTTCCACCATCTGGTGGTCATGCAGGGTGGTCAAGTTCTTACGGGGGATGATGACCATTACATTGTCAAGTACAACGAGGAGGCTCTCAACAATCAAGCTATAGCGTACAAGAGTAAGAAAGATGGAAAGATTAGACCCCTTACAGGTGGTCACTCTTGGAGCCCGTAGATCAGGAAGAACTAAAAATCAAGTCAGATGTTGTCGAAGTTGTCGAACTTAAAGAGAAGCTACCTACAAAGGGTCGTGTCGCTTTTACGTCTAGCGGGATTGAGGAGCTTGGATTGAGTGTCGGCGATATCGTCGGCTTTAAAGAAAACCGAGACTACCGCATCAAGATAGACGGTAAGGAGTATTACAGAACCAGAACACAAGATCTGCTCTATGTCGAAGAAGTTCACAACAGTTGATGCCGCCCGAAGGCTCTTGGAGAGCATGGAGGATGCGATCAATAACATGATAGATGAGATTAAAAAGCCAGTGGACCCCGAGATCAACGGAAGTGCACGCAAGGCAGAACTTCAGTCTATCAAGCAGACGGCTACAGACTGCAAGGAGCTTATAGTCGAGAGGCAGAGATTAGAACAAATGATCAAAGACCTGCAAACTAATGGAGGGATCGAAGAAACAAAAGACTACAGCGGAGGTTTCGCTGAAAGATTCTCTAAATGATTGGAAAGAAATAGTATGGCAATACAATAGAACAGATTTCAAGTTCTGGGAAGATTCCTGGAACGATGAGTTCGAGGACTGAGTTGTTGGTTTTCGTCAGGCGGCCCTCTACGCAAATGGGCTTATCAACTGGGGCGTAGTTCAGTTGGTTAGAGCGTCTGTCTTATACACAGGAAGTCGCGGGTTCAAGTCCCGCCGCCCCAACAATTTATTATATTTGTACCATGAAGCTCAAAAAGCGAGACTATAAGAAGGAGTACAAGAAGTACGGAAAGGGCAAAAAGGCCAAGAAGTACAGGGCTTCTTTGAACAAAGTAAACCGCCGTAAGGGTACATACGGAAACGGTGACGGTCTCGACGAATCGCATATAGGTACGTCTGACAAGACAACCCCTCGTCCAGAATCTCAGAACAGGGCCAACAACAGGCCCAGGCGTAGACGGAGCAGGTAACCCCATGCGCTCGTAGCTCAGCTGGATAGAGCATCTGCCTTCTAAGCAGACGGTCACAGGTTCGAATCCTGTCGGGCGTACTAAATTCAATGTAATGGCTAAAATTCAAACAAACAACTACAAGAAGAGGCGTGTGCGACGCAAGGGTGTGCACGCCAAGACTAAGCAGTCGAGCTCCAAGGGTGCGTCTAACTACAAGAAGCCTTATGCTTCTCAAGGTCGCTGATTATGGCTGATTACGTTTGCAAGTGTGAAGAGAAGCACGAAGACTCTAAGAGTGGTGTTTCCATCAAGTTTGGTTCCGACGGGGCGTATCACGACATTAAGTGCCCGTGCGGTAAATACATGGAGCTTAAGAACCCTAAGTCTGGCGCCCCGAGCTTTAGAAGCAACAGGTGGGGTCAAGTTTTCTAATGCAAGACTTCTTGGACTTTATGCAAGAGGTGGCAGGTTTTTACAACTCCTTTGGCACCGACAACAAGCTTTACGACTACGACGGAGACGGCATTGTGACTGTTCTCGACTGGCTGGAGTTCTTGTCTAATCAACCATACTTTTGAGCTCGCTGATAAACATAGAAGAATACGATGAGGCAGTTATCAAGATTTGTCCCAAGGGTACGCAGGGTGAAATTATTCAACTTGGTGATCTACTCGTTGCACTTCCCGCTCAGCCACCCAAAGAGAAAATTGCTGGACATGACCGCCCAAACCACCTGCAGCTGTGGGAGAGGCTTTCTATGCCAGAGGAGCTGTCTAGGATTAAATCTATGGACGAGTGGTCCGAGACGCCCAGAGAGTTTCGAGAAAAGTTTCGTCCGTATATCGAGGAGGAGTTTCGACGTAGGCGTGAAGGTTTTTGGTTTTATAACAACGGTGTCGCTACGTATATTACGGGTAGGCACTACATGATGTTGCAGTGGACGAAACTCGATATAGGGTTTCCTTACTATCTTGCATTCCAGCGGGACATTTTTTTACACATGTCTGCGTGTGAGGCCGACCCGCGATGTATAGGCCAACTTTACACCAAGTGCCGTCGATCTGGATACACTAATATCTGTGCATCAGTATTGGTAGACGAGGCAACACAAGTCAAGGACAAGCTCTTAGGCATACAGTCGAAGACAGGTAAGGACGCGCAGGAGAATATATTTATGAAGAAGGTGGTCTACATGTTTAGACACTACCCCTTCTTCTTTAAACCCATTCAAGATGGAACGACCAATCCGCGCATGGAGCTGGCTTTTCGCGAGCCGAGTAAGAGAATCACGAAGAAGAATAAGACTTCGCAGACGGGCGAGGCTCTTAATACGGTAATAAACTGGAAGAACACGACAAACAATGCGTATGATGGGGAGAAGCTCCACATACTGTATCTAGACGAGGCGGGTAAGTGGGAAAAACCCACAGACATTCGTGACGCCTGGAGGATTCAGAGGACGTGTCTTATCGTGGGTAGGAAGATTGTGGGGAAGGCACTGGTAGGCAGTACCGTAAACCCCATGGACAAGGGGGGCAAGGAATACAAAGACCTCTGGAAAGATTCGAACCCTAACGAAAGAAACGCAAATGGTAGAACTCGCAGCGGCCTTTACAGGCTATTCATTCCAGCCCATGAGTCACTTGAAGGATTTTTCGATGTCCATGGATGCCCAGTCGTTGAAAATCCTGATAACCCTGTGGGGGGTATTGATGGTGATGACATTGATCAGGGGTCGAGACAATACCTGAAGAACGAGCGTGACAGTCTGAAGCACGACCCCTCCGAGCTCAACGAGGTTGTGAGGCAGTTTCCGTTTACCACCGATGAGGCTTTTAGAGACAGCATCGAGGGTAGCCTTTTTAACATAGGTAAGATCTATCAGCAGATAGAGCATAACGACGAGCTGTTCCCCAACCCCGTAGTCAAGGGTAACTTTATATGGAAGGAGAAAGACAAAGAGGTGGTGTTTTCTCCCGACGTCAACGGTAGGTTTAGGGTGGCATGGATGCCGCCTCAAGAGCAAAGAAACGTCACGAAGACCGACAGAGGCAAGAGGGTGGCTCCATTCGCCGACAGAGGCTGTGGGGGCGTCGACTCATACGACCTAGACTCTACTATCGACGGTAGGGGATCAAAGGGAGCACTGCATCTCTATAATAAGTTTCATATAGAGAACCCCTCCAACATGTTCGTTGTGGAGTACGCCTCTAGACCAGACTTGGCCAAGATATTCTACGAGGATGTGCTCATGGCTGCGTTCTTCTACGGTTACCCACTCCTCGTGGAGAACAATAAGTACGGTATCGTAAGATACTTTGAGTCAAGAGGTTACGACGGCTATCTAATGGACAGGCCAGAGCATCTTAAGTCGGCCAACGCTAAGGTAAACGTGAAGACCAAGGGCATTCCATCGAACTCACAGGATGTGATACAGGCCCATGCTCACGCCATCGAGCAGTATGTGTACGACCACGTAGGCATCAATTATGATAGTGGAGATATAGGTAAGATGTATCTCAACAGAACCCTGGAGGACTGGATAGGGTTTAAGATCAACGATCGCACCAAGTTTGACCTTACGATAAGCTCTGGGCTGGCTCTTCTTGCGGCCCAGAAGTCCAAGCCCAAGGAGAAGACGGATTTCACTGAACGTAAGTTTTTTAGACGGTATAAACCAATCGGTTGATTTAGTATATTTGTGCCAATGTATAGCAGCAATAACTCACACAAGAAGGGTTTTCCTGATCCTCTGGCCGATTATTCTGTAAAGCAGGATAAGTCTTATGGGCTTCAGTATGCAAAGGCTATGTATTCTCAGTGGGGTCAATCCACTGACACTCATTCTCTGTACGGAAGAAGAAATAAGATATTCAGCAGAAGCAGAGATTACGCAAACGGTACTCAAGACACGACCATATACAAGCAGTTGCTGAACTCTCTGTCACCAGAGAAGGGCGACGGCAGCTTGTTGAATCTCGACTACACGCCAGTACCTATACTGCCTAAGTTCGTAAAGATAGTTCTCAATAAGATACTGTCTAGAGATCCGTATCCAAACCTTGAGTCTACAGATCCTATCTCCTCTTCAGAGAAGAACAAGAAAAAGGATCGTATCAAGATGCAGGTCCAGGCCCGTAAGGAGCTGCAGTCCCTGAAGGAGCAGGCGGGTGTGGTGTTGGACATGGACCCAGAGTCTATACCAGAGACCATGGAGGAGGCTGAGATGTTCATGGATACGAACATCAAAACCGATGCCGAGGTTGCTGCGCAGCTTGCCACAAGCCTGACACTCAACTGGGCGAACTTCAACGACACTACATTTAGAAGAGCCGTGATGGACATCGTGTCCTTGGGTATGGCTGTAGTAAAAAGAAACAACGATCCGAACAAGGGGATTGATGTTGAATATGTCGACCCCGCTACGTTCTTGCACAGCTATACCGAAGACCCCAACTTCGGGGACCTCGTATACGCTGGACACATCAAGCGCATACCTATTCAGGAGCTCAAGAGAATCGCAGGAGATCAGCTCACGGAGGAGGACTACAAGGAGATAGCCAACAAGGTTAAGGATAAGTATTCCAACGATGCATCTCGATACAACTCGTCACACTATGACGACAGATACATGCGCACCACTTACGGTTACGACGAGTATATGGTGGAGCTGATGGACTTTGAGTTTATCTCTGTAGATGCTATGCACTTCGAGGAGAAGGAGAGTAGGTTCGGAAACACTGGCTTCTACTTCAAGGGTATGGATTACAAGCCGAAGGCTAAGGGTGTCTTTGGTAGAAAGCCACACAGGATGGATATCGCGTGTGTCTACGGGGGCACCTTTATCATCGGGACGGATAAGATATTCGATTACGGCAAGAAGAAGAACGTCCCCAAGAACATTCACGACCTGTCCAGGGCGGAGCTTTCATACTCTGTAACTGCCACAAACTTTAGGCGCATGATCCGAAGTCTCTCGTAGAGAGCTGCACGGGGTTTGCCGACATGTTGCAGCTGACGCACCTTAAGATACAGCAGGCGGTAGCCAAGGCCAAGCCTGACGGGCTGGTTATAGATATCGAGGGGTTGGAGAACGTACAGCTCGGTAAGGGTGGAGAGCTTCAGCCTTTGGAGATCCATGACATCTACGAGCAGACGGGTGTGTTCTACTACAGGAGTAACGAACCCGAGGTGGGTTCCAAAACCCTCCCGTCAGAGAGATCGGAAATACCATCCGAAACATCCAGGAGCTGGTGGCGCTGTACAATCACTACCTGCAACTCATCAGAGACACGTCGGGTATCAACGAGTCTATGGACGGGACGACACCCAAGGGCGACATGCTCGTGGGGGTTCAGCAGAATGCGATCCTTCAGGGGAACAATGCGATCTACGACATCACCAACGCCTCCATGCTTCTCTACAAGAAGGTGTGCAGCGATGTTGTCAAGTGCTTGCAGATCGTGCCACAAGATTCTGTGCTGTACAAGATCTACGAGAACGCCATCGGAGAGACTAACATGGGGGTGATGAGCTCTTTTAGAAACCTCTCTATGTACAACTTCGGGGTGCAGGTGGTGAAGGAGATGGAGGACAAGGATAAAGAGTTCCTGGAGCAGAACATACAGATGTCTATCCAGCAGGGGCAGATAGATCTCGAAGACGCCATGGCTGTTCGCTCACTCAAAGACGTGAACCAGGCAGAGAGACTGCTTATCATACGCCGCAAAAAGCGCATGCAGCAACAGCAAGAGGCTGCGGCACAGAACTCACAGGCTCAGGCCCAGCAGGCCCAGCAGGCTGCTCAGGTGGCCTCACAGGTTAAACAGCAGGAGATGCAGATGGAGGCTCAGTTCAAGCAGCAGGAGTTGCAGCTTAAGGCGCAGCTCGACATGCAGATATTGGAGATGGAGCACCAGTCAAAAAAGAGATTGAAACTATCAACTCAGGCCACGCTCGGATTCCGTGAGGACGATCAGAACTTCAAGGAGAAGCTTGAAGTCATGAAGGAAGACGGAAAGAACGAAAGGTTCTCTGAGCAACAGGAGACACAGCAACAAAAACAACAAACCGAAGAGTAATGGCAACCAATAAGGCAAACCTTGACATAGCTCAGAAGCTAAACATTACGGCCAGGAAGGGTGATACCTTTAGGCTCTCTGTTACCTTTAAAGACAACAGCGGAAACCCCATAGGTGCTTCTGACTATACGTACAGGATGCAGGTCAGGTCTTCGGCTACAGACGATACCGCCTCGGGGGCGATTATAGAAATATCTGGAGATAGTCTTTCTGATGGTTTTGACACCAGTGGCGGCGGCGGAAAGGTTGTTATAAATATATCCGCAGCCACTATGTCGGGAATAGATGGTGGTAAGTATGTGTACGACCTTGAGGCCACAAATACCGCTGACACCTCATTGGTTCAGACTTGGCTGAAAGGTGTTTTTTCCGTGAACGAGGATGTTACTGTAAACGTCTAAGGCATGCCGCTTACATATTCGGCAGAAGTGTCTCTGAGGGTGTATGCCCCAAACACCTCTGGTGTATACGAGGGATTTGATCCCAGAACCCCAGAAGAAATAAGCCAGGGGCTAAAGCCAGTGGTGCCTGTGGACTCTATAGAGACTGCAACTGTAAATCCCTTGCCGATACAATTCAGCCCAATTCTCAATGATTATGATGGGGCTTCTGCGGCATATTCTTTAAGGCGTCTTAGTAGTAATTATGCAGGAAATTGTATTCGAGTAAGAAGAGGCATCGACAATACTGAGCAAGACATAGGCTTTGTTGGAAATCAGCTTGATGTTGCGTCTCTAGAAACTTTTTGCTCAGGATCGGATGGTTTTATTTCTGTGTGGTACGATCAAGCAGGGTCTTACAACGCAGTTAACACCAACACCAGCGGTCAGCCAAAAATACATGAATCTGCATCTGGCGTAATTAAAAGTAACGGCAAGCCTGCGGTCTATTTCAATGGAACTAATAATTATTTAAGCACAGGCTACACACCCCCCACCACATTTAGTGTGTTCGGATTGCAGTCATTTTATCCTGACGAAGGAGGTCAGCTTATCGGAAGGGGTGATGGAGATCCAGCTCCTCTAAATAGAGCTGTATTTGGATTTGACAACCTAAATCAAGTATTTCTCTACAGGGGTGGGGACGTTGCAAATGTGAGTGATGATCTGACTCAAGGTAGGTATTTGATTTACGCCCTCAATACTCCTTTACAAACCACCTGTGTGGTTGGTTACGATGGCAACAGCTTTACAGGGGTCAATAACATCGGAAGCGGGGAATTTAGGGATATTGTCATCGGTGCCGAGCTTGATCAGGTTTCTTTTTATGGGAGAAGTGAGATACAAGAGATTGTGATCTTTCCCTCAGATCAGTCTGGTAGTCGATCAGGCATAGAGGCTAACATCAATGCTTTTTACTCTGTAGGCTCTCCTGGTAACCCCAGCGCGTCTTCAGGTGACGTTACTGTGGTGGTGGAGTCTAAGGCTCAAGAAATATCTCTCCCTGTATATGCTCACGACTCGACAGAGGTCACAAGCGGAAGCCCTTCAGTAATTACGACGGATGAATTTAACGACACGGTAAAGGAGATACAGCCCGCCGTAGACGCATATAAGACGGTTACGATAGACCCCTATAGAACGGAAAGCAAAGACTTTACGCTAGATGTCCTCCCCGTCATCGTGGTTCCTTTTAGGTTTAGCATCGACACCACCGAGGTGCTTTACGACAAGTACGATTGGATCGACGTCTCCGAAAACCGCCTATCTGTTCTTGAACACGATGAGTCGAGGGGTAATTCTTTTGCCCCATACGCCACTCACTGGCTGAACGGCTCTCGTCCCAACGCAAGCGCACAGGTTATATCTAGTGCTTCAAATCAATATACACTCCCTACGGTCTGGGGAGGTAACTACGACTTCACTGTAGATTGGGGTGACGGGAGTGCCGACGACATTACTAGCTGGGATCAGGCAGAGGTTGCTCACACCTACGCTACTGGGGGTGTATATGAAATAAGAATTGAGGGGAAGTTTGAAGGTGTAAATTTTCACAGACACGTCGGCGCGGACGGAACAGGGGGGACAGGTCACGTAGATTGTAGAAAGCTTTTGAATGTTTATAGCTGGGGCACCGAAACCATATTGGACCTCTCGTCTGCTGTTCCTTCCTACCTAGATCCCGCAAACCTTAATTATAGCGAATCGTATACTTTTTACGCCCCAGACGCCTCCCCTCCGTCTAATGGAGAAAATCGCGTCACTGGCCTCCCCTTCAATGGATGCGTTAATTGGAACTCTTTGGCCGAGGCTCCACCTAGGTTTGGATACGTTCCTGGTACAGCTGTTGTAAAATTTAGCACCCAAGACTTTACGGGGAAATGTTTTTCTGGCTCCGACACCTCAGGCATATTCATGGGCAACAATAGCCTGGATTGCGATCTCAGCAACTGGGGCACGACGCAGTTTCCTCTTACAGGCGACATGTATGGTCAGTTTGCTCACAGGGCTCCAAAATATGGGGACGTTAAGGCTAATTGGGTTTTTGAAGGAACGACAGGATATCAAGCATGGCAGCAACAGCCCACACCTAAAGAAGACGTATTGTCCATCACGGCCACCGTAACGGCTCCGCCTAGCAACGGAGGGGGCGTGATTTCTGCTCCAAATACGGACGATCATATAGGTCTTACAGACACTATAGGTAACCTGCCTCTTGGGGTTTATGCTGTCGCCGTCGAGAAGTTAATGTATGAAAACTATTCTACAAACTTCGACTTAACAAATTGGGACATAGATGGCAGTAATCGAAGCCCCTTTGTTGGTTTAAAAGCATTTGATGGAGACACTACGGGGCTTATAGACTCTGATGTGACTGACATAGCCAACTTTTTTAATGGCTGTACATCTTTTACAGGCAAGGGGGTGGAGACATGGGACACTTCACAGATTAAAGACGTAAGTCTAAATAATAGAACTGGTTTTAATGCTACCCTTCAGAACTGCAAAAGCTTTAACAAGCCTGTAAGTCATTTTGTGCTGGGTACGGTTAGAAAAGATGAGGCTGGCGTTGGGGTGGCGGCAATGCTAGCAGGATGTACAATCTTCAATCAAGACTGCTCTCCGTGGGATGTCTCATACGTGGCTACCGCATCGAGTTTGTTTTCTGATTGCACTGCATATGACAACGCTGGTGTGGACTGGACGGATGCCGATTGGTCTAAGTGCGAGACCTTTGGGGCGACGTTTAGAAATTGTTTAGCATTTAACAGAGATATATCCAGATGGAAGACCCCCGTGAACGCAAGTCTTTACCATACATTCCGAAACGCTAGATCTTTTAACAAGCCCGTAAATACCCATACGGTAGATGGGGAAAAATACTGGGATGTAAGCAATGTTACGACATTGCGAGAAACCTTTAGGGACGCATATAAATTTAATCAGCCGCTCGATGCGTGGGACGTCTCAAATGTGACTAGCTTTCACCAAACCTTCAATGGCGCTAGAGAGTTCAATCAAGACCTAAACACCTGGGATGTAACCAAGGGTATTGATTTTGCGTATGTATTAAACAGCACATTTCATTTTAACGGTGATATAAGCACGTGGAGGTTTAGAGAGGACGTTCCGATAACTAGCACGTATATGCTGGGAAACACTCCTTGCCTTTACGAGGACGGGAAGGACCTTTCTGGATGGAATACTGGTCAATTTAATTCCATGTTTGCTTTCTTTTATAGAAGTAATGTAGCTCGCAGAAATTATTGGAACGAAGAAGACCCCTCAAAGCTCACGTATTTGGGGCCAGGCGGCATTTACTACTACCCAGACTGGAGCCCCAACATCGGTGGGTGGGATGTAGGAAACGTTGAAACGTTCTTTTCCTGTTTTTACCAGTGTGGCACCTTTAATGACGATCTATCTGGGTGGAATGTAAGCAGCGCGACAAGCTTTAATAGGATGTTTCACAGCTGCTTCCTATTTGACAGGAACCTTAGCTCTTGGGATGTGTCCAGCGGGACAGACTTTGCCGAGATGTTTTATGAATGCGACGTCTTTAACAACGGCGGAGATCCAGGAATAGATAACTGGGATGTATCTAATGCCGTCAACTTGGAAGAGATGTTCTTAGGGGCTCATAGATTTAATCAGCCCATAGGGAGCTGGGACACGAGCAGCAATAAGAACATGTTCAGAATGTTTAGATTCGCCACCGACTTTAATCAAGATATAGGTGGTTGGGATGTTTCGAGTGTTACAAACATGAACGAAACTTTCCTCAATGCAGACTCATTCAACCAGAATCTTTCCTCCTGGGATGTTTCTAGCGTCACCGACATGCAATCTATGTTCAATAGTGCTGATAACTTTAACAACGGGGGGGATTCTGGAATAGACAACTGGGACGTGTCTAACGTCACCAAAATGCCAGCTATGTTCAGAGATAGTCCTTTTAATCAGCCTATAGGGTCTTGGGACATATCCAGCTGCACAGACATTAGCGGCATCTTTTACGGTGCTCACTCCTTTAACCAACCTCTCAACAGCTGGGATACGAGTAATGTTACAGATATGGAGACCGTGTTCAACGGTAGTGGCACGAAACAGAATTTTAATCAACCCTTGAGTAACTGGGATACATCAAAGGTCACTAACATGAGTCAGATGTTTAGGGACTGTCGAGACTTTAACCATCCACTCACTACAAACGGCAACAAATGGGATGTAAGTAAGGTCACCGTTCTTGATCTTATGTTTAGGAGTGCTAACAGCTTTGATCAGGATCTTTCTTCCTGGAACTTAAATAGCGCAACCAACATCCAAGACATGTTTTTGCAGAGCGGCATGTCGAAAGCAAATCTCGACACTACTTTGCAAGCTTGGTGCGCCAACTCAAGCATGGCCTCTGGGTTGAACCTCGGCCAAATCCCTCTCAACGGGACGACCGAGACCTTAGATTCTGCAACTACCACGGCTATGGACAATAAGGGCATGACTGCGACATACGCCAGCGGAATTTCCGTTTACTGATACTGCTTATATTTGCATTATGCCCAAGGTAACTAAGAGAAAAGCGAAGATGCCCAAGATGAAGATGGGTGTCCACAAGAGCAGGTCTGGAGGACTCACCAAAAAGGGTGTAGCTGCATACCGCAGAGCCAATCCAGGCAGTAAGCTGAAGACCGCTGTTACCACCCCTCCCTCTAAGCTCAAGAAGGGCAGCAAGGCCGCCAAGCGCAGGAAGTCATTCTGTGCGCGTATGAGCGGCGTCAAGGGCCCCATGAAGAAACCGAACGGCAAACCTACACGTAAGGCTCTCGCCCTCAGAAAGTGGAACTGCTAATGAACGTCGTCAAGTACAACAAGGGCGGCAAGCTCAAGGTCTCGCAGAAGGCCGTGTCCGTGGACCCTCCCAAGGGTTATCACTGGATGGAGGAGCGCGGCAGATACTTTCTGATGAAGGGGGATTA
>FUIF01009667.1_pt1 | contig 15327 bp, 18 predicted proteins | sample 1003461 | NCBI WGS metagenome assembly FUIF01 (sample SAMEA80401918, study PRJEB19352) | marine metagenome | reverse complement strand
TCAACTCACACGAAACACCATCAACCGCTGGTTCCCACCAGACTTCGAATACCCCTGGCTAGGACACACACCCCAAGCCCACCAAGAAACCCTCACCTGGCACATGCCCGACGACATCACAGCCCTAGGCTGGCTATTTGACCTCATCACCCTCCTCCAAGGCCAACCACCACAACACATCCACGCCACCCCAAATGAACAAAAAATCCGACCCTGGTAAACCCATCACAAACACAGATATAAATCAGGGAACTCGAAAATCCTCTACACAATCACAAGTACCTCACATCTCTTCACACGGTGAATAGGAACACTCTCTTTAATAGTCATACCCTCTATTAACCTTCTAGCAGCATGACCTACTCGAGAACGAAAAGGAGCCCCCGGCCTCCACAAAAGTTTCCCCGCCCCAACAGGACGCGATTGAACAATCGATACCCCCTCAATCACGAAGGTGGTCTGGGCGCGACGGTAGTAACCCGGCCGCCCATGCTCACGGTCTCCTGAGCATCCCTGATCTCGATCGTGACGCTGCGTTTGCGGGGATCTACCCCATTTATGACCGGATCTAGAGCGGTCTACTCCTTAGTTCGTTTGCGTTGCACGATGATGGTGGGCGTAAGAGGGTATAGCTTCTTTGGGCGGCGCATTCCTCTCTTGAGCCTCTCCCGATCTGGCAGAACCAGGATCGCGCAGACCAAGTGAGAGCCTGACCGGCCGGGGTGGGTGACCGAATAGGGAGCGAGGGTTCTAGTCCCCTAAGACTCGACGTGGCCGAGCCGGATCTTGCAAGAGATCCTCTAAGTAGCCGAGAATTGCGCGTTTCCCGGTGGTGGTTAGTCGGTGACGTGGACCTTGCTTCCGGCGGCCCGGAAGGCGTCAAGCGTTGCCTGAGGCGCATCTTGCATGGTGACCAAGTCGTCGATGTCTTCGATGCCTCCGAAGCGAAAACTCGAGGTCCGTGAAAGCTTGTCGCTCGTAGCAGCCAGAATAACCCGGGCCGAGGATGCGAGGATGGCGCGTTTCACCAGGGCGTCTTGATGTGTCGTGACCGTCAGGCCCATGGCAGGAGAGGCAGAACATGTGCCGATGATGGCGACATCGGCCCGGAACGCACCTAACGCGCGTAAGCATGAAGCAGCCTCGTAGCGCAGGCTTTCGGGCATGAGCGTTCCGTCCGGCGTGCTTACGGTGGCTACGCCGCCTTCGCCCAGGGGCAGCGCGGCGCGCAACGAGAGACACAAAGCCGTAATGGGGCGTTCCTGAAGGGCCTGCGCCACGGCAACCATGGTCGAGCCGTTGTCGATGATCACGGACATGTCGTCAGTCACGAGGCGGGAGACCAGCTGAGCTATGGCAGTCTTGCTTTCAGCATTCTCGGCCGACCGCAGGGAGTAAGGCATCGGCGTGCCGCGCAGGTTCACCGCCACTGCCCCGCCATGTACCTTGCGCAACTGTCCGTGGCCTTCAAGGTCGGTGAGGTCGCGGCGGATCGTCGCCGGCGAGGCGCCGGTGAGCTCCACGAGTGTATCCACCGAGGTCGGTGAGGTCCCGAGAGAGTTGATGATCATTTTCTGGCGAAATAATCGTTGCATATGATTATTTAATCATGCACGCTAGTGGCGTGGCTCATATATGGCAGCGAATCTGGGCCGTCCTCAGCACCAAGGGCCTGGCCATCACCGCAAGCGTGTGCCGCCAGTTAGCCGGGCAGGACGGAGATAACAATGACACGCACTGATCCACGACTGGCCGACTTCCAGGCAGTCCTCTTCGACATGGACGGGACGCTGCTGGACTCCACCGTAGCCGTCGAATCCGTCTGGTCGGCCTGGGCTGAACGGAACAGCATCCCCACCGCTGATGTCCTGGCCTGGTGCCATGGCCGGAGCGTGGCCGCGACCATCACCCATTTCCTGCCCCATATCGCCCCGGAAACCCTCCAGAGCATGGTGAGTGCCCAGCTAGACCAGGAGTGCACACAGCTCGACAGCGTAAAGCCTGCGGTCGGCGGCCGGGAACTCCTCATCTGGCTCGACGCCCACCGCATCCCGTGGGGCGTCGTCACCAACGCGCCGCGGCGACTCGCGCTCGCCCGACTCGGCGCAGCCACCATCGACCCACCACTCCTGGTCACCCTCGAGGACGTCGAGCATGGCAAGCCGGCGCCCGACGGTTACCTCCATGGAGCCCGCTCCTGCGGTGTCGCGCCAACCCGAGCGTTGGTCGTGGAGGACTCTGCGTCCGGCCTCGCGGCAGCACGCAGCGCCGGCACCGTAGTCGTGGCTGTCGGAGGACGCAGGGATGCCGACGTCGTATGTCACGACCTTGTCGACCTGCACCGCCTACTCGTCCAGATACGTTCCAAGTAGCCTGATCGAGAGAGCAGAAGACCGTGGACGTCACAACTTTGCAAACTCAGGGTGAGCGAGCGGTAGACACCAGCGCCCACACCATCGAACCGCCAGTCCATGACGGGGCGGGACGCTGGCCACTGAGTATCGTCCTGATGCCTCCACCACCTGCAGAGAGCGTTCTGGCCGCCTTAACACAGGAAGCTATCTACCTCGCCGGGACAGACCACTTGCACAGTGGGGGTGTGGGCTGTGCACATGTCACCGTCCGGGCGCTAGAGAACCGGCGACCAGTACCACCACAAGATCCATTCGCGGTCAGTTGCGCGAGCGCGCTTGACCGAGCTTGTGCTCACCACGCGCCCTTGTTCATGAAACTTGAGCGCCTCCTAATAACCCCCGGCGGCGTTCTTGCGCTCCTGCATCCCACCAGCCCGGACGCCGATGAGTTCCGCACCTACACGCTCGGCCACGAGCTCGGACCCAACGCCTACCGAGAAGGCATCCTCAGCCCCCGAGATCTCTGGTACGTGTCCCTGCTCCACTTCCGCGGCCCCATCGAGCACCCCAAAGATCTCGTGACCTGGAGCCACCAACAACTCGCTCCAATCACATGGGCCTTCCCCGATGCGGCGCTGTGTACCTACGAAATTACTACCACGGCGATGCGCCCCCGCATCCGCCACACGGCCGCGTTCGGGCGGGCGATCTGACCGCACTACTTTAATGCGACCAGTGGAGTGGGTGGCAGGCAGAGTCAGTAGCCCCGGCCGTGTTGCTCGCGAGAGACCGTCGTGTCCTGATGAAAGCGGGCCCGTCAAGGCGACGTGAAACAGGGCCTCCATTCCTCTGAGAGAGATCTCTAGCGATCACCTGAGGGGTTGTGCTGTCAGTAATAGAAGGTGGTTCCTCGTTCAAACAGTTAGAACTCGCTGGTCTCTGGTGCAGCACCCGGGAGCGATAGATCGAGTCGCCCTGTTCCAGGTCACGCATGATGCCCCACAGAAAGCAATCCGTGACCTAGATGTACTCGGCAGTGACGCTGGGCACGGGCTACTCTCTTAGCTACCTCCGAGACGAGTTTGAGAAGCCGGTAACGACCTGCGAAGAGCAAGCACGCAGAGTCGACGCAACAGTGGCATGTCCAGAGGTGACGACAACGGGGTCGAAGACATCGAACCGTCGAGCGACCATCGTTTGGAGAGCCAGCACAAACTCAGCTGCAGCTGGCACTTGAGACCAGGCTCCGGCATGCCATGGAGCTCATGCCGCAACGCGACAACGCCATCTCCCAAGGTGGTCTAAGACTATGTGGCTCACGCCTCCTCACCCCCTGTTAGGTCTCTCACCTTGCCTAAACATGACCGCAGGGTGAATGCGTGTTCACTTATTGGACACGCAGAGACAAAGTGCCGCTATCTCTACGAATTTTTTGACGAGAGGCCAATGGCCGTAGTGGACAACTCACATGATGCCAAAATGCTATGGGTCCAGCAGTGTAGCGATCAAGTCATCGCCAGAAGAACTTCGCTCTATCTACAATGTCACGATAAACCGTCCGAAATAGTGGAAGACAAAGCCTACTAGATAGCCGACAATGGACGATCCCAAGTAATAACAGGCCAGATACGTACCTGAAGCTTCAGCGCGATCAGCGTTCACCGAGGCACCCACCCCGAAACAACGGAGTAAGCGATAAAGAGTCCGTAGGTGAACACCGCGCCGCTTAGGATCGTCCGAGAGCGGCCCTAACGCGTGACGACCGTACCCGTACAAGCCGAAACAACCGTCTCAAAAAGTACAGAAGGAAGATGCCGCCGACTCCCGATTGGGAACAATGGAACGGAGCAGTAGTTAGACGGTAGCCAAGGAAGTCATAAACGGAAACGAACGTCCCCATAACTAAAAAGACCACCAAAACAATGATGCCTTACGTGAATCGCACCAATGATCGAGGACTGCTTGCGTCTCGGTGCGAAGGTGAACCGCTTTCGGGACGAAGCGCCGCTCCTGTAGAATGAAGCCAGGCCAGCAGCCACCAGGGCAATGAGAGCGGTTACATAACCAGGACGTTCTTTCCTCAACCCTTTTGGCAAGACTACGGATGCTGACTCTTCCTCAGCGGCACTCCCTTAACCATTGTCTACCCACTCGACAGCATCACATGGATATTTGCTTATCGAGAAATTTCATAAATTCATGATACGACGACATTGACCGCAGTTCTGTGAACAATTCTCGATCGTAAAGAACGCTGATAAGCGGCTGATAGAACCTCACAAAATCATCGTAGTCCCCCTCATTGATGGCAAGCAGGAGAACCAAGCTCACATCCGACGTTTCCCAGTTGATTGGAGTTGAAGGTATGAGGACTGCAATTTTTGTTTCATACGCCAGAAAATCCATTGCGTGTGGCACTGCGAACGTCCGGAAGAAGACCGTGGATGGGTACTCTTCCCTCAGAAAAACACTTTCCCTAAAGGCGTCGGGAACAATGCCATTCCTCTCCATCGACCCACACATGAAGTCGAGAGTTTCACGCCATGAGTCGAAGGATCTTCCAGTGAAGAACAGTGTGGGATCGAGAAAACGTTTCATCGCGCTGGCAGTGGCAATCCGCGACTTCTTCTCACTGGCCCTCAGGAGCACAGAATCGATCGCCGACAGATCGAGATCCGACATCAACGCGCTGATGGGAACACAGGTATGACGGTGTGACGGTTCTTCTGTCGTCGATATCACGATGTCGCCATCGCACGTATCCGCTTCCGCGACAGATGAAACGATGTCCACAACCCTCATCCGATCCGCGAAATGGTCAACCAGTCCGGCTAGCAGAACGTCACGGAGTGCCTGGTAACGAGGACAGACCACCACTGCCGTGACCAAATTCGGATTTGGCGCAGGTTCGGAGTACAATCCAATATAGATGGCCAGCAGCCCAATCTCGTCATCCGTGAAGAAAATTCCCAACAGCCTTGAAAGCTTGTCAGCCAAGTATACAGCGGCGTCATAGAGGAATGGTGACCGTGATCTCAATGACTCACGCAGAGTATTGCGAAAATAGGGCATTGAAGGAGCGTGGGCCATGAGTCGCCCAACGTGTTTCGAAATACTGCCGTACAGCTCTTCCTTCGCGATGACCAAACCGAAGTGTTCAACCGTGTCATCCAGACACCTACTCACCGTTGAGTAAATGTCACAGGAATCAGAGTGATGATCAAGTTCACCATGCCCAAATCCGAGGGTCGCACCAACGATGGACCTCAAGTAGGCATCATCAGCAGATGACAGTGGGCGTTCGGGGTACAACTTCCGCAATCCAACCAGCAACTGATCGCACAACATCTCAGATTGGTTGCTCATCATCAGATCTATCGCCGCGTTATCTTCGATCGGAAATCTGTACCGCTGTACGCATATTGCGATGTTCACGACCATATTGCTGAGTCGTATGTCGTCAATTTCCAGGTAGTAATCACGCAACGATTCGACGACCACGTTCTCGATATCACCCAGTCTGACATCTGGCAGATACCTATTCACTTTGTCATTCTGACCAACAACGGCATCCATGGCTGTATTTACGAGGCTTCCCAAGAAATTACGGAAGTAAATCTCGTTTCCATCAAGATGAATCGATGACCCCCTCAACGACAGGTGCAACGAATGCTCTTCGAACTGCGGCTCCAAACGTTTCAGTGACGCTTTTATGACGGACTCGCTGAGATAGCAATCACGCATGACGTCATAGATCGTGGTGTCGGGAGTGTTGAGCAGATACAGGAGTATCCGTTCGTGGTGCTCGAGCTGAGTTGAAAATTCTGAATTCCTTGCAACGACCCCGGTGTACACGGACTGCTCCACCGAGTATCCGTTCGTCGTTGACTCAATAATATTATCTCGGCTAATCCCATTGATCCGCGCAACATCGTATCTGAGCGTCCTCGTGCTGACACCAAGGAGTCCTGCGAGGTCGGTCCCTTTGATAGGGTGATCGACCTCGCTGAGCAGCTGTAGCAACAGGGCCTGCCGCTGTGAAAAACGAATCAACAGAGAACACCTGACATCGATGTACCATCACTGGAGCGACACATCATGTCACAGATTCTTGTGCGGCGAAATTCGAGTTTTGCCGCGGCACTGGCAACGGAGTGTTTCCCGCTGGACGGCAACTAATCTGATCCGCACCCCTGGAACCGATGGGGCATGAAATGCTCATCGACCTCAACCATCATTGTCTTTCACGAAGGGTCCTCGTTGGCCCCGTACCGACAATGAAACCGGCACCAACACATCGCACCGCGGCGAAGACAGGAGGCTACTTAATGGCCGAGATGATGAACGCTGCACTGATGTATGGACCTGGTGACATTCGCGTCGAGCAGGTGCCGAAGCCCACGTGCCCTCCCGGAGGGTTCGTTCTGAGGGTCGATGCCGTGGGACTGTGTGGTTCAGACATTCGCAATCTCACGACGGACTCCCGGAAGGGCGACTACCCCTTCATCTACGGACACGAAGTCGTGGGAACGGTGTGCGAGACGGCCGATGGCGTGGATGAGTACAAGGCTGGTGACAGGATCTACGTCTACCCTGAAGCGCACTGTCTGAAATGCGAGTACTGCCGTTCTGGACAGAGCAACCTGTGCACTGACGTCGAGCACTATGTGGGCCGCCCCGGCGGTTTCGCGGAATACATTTCGTATACGAGCAAACGTGTCGAGCGCGGTGCAACATTCCGGGTGCCCGAGAGAATCTCGCCGGTTCGTGCCAGCTTGGCCGAACCCCTGTCGTCCGCGTATTCGTGTGTCGAGAACATCAACGTCAAGCTCGGGGACACCGTTGCGATCCTCGGAGCTGGACCCGTTGGCATATTCCTGTCCATCCTGAGCAAGTTGCGCGGAGCATCGCGGATCATCCTGATCGACATCAGCAAGAACCGTCTGACGCGCGGGCTAGATTTCGGAGTCGATGAGATCATCAACTCCAGCGATGTTGATCCGATCGACGCTGTCCGCGACCTCACGCACGGATTGGGCGCGGACAAGGCCATCTCAGCAAACCCGACCACTCTGGGCCAGCAACAAGCCGTCGTGATGACTCGCCCCGGAGGAACCACAGTCTTTTTCGGTGGTGTTCCCAAGGGGACCTGCGTCAGCCTCGATTCCAATTCCGTCCATTACAAGGGCCTGTGGATCTACGGCCACTATGGCGCAACAAGTGTTCAGGTCCAAAAGGCATTCGAACTAGTCATTGACGACAAGTTCCCCGCCGAGCAGGTCATCAGCAAAGTTTTGCCACTGAGTCGGATCAACGACGCTATCGAACTCACCCGTACCGGCGAGGCACTGAAGGTGGTCCTCGTACCCGATGGAAAGGAAAGTGAACACCATGGCAAGTGAAGTCAAGGTTCTCGTCGCATGTGGCTCAGGAATCGCAACATCCACGGTCGCTCAGGAAAAGGTTAGGGAGATCCTGCGGGATGCCAAAATTCCCGCAAAGATCACCAAAGGGACTGTGGGACAGCTGCCAGTTCTCCAGGACGGTGTCGATGTCATCATGCTGACGACCCGCTACGGCAAGCCGTTGAACAAGCCCGTCATCCAGGTGTTCGGTCTCATTTCGGGCATCAACGAAGACACTGTGGCAGAAGAAATCATCTCCACGTGTCGAGATGTCTTGAACCAGTCATGATCTTCTAGGAGCACTTCATAATGTCAATTATAAAGGGCATTCTTGACGTCGGAGCCGTGGTTATCTTGCCGATCGTGATGCTGATTCTTTGCCTGATCTTCAGGATGCCTTTCGGTAAGTCCCTCAAGGCCGGTCTGATGATCGGTATCGGAATTCTCCGGACTTTCCCTCGTCATCGGATTCCTGATGACGTCTGTGCAGTCGGCAGTGGATTACTACCGGCACATGGGCGGAGGATTCACGACTGTTGATGTCGGCTGGGCAGCAGTCGGCGCAGCTTCATTCGGAGTACCGTTTGCCGCTCCTGCCATCCTTCTTATCGTCCTCATAAATGTTGTCATGATCCTCGCGAAAATGACGACCGTACTCAACGTCGACATCTGGAACGTCATCCATTTCTTGGTCCCAGGAACGCTGGCCTATGCACTAACAAACAACGCATGGATCGGATTGAGTGTCGTCTTGGTGCTTTCGGTCATTGATCTCATCGTCGCTCAGCATATCGCACCAAAATGGCAAGAATACTACGGCCTCACAGGGACAACATGTTCGACTCTTTCCTACATCACGTCAGCATGGCCCATTGCGATCGGATTGAACTGGGTCATCGACAAAATCCCCGGAGTTCGTAAGATCGACATCTCCATGGAGAAATTCGGCAACAGGCTCGGATTCTTCGGCGACACCGCCTTCATCGGCCTCATCGTTGGTATCTTCCTGGGACTCATGACCCGTCAACCTTGGCAGGGTGTCCTCGTCATGGGTATGGGAATCGCCACCGTTCTGGTGCTCCTACCCCGAATGGTCTCGGTCATGATGGAGGGCCTGTCGACGGTCGGTGAAGGTGCGAAGACCTTCATGAAGCGCCACCTCGGAAAGAACAAGGACGGCAGCGAACGCGAGCTCAGCATCGGCATGGATGTCGCTCTGGCACTCGGTGATCCGGCGGCCATCACCATCACCGTTCTCATGATCCCGCTGTGCATTGCCTTCGCATTCATTATCCCAGGAATGAACTACTTCCCGGTCGGCATGCTTACCGTGATCGTCTACATGATGCCGATGATCTGCCTGGCTTGTAATGGAAACATGTTTCACTCTCTCATCATTGGGGCGATCTACATGTTCTTCGTCGAGTGGGGTGCCAGCTTCTTCGCGCCGGAAGCTACTGCGATGATGCATGCCACCGGCGTTCAGGTCTCCGGGTCTGTAACTGATGCGTTCTTCGGGTACAACCTTCCCAACGTCATCATCTCGGCGATCCATCGGATGTTCTAATCCGGAACATCGCAGTATTTTTATGGCCATTTCTGATCCCGTGAAATCAGTAACAACATGAGCGTACTTCTGAACACCGATCTGATAAGTGTGAATATCGAGGCCCCCGACCGCAATCAGGTCCTGACGGTCATGGCTGACAAACTTGATGGAGTCAGGGTGGCCAAGGAGGGATTTCTGGATGCTTTGTTGAAACGGGAGGAGATCTATCCGACCGGCTTGCCAATCAGTGGCGGTGTCGCCATCCCTCATACCGATCCGCAGTATGTCACGAGGGATGCCTTGGCTGTCACAACCCTGCATACACCGGTCCTCTTCGGTCAGATGGGAGGATCAGAAGAAGATGAGGTTCCAGTGTCCGTCGTCATTCTCATGGCTTTATCGAATGCGGCCGATCATCTGAATATGCTCCAAAACATTGTGAAATCCATTCAGGATGACAATCTTATGCAAACGATCAGAAATGCTACCAAACCAGAAGAGGTCGTTTCCATCGTCAGGCCGATGATACCTGCTGATACAGAGGATTCCTGACTACAGCGGAACTGAATTGAATTCAAGATTGCTCAGCGCGACATCATACTACGGCAAAGAATGCTCTTATGCCGGTTATGATATCGCGCTGTATAAATAACACTTGGTCTTGATTTTTCGAGATACAAGGGTGATCACAAAGACAGCTTCGTCGTAGCAGTTGTTTTTGGAAAGGCTGAAGAGTGAACAACAAGAGCACTGACGGACCCCTCGTTGTCGCCATCGATTCGTCGACGACCTCCACGAAGGCCATCGTCGTCGATGTCAACGGCAACGTACTGGGCACCGCCAAGCGTCCCATCCAGTTACACACCCCGGCGATGGATCAGTACGAGCACAATCCCATCCGCTGGTGGGAGACCTCGCGCGACACCATCGGCGAAGTCATCTCTGGTCTCAGTCCTGCCGACCGGTCCCGTGTCAGCGCTATTGGCGTGACACAGCAGCGAGAGTCCTTCGCCCCGTTCAAGGCCGATGGCACACCACTGCGCAATGGCATCTTGTGGCTGGACGGCCGCGCCACCGAGCAAATCCGCGCCTACGGCACGGACCGCGTCCACCAGCTGTCCGGAAAGCCTGCAGGTGTCACGCCAGCCATCTATAAGATGGCATGGCTCAAGCAATACGAACCGGACGCATTTGCCCAGGCTGACAAGGTCATCGATGTTGGTAGCTACATCTGTTTCAACCTCACTGATAGATGGGCCACCTCGGAAGCATCCGCCGATTCCCTCGGCCTCTTCGATATCGAATCGCGCACCTGGGCTGACGAGCTCCTCGAGATCGCTGGCGTCCAGTGCGACCAGATGGCTGATTTGGTTCCACCTGCTGACGTCATTGGGTACCTGCGCCCAGAACTCGTCACGGACTGGGGTCTGGACGGTCCGATTCGCGTCGTTGCGGGCCTCGGCGACGGTCAGGCAGCCGGCATCGGCGCTGCCGCAATCACCCCCGACATTGCTTACCTCAACCTCGGCACCGCTGTGAACGCTGGTGTCGAGTCCCCCACCTACAAATACGACTCCGCGGTACGAACCTTGGTGTCCGGAATTCCCGGCGAATACGTCTTCGAGGTCCTGCAATCGTCCGGTTCCTACCTGGCCGGGTGGTTCCGCGAAGCCCTCGGTGACCCGCGCCTCCTCGGTGAGCCAGACCCTGAGCTCGACGCTGCTGCCAGCACCATCCCGCCTGGCTGTGAGGGCCTCATCACCCTCCCCTACTGGAACGCCGTGCAGTCTCCGTATTGGGATCCAGTCGCCCGCGGAGCCGTGGTCGGTTGGCGCGGAACTCACTCCCGTGCACACATGTATCGCTCCATCCTCGAATCCATCGGGTTCGAGATGCGCTTTAACCTCGATTGCATCGAGAAGCAGACGGGGGTCCGCATCACAGCCTTGCGTGCCATGGGAGGCGGAACTCGTTCCAAGCTGTGGCGTCAGATCATGGCCGACACCGCCGGCGTCCCCATCACGACATGCGTCGAGGACGAGATCTCCGCTCTCGGGGCCGCTGTCCTCGCCATGGCCGGTATCGAGGCCCATGACAGCCACGACGTTGCCGTCTCTGCGAAGGCAATGGCCCACTTCGGTGACACCACCGAACCTGACGTGTCCCTGCACGAGCAGTACAAGGACGTCGCAGAGGTTCAGCATCGTCTCTATCCGCACCTTCAGGAGGTCTTCGAGGATCTCCACACCTTGGCCAACAGATACCCCAGCACCAAGCCCGAGTCACCCAAGCTGTCGTCCTGAGGAGCAGGCAAAACTACGGTGGAGTTGAAGGAGCCAGGTCTGACATCCTCCGCGACACCGTCCGCCTCGTGATCGACAGCGAATACAGGAAGGACACGACATGTCAGTTTTCACCGTTCTGGGCGCAGGAGCCATGGGCACCGCACTATGCAAGCCCCTTATCGAATCGGGTTGGGAGGTGCATCTGTGGGGGACATGGCTGGACGACCACCTGCTCGATTGCATCAAGAAGGGTGAGCCCCACCCCCGCATCAAGGTCGAGGCAGCACCGGGAATCAAGACGTATCGCTCCGACGAGCTTGCGGCGGCTCTCGAGGTTCTGACGTCGTCGACATCGCCGTGACCTCTGACGGCCTACCGCGTGTTACCGAGATGCTGTTGGAAGACGTCGGGGATCTGCGGGCTCTGTGCCTGACGGCCAAGGGGTTCTGGACCAATCCCGAGGGACGCATCACCCTACTCCCCGACGCCATCCGTGCCATCGCCGCCGACAAAGGAGTCTCACTCCCCCCGATCATCGCCATTGGCGGCCCCGTCAAGGCCAATGAGTGCGCTGCTGGAGAGGTGACGGCGACGACTTTCGCCTGCACCGACTTCGACGTCGCCAAGAGGCTGGCAGCCGATGCGTCCACCGCTACCTATGGCATCCGTCCCAGTGACGACGAGGTCGGCGTCGAGCTGTGTGCTGCCCTCAAAAACGTCTACGCCATTGCCCTCGGCATCGCTGATGGCTTGGGAGAGGCGAGCGGCATCCCGCGTCACAACCTCAAGGCTGCAACCTTCGCCCAGGCCATCCGGGAGATGTCGATCCTCGTCGACCGTGCTGGTGGTCATGCCGAGACCCCCTATGGTCTCGCCGGAGTTGGGGACCTCGAGGTCACCGGACTGTCCGGCCGAAACAAGCTGTACGGCGTTCACCTTGGCAAGGGAGAGCATCCCGATGGCGCCTTGGCGACCATGAACAAACTCGAGCAGACTGTCGAGGGGTACCCAGCAGCTCCGCTAGCGGTTCGATTCGCTGATCAGCTTGGTGTGGACGAAAAGACGGTCCCGCTGCTGCACATAGTGGCCCGCATCCTTCGCGGGGAGACAGGCGACGTGTATAAGGCCGTCGCTGCCGCGGTCAAGCCCTGATCGACGCCTGACGGAGCAAATAAGTGCGGTGTGGACATGAGTCCACACCGCCTCCAGGGAACCGGACAACACACGAATCAGCTATGCCATGGCAGCAACCACCTTTCAGGCCGTCTTGTCGCTGTCCGGGTACGGCTCCCTTGTCCAGGTCCCGCTTGGTCGGGGGCAGAACCATGCTGCTCAGACGCCGAACCTTTCGCCCCGTGCATTCCACTATCCACACTCTTGCTCCCGCGCAAGGGAGTCGATGCGGACCACCTTGAAAGAGAAAGGAACTCAACTGTGGATCATCGACTCATTGATGGAGTTCATCAGCGACATCAACTCCGACCAAGTTGTCAACAATTTGCTGATACCCCTAGCCGCTCTAGCTAGAGACGCCATCAAAGCTGGCCACGCCGCCGGGCACTCCGATGGTCAGCTCAAGGATGCACGTCACTCCCCTCAAATCGAGAACGCCAAAGGCGACCTGGATGGGTGGGTATATGGAGGTCGACGATAAGTCAGAGCTCCCTGTGTCGTCGATCCTGACCAGATGAAAAGCCGGCACAACCGCGTTAGCCTACCGCATGGCTGAAGCCGGCAAACAGCCCGACTAACTGTCTCGAATAGCCGCTGACACCCTCGACGTCACTAACACTCTCGAGGCCAATCTGTACACCGGGCTGACAGACGCTCGACGCCACACGAAACCCTCCTCAGCGGTAGAACCTCACGCCCCCAGGGTGTGCGTTCAATTCCCCCCTTGGGGCGTGAAAAAAGGGACCCGTCACACGAAACCCTCATTCATCCGCTCGCGTTCGCTAACCAAGTCATCGCAGCCCGTAATCAGCACATCACCGACGCTGCCGCGAAGGGCAAAACAATCTGCCCCCGACCGCTGACCTCGCAGCCATCGAGGTGTTCCGTGACCTGCTCAGCCAGAAGCACAACCCCGATGAGTATTGCCGTAACCTGGCACAACGCTCCGAGTGGACCCGAGACCGACGAGTCACGGTTACCTATCGCCCTTTGAAGTACTACAACCCAACCGAACCACCGAGAGAAAAAGGTGTTGACATCCTCGCCGCGTTTCGCATCTTCCAAGCCGCTGCATACCGCGAGGCTGATGTGCTCATACTCGCCTCCCACGATACCGACTTGGAACCCGCCGTCGAAGCCGCCATGAAACTCGGAACCTGCCATGTCGAAACAGCAGGCTGGCACGTCACAAGATTCTAAAAACACAAGGCATGCCGAGGCTATGGCACACAGCCCTTGGGGAAGCCGAGTTTGGTCGATCTCAAGACCACAAGGACTACACCTAAACCACCCCGGCCGGCCGCGAATCGCGGCTGTGAGATGAGAACAAAAGAGGTCTCATAAAACATGCCGCCATCGACTCAGCAGTACTGAGGCCATAACCCACACTGGGCCACGATCAACCCCCCGGCACCCCATTCGGGTACGCGGTGTCATCGTATCCTCAGGCGTCTATCTCGTGGGTGAAAGCTACCCTCCTAGACACCGCTACGCGCCACGTTCCGGGAGTCTGCGAGCCACTCCGCCATGTCGTCGGTGATCGCGTCCACGTCAACCCGTCGACCCACTCTCCCAAAGCCGGTCGTACCACTTGGTCGGTGTAGTCCGCCTTCATCACGGCCTCTACCGCGGTACGAATCCTTTGCCAACCATGCCCGAACCCCAAAGGCCCCCACGGACAGACATGGCACACAAACGGGAGCACATTGCCGATGCGACGCCCCTAAATGCAACAATCCCTCTTGTCACCAAGAGGGTTCGCACTGTGGGCCTAACTGGACTTGAACCAGTGACCTCCGCCTTATCAGGGCGGCGCTCTAACCGACTGAGCTATAGGCCCAAACCTCGACCGGCTTTCCGACCGCGAGTGGAAACTTTACTGGATCACGCTCCGAAGAACCAAATCGGGATCTGATCGAGGTGTCGCACTTCCATCAAAACGGTACTTCACAACGCACGATGACGTTGGAATACGGCGTCGTCTCTCCCGTCCGCACGACGAAAGAGACGTTGGGCAGCACCTTTTTGAAGTCCTCATGACTGACCGTGTGAACCTCTTCGATCCGTTCTCTCACCCAAGATTCCGGTTCATGCCCGAGAGCCTCGTGAGCAATCGTGGCTCCCTCCACGACCACTTCGTCGAGGATGGCGTCGAAAACCTCATGGAACCTCGGGGTTCCCAGCACTACAGTGAGGTCAATCACCGGGACCTCATGAGGAATCGGCAACCCAGCATCAGCGACGACGAAGGTCTGGGTGTGCCCCAACCTGGCCACCGCCGCACACAATTGGGGATTAAGCAGTCCGCTCTTCTTCATGCGTGTTCTCCTCGACGAATGCTCTCGACCTCGTCAGCACTGGGGTAGGAGGCTTGTGCCCCCGGCTTGGTCACCGTCAAAGTCGCCACCGCGGTAGCAAAACGGCAGCCCTCGACAAGAGTACGGCCACGAGCCAGTTCTGCAGCCAACGCACCAACGAAAGCATCTCCCGCACCGACGGTATCGACAGCCTTCACGGTCGCCGCAGCCACGGCGTCAAACCCTTCCGGCCCGCCGACGATG
>FUIF01008325.1_pt1 | contig 15334 bp, 18 predicted proteins | sample 1003461 | NCBI WGS metagenome assembly FUIF01 (sample SAMEA80401918, study PRJEB19352) | marine metagenome | reverse complement strand
TTGCAGAAACTTATGAACAACATCTAGCACTTGATGAAATGGGCTTTACACATGAAGGTGAATAAAGTTGGCATTCAACACTAAAAAACATGACAAGGTATTACAACGTACATTAGATGAAATACAATCTGGTGTATTTGACACAGTTAAATCATTAGAAAATGAAATAGCTGAACTGGTAGCTCAAGGGTTACCTGTTGAGGTTGTAAGACCACAGATCATGGCAGCATTCACTAGATACAGTGACAGTGTCAGGTCTGTGGCAAAACCATTGGTAAACATAAGTGCAGATTATATGGAACAAAGTAGATTTGCTGTAGATGCACAAGACCTAGTTGCACAAAACACAATACTAAGTCAAAGTGAAGCTACATTAGAAACAACAATGAGCGGTATGAATGAAGAAGTAGTTAGTACAGTTGTATTAGGTACAGTAGCAGGTTTAGGTACAGCCGCATTAGCAAATCAAGTAAGAGGAAGAATTAGCGGAATACAAATGGAATCAACTGATCCAGATGTAAGACGTGAACAACGTAAATTACGTAAAATGATGAAGCAAGGTGCAACAGCCGCAGAATTAGCTGTTGTTACTGCCGCTATCAAACGTAAGTTACCTGGTAATGTTAATACAAGTGCAAGTTTAGCAACACGTATGAGTACAGCCAGTGAAAGCGTTGTAGGAAGTTTTGATGGAACATTTGCTAAAGCACGTGCTACACGTTTAGGTATAGAACGTTTTAGATATGAAGGTGGTATCATTGAAACAAGCAGACCGTTTTGTAGAGGCATGCTAGGACGTGAAATGACTAGAGATGATATACAAAGTTTATGGGGTAGTGACAGTTGGGCCGGCAAAGAGCCAGGTGATCCTTTTGTAGTAAGAGGTGGATACAACTGTTTACACTATTGGGTGCCCATAGAAAATGAAGAAGATTAAAAGGATAAATAAAGATATACACAAGTTGATACTTTAGTATCCAACCCTAACTAATAAAGGAATATTGACATGACAATTGAAAATCATGGTGCAGAAATGCAAACTGATAATGTAGACACTGGGGATACAACATCAGGCCAAAATACAGAATCCCAGGTTGAAGCTAAGACGTTCACACAAGATGAAGTAAATGAACTTATTGGCAAACGTGTTGCCCAAGTTAACAAGAAGTTTGAAAATGTTGACTTGAATGAATACAACGCACTCAAGAGCTTGAAAGAGCAAGTTGAGGAAGAGAAACTGATCAAGAAGGAAGACTTTAATGGTATTCTTAAAAAGCATAAAGAAAAGTCAGATGGTGAAATTACTAGACTTAGAACTGAGCTTGAGAGTATTAAAATTGATGGTGCATTAATTGATGCGGCATCTAAAGCCAAAAGTGTTGCACCTGATCACGTAGCTCAACTATTGAGAAAGAACATTAAACTAAATGATGATGGTAGCGTAATTGTTACTGACTCAGAAGGTAAGCAAAGATACACAGACAATGCAGATCCTATGACAGTTAATCATTTAGTAGAAGAGTTCCTATCAAGCAACCAGTATTTCAAAGCTGCAGGTCCAAGTGGAACAGGCAGTACAGGTAATACAAATAATGCAGATCAGAAAGTATTTGATCTTGCACAACTTGACATGAACAATCCTGAGCACAGAAAAATCTATGCAGAAGCAAAGAAGCAAGGGAAAGTTTAGTTTATAATTTATATAAGGAAACTATAAAATGGCAAACTCAGCATACGCATCAGGTTTAAACCTAGACGCATTAATGGTGCCAGTACAGGCACAGACCGTTTACGCGGCACAAGAAAACTCACTTTACCTACCAGGAACAATGATTCCTATGGTAAACGTTCCAGCAGGATCTGCAACAGCACAAGTAGCTGTTATGGGTTCAGTTGCAGCAACAGCTATCTCATCTGAAGATGTAGGTGGTTCAGGAAACCCACAAGACTTTGATACAGTCTTACCAACAGACACTAAGAAAACAATTACACTAGAACTTATAGCCGCAAGAACAATTTTGCGTGATTTTGGGGGTGTAGATGTTGCAGATATGTCACGTATCATGGGTAACGCCATCAGTTCTTCTGTAGATACTAGAATCTCAGCAGAAATGGCTAACCTAACACAACAAGAAATCACAGACGCTAACTTGTTACATGAATTTTATGAAGCAGTAGGTGCAATCAGAGCAGCAGGTGAAACTGGTCCTCTTAACGCAATTGTATCAGCAGCAGCATACAAAGAGTTCATGGAACACATTGGTTCAAGTGCATTCTCAAACGCAGATGTACAAAACGCAGCTATGAGAACAGGCCAAATTGGTGTATTAGCTGGCGTAAATTGCTACATTAGTTCTTTCTTAAATGATACTAACACAGGTGTTACTGGAACTAAAGCAGCAATCTTCTCAGCAGACGCAATGCGTGGCGCAGTACAAGGCGGCGTAAATGTAGAAGTTGAAAGACGTGCTTCAGCAGTAGGTAATGATGTTGTAGCTTCAATTGCTTTTGGAATTGAAACATTAGATGCAACACGTGGTATCTTACTAAAAGACGCAGCCTAATTATTAGGTTAACAGTAGAGGGCACTATGCCCTCTACTAACTATAGGAGAATATATTATGGCAATGGCTAACAACACAGATTTACAAGAATACGCTCCAGAAGTATTCCAACAAGGAGTTGATGACTGGACAGATGAACTTGCTAAGGCGCAAGTTGATGTTACTAACATGATTCAATTTAAATGGTGGAACAAATTCTACAGCAGAAGTGAATTTGATGCTAGTAAGCTAGTTGATACACAGTGGACTAAAACTACTGTATATCAAGCTCTATATGCTTATATCTTACCTAAGTTGAGTACATTTAGACCAGAAGGTGATCCTTTCAGAGAACAACTAACTTTCTACAAAGATAGATTCACTGAAGAATGGGAACTACAATTTGGTATTGGTATTCAATATGACTTTGAAGATGACGGAACTATTGATGATAGTGATGTTAAACAAGTAAGTCAAAACAGGTTGTACAGATAATGGCACGTAGAGAAGACATAGTAAAAGAAATTGTTAAGTTACTAAAAGCACAGCGTAGTGTACGCTTTGGTAAAGTTGAAAGAGATCCAATTGATCCCAATGAACTAGCCAAAACTGCATTTCCAGCTGTATTCATAGAAACATCAGATGAAGATATTGAAGACATTACAATGACAATGGGTTCAACAGAAGGTTTGATGCGTATGGGCACTATGGATGTTGCAGTGGTATTACTTATTGGTGGTAGAAACAGAGACACACAGCGTAACATTGCTGTTGAAGCTGTTGAAAACACACTAATGGCTGATAGAACATTAACAGTAAATTCAACTCCTACAGTTGAAGATATTAGGCTCTCAAGAGTAGAGACTGTAACAACTGGTGAAAGCGCCCCTTTTGCAAGTTGTAGGATGGTATTCACAGTTGAATACTGTTATCAATTAAACAATACATAAAAGGAAAAATATTATGGCATGTTATTCAGGTAAAGATGGTGCTCTTTCAGTAGATGGCACTAACGTTGCGTACTTAACTTCTTGGACTGTAACACAAAATGCAGAGGTTCTAGAATGCGCCTATATGGGTGCTGATTGGAAAGACAATCATGCAGGGTTAAAGTCTTGGGAAGGGTCAGCAGAAGCTAACTTCACAGATACAGCAGCAGCGGCAGGGTTAACACCTGCACAGCAAGCAGCTAATGAAGTAATTGTTGGATCAACAGTTACATTATACTTCTATCCAAACGCATCTGATTCAGATTTTGGTTGGACAGGTAGTGCGGTAGTTACTAGCGTAGAAAACAGTGCAAGTTTAGGTGAAGTTCAGACAGTAAGTTTAAGTTTTACTGGTTCTGGTGCACTTACACAAGACGTAACTGTTTAAATAATTTGGAGTAGTCACGGGTGGCATTTTTTAAAACAAAAGCAACTAAGCAATTGGAAAAAGAGATGGCCCGTGATTATGACAAGTATCAAAGAAACTTGTTTCTTAATTTAGTTAAGGATACCCCTATTGATACAGGACAAGCCCAAAAGGGTTGGAAGAATGTATCAGATATGAGTGACTTATTAGGAACAGGCAAAACAAAGGTAGTCATAAGAAATGATGTACCATACATACAAAGACTTGATGAAGGTCACAGTTCACAAGCACCCAAAGGATACGTAGAAAAAGTTATCAAAAGGGTTAAAAAATAACAAGGAAATAGATTATGGAAAACGGAAAAAGCGTATTAGACAATGCAAAGAATCACTTCAAGAGTGCATTATCACAAGAATTAGTAAGTATTGAAGTACCAGAATGGGAAACTACAATATATTTTAAAGCGGCTACTAGCTTTGCTGTAGAACAAAAGATTATTGAACTACATTCAAAAGGTAACTTAGTAGAAGCACTAGTAGAAACACTAGTAGCTAAGAGTCTTACAGCAGACGGTAAGAAAATGTTTACACCAGCAGACAGAATTGTTCTTATGCGTCAAGTAGACCCTGAAATTATTATTAACGTTGTCCAAGCTATGAATGAAGCTAAGACAGCAGCAAGAGAAGCGTTGGGAAACTAACCAAGGATCTAGACATGCTGTTTATCATTAAGATAGCAGAAAGTTTAGGTCAAACCATAGAGTGGGTACTCAGAAACGTTACAGATATTGAGCTTGAAGCATGGGCTAAATATTATGAGTGGGTTAACAAACAACAGAAACCAAAAGGAAAATAAGCAGTTATGGCAAATCACAATATTACACTAACAGCAACAGACAAGACCAGAGGTACGCTGAAGAATGTTGACAAAGGATTAGATAGAGTTACAAAACGTAGCTTGATGTTCAAAGGTGCACTTGGCTTAGCGGCCGGTGCATTAGCGGCATTAGGTGCAGTTAAAGTATTTAAGAACGTTATTGATAACATGGATAATTTAGCCAAACGTGCTAGAAACGTTGGTATCCAATCTGAAGAAGGCTTTGCAAAGTTTCAAGTAGCAAGTAGACTATTAGAAGAAGGCGGACTTGAAATTGCAGAAATAGATAGAATGTTCCGTAACTTAACAGGACGTATGGCTGCAGGTATTGCAGGCAACAAACAATACGCTGAGATTATGGAAAAAATTGGTAAAGAAACACTCTTTGCTAATGGTGAATTAAAAGAAGCACCAGACTTGTTTATGGCAGTTGCTAACGCAATGCAAGAAGGTAAGATAGGAATGGCTGAAGCTCAAAAGATATTGGGTGAAATGGTTGGTCCTAAAGTACTTGGTATGATGGATGCATTAACAGCCAAAGGTGTGCCAGCAGGTGAAGCTATGGCTGAAGTAGCCAGAAGTATGAATCTGATAGCATTTGATGATGCAAAAAACGCAGAAAAATTCAATGATGCAATGAATAGATTAAAAGAGTCATTTAATGACTTATTAACAGAAGCAATTACACCTTTCTTGCCAGCTATGACAAAATTTGTTGAAGACTTGGCAGCAAAAGCACCAGCATTATTGCAAGCATTCTCAACTAAACTAGCTGAAATGCAACCATTCTTTGATGCATTAGGCACAGTATTAAATGATGTCATTGTACCAGTATTTGGTGTATTCTTTGATTTCTTAAAACAAATGGTTATTGTAATGCAACCAATATATGAAGCAGCATTACCTTTATTCCAACTAGCATTAGAAGGTGTACAAACAGTATTACAATTTGTTATTGATACTATCAAATCATTTGAAACTGAAATAACAAGTGCAATTGACAGTGTAACTAACTTTGCTAAAAAGATAAAAGAAAACTTTGGTGGCATCAAAGACAGTGTATTAGGCAAAACAAAAGAAGTAACAGATGGTGTTAAAGAAGCATGGTGGAGTACATATGATTACCTAGTTGGTAACAGTATTATTCCAGAAATGAAAGAAGCTATCATTGGTGAATTTGAAGAGATGGGTAAAGCTACAACACTTACTACAAGACAAACAACAGAATCAATAATGAGTGATTATGACAAATTAGCTGAAGTATTGAAGAAAAAAACAGGTGAAATGAAAGATGCCAATGCAGACTTTGTTGGTGATTTCAATAAACAATTTAATGATATATTAGCAGATGGTTTAGTTGAAGGTAACCTAAACTTTGATAGCTTTGCAGGACTATGGAAAAGCACACTAAAAGACTTAATATCAGATACACTAAATGGTGGTAACAAACTAAACAATATACTAGGACAACTTGGTTCAATGACAGGTGGAGGCGGCATAGGTGGCGGCTTTAACTTAGGTTCAGTTGTAAGTGGTATTAGTAGTTTTGCTAGTGGAATTGGCACAGGCGTAATGGACTTCTTTGGAGGCTTCTTTGCAAATGGTGGTACATTAGGTGCAGGTAAGTTTGGTATTGCAGGAGAAGCAGGACCTGAGCTTATTACAGGACCAGCAACTATAACACCAATGAACCAAATGGCAGGTGCAGGAGCAAGTGTCAATATAACAATACAAGCAATTGACACGCAGACAGGAACTGAATTCCTTCTGAAAAACAAAAAGCAAGTTGAAAGTATTATTCAAAATGCATTTAACAGACGTGGGAAGCAGGGAATTTATTAATTATGAAAAGTATATTTACATATCCAAGTAACTTAGCAACAAATTTTATTGATCCAAATTATTTAGGTGATGCAACTAGTGGGTTTTACAAAAGAACTGATGACTTAATGAAGGGCAACTATAAAGCATATGGCAGTGGAATTAATCCTATTGATTATAGCACAGATCCAAACAGAGTAGATTTAACAATAGAAAAAATGAGTGCATATCATAATGCACTACAAGAATCATGGGATGAAAACACCATGTACCAATTTTGGAATCAACCCTTAATTGAAGCAAGAATTGACCGTATTGAAATACCATTAACAAGTGCAGATAACGTATTAGATCCTACACCAATTACATTTACAGTACCAGCAACACCTGCAATTATTGATGGTGAGTTATTAGATTGTAGTAATTTTGATAGCACATTGATTAGCCTAAATGGAAACAGTTATTATGCTAAAGTTATTAGTTCAACAGAAATACAACTAAGTGTAAACAGCGGATTAACACAATTACTAAATTATAGAGTTGGTACAATAGATAATGTAACAAGTGTTACTGGTGGAAGTAGCCTTTCTTGGGATCCAGCAGTATTTACAAGTAACGGATATGTATCAAATGGTGAAGTATTCTTAAGTGAATTTGATGGAACAATGTCAAAATACAATGATGAATCATTTTATCTAAGTGCAATTGACAGCAACACTTTTAATTTAAGTTGGGATCAAGCTGGAACAGATTTATTAAAAATGCAATTTAGGACTGGGTATCAACTAGAAAATCTTATTATTGATGCAGACACAGGAACTATACCAGCATCAGCAGCTGATGCATTATTATATGGTAGAACATGGGATACAGATTTTAGAATTGAAGCAAGAAGGTATGGTCCAACTACATTAGATAGTACAATTCCTAAAGGCGCCAACGTTAGCCCAGATGGAACAACAGATTTATATCTAAGACCTAGAACAGTTAGTCAAGAAACACCAGGAACATACAACAATTATTACATACCTACAGTAAGCAGAGATGCACAAATAGTAGTATATCAATCAGATACAGCACAAGACAAATTATTAGAGTGGACAGGAGATCAATATGAAGTTAGCACAAGTTTTACTTGGCCTCAACCTAGTGTAACACCACAAAGAAACTATCATGGTACTGATCCAAGTGGTAGATTCTTTTGGGTTGATGATACTACTTCACAACCTGGAAGATTTAGAAGTAAAGTATATGATTTACAAAACGCAGTAAGTGTTCAAACATTAGTAGCAGATCCAGGCATAACAGGTGATCCAACAAATGCGGCAACAACATCAACACCAAATGACGGTATCACAGACAAGTTTGTACTTCAATGGGTACAAGGTGATATACAAGGTAATTCTTTAGGTTATAACGCATTCTTAGGTGATCCAGGACATACAAACAGCAGTGATGGACGTATATTTGTTATTCACGGTGATGATACTGTTACTCCAGGTACAATTCAACCAACAGTAGCTTCAATAATTACTAACCCACAACCTAATACAACTGGTGCAAGATTTGGTGATCATATTGCAGTATCAGGACAAGATGCTAATGGACGTGTACGTATAATGGCAACAAACCTTGCTGACAAACACCAATACGGTTCAAACCCAGCAGTTCCTGTATATCATGAATACTTTGAAATTAACTTTAACGCAACTGGAAATCCAACTGTAACACATTTGAATACACTTACACAAAACCTAAACGTAGCTAACCCAGTATCAATGAACTGGTACGGGATACGTTATCCTGACAGTGCAATTAAACCAAAAATAAGCAAAAGCGGTCTTATATATGCTATTGGTGGCGCCCACGGAATACAAATTCATAGATATGCAAATGGAACTTGGTCAACAAACAACAACAATTTTATTTTTACAAACTTTACGGCTAATTTTGTACTAAGTGAAGATGGAAACAGAATTATCAGTGCAGATCAATTTCAAACTATTCAAACATGGGAGTATGATTCAACCACAGATACTTGGTCACAAGTAGACATAGATGATACAAGTGATAATCAATTTCTTGGATTATCAAATAACATGACACCAAGTACTGTTGGTGCAAATGGTTATGGACCACGTGTAGAATTTGGTGCTGCAACATTACCACAAGCAACAAGTTCAGTTTTTTATAGTGTAAGTAATAGTCCAGCACGTAAGGGATATGTATTTGCAAGACAAAATTTAGTACAATGGGAATTTAATACTGGAACACTAAGTGATTCAAGCATAATAGGTAAATGTGAAAACACACCCAATGTAATTCAATGGGCACTTACTAACAGTCAAAACCAACCTTCAACAGGTCCAGCTTTTCCTGATGCTAGTATATTACCAACAGCAACAGCAACAGAATATGAAATTAGAAGTGACTTAATGTTACAAAACAAAATAAGCATATCTAGATTTTTAACTCCAATGCAATTAACTAATGGATTAACAATGGCACCATATGCTAGAAGTGAGTTTAATATTGGTGATGGAACCCCATCACCAAACAGTGTATTAGAAAATTCAACAACTGGTAAAATAACTGATATTGCTGCAGATCCAGAAGATATTTTAGTAGAAGTTCCAGCAGTAGTTACAAATGGTGATTTTAAAGTATCACTAAGTGAACCTCTTCCATATGATTTTGAAGAAGTACGTATGTACCTAAGTGGTAATCAAAAATATCAAAAACGTACAGATGCTAGTACATATGAAAACGCAGCTTTTGTAAAAGATACAATATGGCGTCCTGGTGCTACTAGTAAACAACCAATTGGTTCAAACTTTGGTGATTTTACAATTACACAAGATGCAAGTGGTTATATCACAGGCATAACAGCTGATAATCCACCAACACAACGTTTTGCAAGTTCAGATATTGCATTATTACAAATTGGCACAGAAGCTGATACATATGTTCCACCAAGACAAACTATAGCAGAACAACAAGATAATTTTGATACAGCAGATGAATGGACAAGTGCAGAATTTAATACACGTAAGGTATGGCCTACAAATGTAACACCAGCTACAGCAGAAATTAATTATAATAGTCCTACTATTACAAACAACAGCCAAAGTGGTATCAAATATACACGCAGTGTTGGACATACTAAATGGACATTAGATGTAACATATCCACCAATGAAAAGTGAAGATTTCAAAGAGTTTCATGCTATATCACAAGCGGCACAAGGACAATCAATACCATTCTACTTTGTATTACAAAACAAAGATGGTAACAGCATATTATGGAAAACAAGTTACACAGATGCTACAACAACAAGTCCTAGAGTATTAAGCCAAGCAAATGCAGGTGATAGTACACTATTACTTGAAGGCTTTCCAAGTTTTAGAAACAAAGCAATGACAATTGGTGAAGTATTCATTGATGGTAACAATGAAAATGGTAATTTGCATACATCAATAAATCAAGCTGATGCAAATGCATATGGTGAAGCTAAAGTTAGAGTGCCATATCCTCTAAGAGGTGGACAGCCTGCAGGACAATTTATATACAAAAATCCATATCACGTAGTTGTAACACTAGCAGATGATAACTTTACATACAGCGTAGATCAAAACGGATACTATTATGTAAGCGTAGCATTTGATTTAGATGGGTGGAAATAACATATGGCAACCCTAGAACAAATAGTAGCAAAAGAAACTATTCAATACTTTGACTGTGTAGCAATAAACATTGATGCTACACACAATTATTATCTTACACAAGCACCTTACAATCTAACACTAACTGACAGCAACACTTATATTGCCGCAGGTGGGTTATTGAGTATAACTGACTTTGTTGATAACGCTAACTTTAGTATTGAAAAATTAGATATACAACTAGCAGGTATTGTTAGCTTACCAAGTGGTACTAGTGTATTGAAAGAAATACAAACATTAGATTACATTGATAAACCAGTAACAATATACAGAGCTTTTATGGAAAACTTTCTTGTATCACAACAAGTAGTGTTATACAAAGGTTATATTTCAAATATAAGTGCAACACTAAGTGAAGCTGGTGACAGTACAACAGCAACTATAGCTACAGCAAGTCATTGGACAGACTTTGATAGATTAAGCACAAGATACACAAACAACAACAGCCAACAAAACATACATCCAGGTGATGAAGGTTTTAGCTTTGCAAAAGAAGTACAAAAAGAAGTACAGTGGCGTGAGGCTGGATAATGGACGCCGGTACAACTATGCAACTGGGTATTTGGTTAGCTGAAAAGAAAAATCAACCTTGGGTACGTGGTAAAAATGATTGTTGTACATTTATGATGGAATGGCATGATTATATCCATGGCACAAAAACACTGGATCAAATATACGGTAAATACTATAACTTAAAGACTGCCATACAGTGGGCTAAAAAAGTCCCATTAAACAAATGGTTCACAGAGCATGGATATAAAGTGGTAGACAAACCTCAAACAGGTGATATTGTAATGGTAAAACACAATAAATTTTTTTACAGTAATTACATTGTTTGTTTAAATGTTGCATGGGGTTTGCAAGATGATGCTAAAGGCTTTAGCCGTCATCCATTAGAAACTATGCAAGAACATACAATTTGGAGACATATATCATGGGCTTAGATCCTTTTACAAAGTTGATTATTAAACTTGCTATTACAGCATACAGTTATAACCAACAACGTAAAGCACAAAAGAGAGCTGAACGTCAAGCACGTGCGGCAAGATCCAATGTACTAATCAACAAACAATCAAACAATGATCCTATATATGCACTATATGGTAAACAACGTATTGGTGGAACTAGAGTATTCATTGAAAGCACAGATGGTGCAGGTGATGCTACTAAGACTACAAAATTAAACATGGTAATTGCTATGTGTGAAGGTGAAATTGGCACAGTAAAACAAATGTATTTCAATGATACTATTGTATGGGATGCAGATGATGATGGAACACCTGGAACACTAACCGCTAATGGTGATGGTGGATATACATTAGGTGATTTTATAAGCAAGTATTCTAACACTATTATATGTAATTGGTATCCAGGAACTACAACACAACAAGCAGATAGTGCATTACAAGCCAGCGTAAACCCAAATGATGATGGTAGCATATGGACTGATGCACATGAATTAAAAGGTGTTAGTTACTTTACTATATTGTTAGAAGCAAATGGTGAAGTATATGGTGGACAATTACCAACTATAACAATGGTATTAGAAGGTAAAAAGATACTAAATGTAAGCACACTAACCACAGGTGATACTAGTGGTGATTTAACTGGTGCTAATTATACAACAAGTGCAGATCAAAACCCTGCAGATGTACTATATGATTATTTGATCTCAGATGTATTTGGCAAAGGCTTAGACAGAGATGAAAACGGAGCTTATATAGCAGGCAAACACATAGACTTGGCTAGTTTTCAACAAGCAAGATTAGACTGTGATAGTGCAAGAAGTAATGCAGGTTACAATCTAAATGGATTCTTACAAACAGAAAAACAATTGTTTGATAATGTAGGTGAGATACTAGAAACATGTAATGGCATATTGTTATTTGTAGATGGCAAGTATCAATTGCGTATACGTAAGAAAAATGAACAGTCAGGTATACCAACCAGTGCAGTTTTTGACAAAAACACTATTATTGGATCAATAAGTTTAGGCTTACCAGACAAAAGCCGTAAACTAAACAAAGCAACAGGTATATTCAATAACCCAGATACAAAATACAATGATGATGTTGTTATCTATGATAACCCTACATACAGAGTAGCTGACAACGGAAGTACATTAGAAACACAAGAAGATTACACTATGATTACAGATAGTGCATTAATATTAGACTTGATAACACAAACAGTAAACATAAGCAGAGATGAATACCAATTAAACTTTACAGCGGCACACACAGCATTGTTATTGCGTAGTGGTGATATTATAGAAGTAAGACATGATGAGTTTGGTTGGGGCACAGGTGCAGGACAAACACAAAAGTTTTGGAGAGTACAAGAATTAAAATTAACTGAAGATAATACAGTAGAAGTAACAGCTTCATTGTATGATTCAGCCAAGGAGTTATAATGAGCATAATTACATTAAACAGTGGAACACAAGCACACTTTGTATCACAAGGTGAAGATGTACAAAGCAGTATTAACTTAGACAGATTAAGTGATGTTACTGTAACAAGCGTAGCAGATAATCAGATATTAAAGTATGATGCCAGTCAACAACAATGGGTAAACACTTCAACAGGTGCTATTACAAGTTTAGATCAATTAAGTGATGTAACTATTACAAGTGTCCAAAATGGTGAAGTTTTGCAATATAATTCAACAAGTGGCAATTGGGAAAATCAAGCCATTACAGTAACAGATGTAGATGGCGGAACTTACTAACAACATATAGTCAAACTAGGCGGTTTAAACGCTCAACAAGGGCTATATATAGCGTCAAAATAACAAGGAAGTACTTATGCACCATAACCCTAATAAACTAACAAATAAGACGTCTATGCGTCCTGTATTCAAAGCAGTGTTAGATCCAGAAGAATATAAAAAGTATACACACTTTGTATACATAAAACATCTCAAACAACAATTACCAGGTACGCAAGTATTGTATCTCATGCACAAAAATGGCATAGCATGTGCTACCAATGCATTATGTATAAATGACTGGTTAGTATTACATGAACTACCACCACGTGCCGCTATGAGTGAATACTGGTGTAATTTAAAAATAAACATAAATGGAACAACTAAAATAGACAACCGCAGTGAAAAGTGGATGGGTCAAAAAGATCTTGACATGATAGATCAAGCAGAAGGCAGAGGTGGCAATAGGATGCTTAACCCAATAGTTGATTCAGAACGTGCATGGGAACTGTACAGCCAAGGTTGGAACTGTATAAAAATAGCCAAACACTACGGTGTAACACCAGCGGCAATATATTATCATATTAAAAAGATGGAAAAACGCTTGACAAAGCAAAGTTTATAGTGTATAAATAGTATTGTAAACTAAGATGTGATTATCAGGTTATAACAGACATTTGATATTCTCCCTATTCTTATTATTATCTTAGTTTAAAGATTTGCAAGGGTTATCACTTTTTTTAACATTTAAGTGGCTCCTTTCAATGTATAGAGTTGAAGTTATATCCAATTGTATTGCAACAGTGCATATAACGTAGTTGAAAAATAGCAGTATTCTGCCCAATTACTTTGCAAATCCACCCAGTTAGTAGAAATACTAGCTGGGTTTTCTTTTATGCAGTTAAAAACTTTTTTGCATTTTTTGGTTGACTTTAGATAAATACTATTGTAAAATAACTACTGTATATTAAATTATACCCATTCTTATCACAATATGTGATTAAGGTAGCAAACATGCTACATTAGGCTATGTCATAGCCGTTCATAACAGAGGAGAATATAATGACAAAACAAACAAATACCTATACAACAGAAGAAGTATATGAAATCATTGATCTAGCATTAGGTGAATGGGACAAGTCTATTGATAGAATGATTGAATCATTTGAAAAAGATAAAGACTTTGAACCAAAGCTAAAAAGAGAAGCTGAATTTTATTACAGCAGTGAAGATGCTGTAACTCAACAAAAAGAATTGGCAAACTTTAAGGTTTTACCAAGTGATTATCTGTATAATGCAAGAGGTGATACTTCACAAATTCACGGATATCTTGCAATAGAAGTTCTTAAAGAATTTAATGAAACAAAAGCAAAAGAACAAGCCAAGCGTTTGTTAGAACTAACAACTGGTGAAAAACAACCACCAAGTGCAACAGATATACTAAAAGCACTAAGATCAAGAAAAAGTGGAGGTAACAAGTAATGGTAATACTTTCACAAAGATTATATGATATTAAATCACACCACAGTTACAATCATAGACTAAGAACCAGCACTTGGACAGGACTAAACAAAGCTGGCAAAGTGCAAGGAAGTACACTGGACAAATTGCGTAATGAATTACCCAACACAGACTGGGCTGATTTGTTTTTAGCAGTTGAAGATAACAAAGGACATTTACCAAGAAAACAGTTAAATGAATGGAACAAAGCATTACTTAGACTGTTGAGTCTTACAGATATTAGACTTAACCCAAAAGATGCTATATGCGTAAATGGTGAATTCAGTAATTACATACTAAACAAAGAACGTGACTATAAGAAGCTACAAGCGGCATTATGGCAGGTTCTTATGAGTGGTTGTGAATCACTTGAATTTATCAATTGGGATACTGAAACAAACCCAAACAGTTTATGGGAAACTGTTTAACAATAAACTTGACAGTATAGCATGTATTTGCTATACTGTTAGACAATACAACACATAAGGTTAGCGGGCCAGATATATAATACCGCTGTGTAAAAAGACCCTAAGAAAGTCACACGTAACATATTGAGACACTCCCCTGGTGCATTGCGTAGCCAGTATCCTGAGAAATGGAAGTGAGTTTAAGTATTGATATAGGATAATGTTGTAATCCGGATCCCTTGTTGTTGAGGCTCAACAATAGGTAGGCTATAAAAGTGCTCTTAGATACGCGGCACTATAATACAACTGTTGCAGGTTGGGTAAGTCCAAAACCCCATAGCATACTACCTTGTTTTACTAAACAATTACCTGCTTTCCTTAATTGACTGAAAAGTCTTTT
>FUIF01003862.1_pt1 | contig 15340 bp, 24 predicted proteins | sample 1003461 | NCBI WGS metagenome assembly FUIF01 (sample SAMEA80401918, study PRJEB19352) | marine metagenome | reverse complement strand
TTCCGAACTCAGTGATGATTGTTGCGGTTATGCTTAACTTTCTCCCTGCGTAATCAAAATCAGCTTCCCAACTGGCAATCGAGACAACTCCAAACGTCCCAAGAATGCGATCTTTAATCAAAGCTTCTTTCGTTGCTAATGTGTTAATGTTGTTGTTCTTACCAAGGATTTTTTTTAAGCCATGGCGTGCCCTCTGATGAGTCACGCCAGTATTCTTTACTGAACAGGTTCAATCTAGTTTTGATGGTTTGCTCTACGGCATCTATATCATAAAGCCACGTTGTGCCACTCAGAGAAATATCACCATTATCATCAAGATTTCTGACTCTGTATGTGTAATCTGTCATTATACCGGATCTCCTGACTGCCCCGTAACATTATCACCACCAGCTGTGTAAGTGCCTGCGGAGTGATTGTGTCCATCCATCTCAACGCCTACCACCGTAAGACTAGTGCTTGCTGTTACCGTTGGGGACGTAACACTCACCGGGCTTTCTGCTGCACCTGTGGGCGTTATTGTAAAGCCGTTTATATCAACAATACCACTAGATTGCAGTTTTATATAACCAGAAGAGTTAACGCTCTCAATTGAGCCGTCATCCTTAACCCAATGATACACGCTTGCATCAGAGTTTCTTAGCCGTATTCCGTTGTTTTGGAAGTCACTGATAGCATTTGGCTTTGACCTGAACCCGGGCAAAAAGAAAGCGTCTTGTTTGTCGTGAAATCTTAATAATGGGTTTTGAGCAACACCACCTGTTTGAATCCATGCATCAACGCATCTCTGTGAAAAGTAAATCATTCCCTCATCGCCAGCTTCAACCTTATGCTCTATCGACCAATCTTTACCACCAGCAAAATGCACCGGGCATTCAATAATGGCTGAATGCTCAAAAGTGCCATCCTCGTCAATACCAACAATGCCGATCTGTAACTGAGCTAACTGAGTTGATGACTCAAACGCTAGAACGTGTCCGGGAATTTGAGTAAATAAATTCTTCTGCTTTTCCCTGAAAGCTGTGATGGCCAACTCTTTTTGTCTATTGCGCCTCATTTGTTCGACTCCGAATAACTAGACCGATACCCTGTAACTTTACTTGTCCATGTATTCCCGTAGTTATCGCCACTATGCTGAATTTTAAACACTGCATATTCGCCACTACCAGCATTAGGAGCAACATCCTGAAAGTAGACATTGGAATAATTAAACGTCTTAAATTCTGATGTCACTTTAATCTTTGCGCCTATTTTTAATTTAGGTGACAATCTAACGCTGAAATCAATCCCGACCTCTGTCAATTCCGGAATGCCCTCAAGCCCGTTAAACATATCGTATTCTATAACGGTTGATTTTCTTTCGCTTGCTGCGGAAAAAATAACTAGTTTAGAGTTTTCTATCACCCATTCAAAACTATGCGTCTCAGCCAGTTCAGAAAGATATTCCTCAGCATTTCCGGTCATTGAGTACCCGGTTACATACTCATCAGTAAAATCAGATGCAGTATATACAAGTGGATAGCCCATAGCCTCGGCTATTGTTTCTAGTATCTTTGATAGTTTAGTGTTTTTACCCAGAGAAGCGTTAATCTTAACCCTATCTAGATCGCCACCTCTGGCAATAATCCTTGTATTGGTTGTTGCTCCTTCGCGCTCTCTTAAAACGTTTCTTATTCTACCCTTAAAGATATAATCTATTGAATCAGCATATCCAGCCCTAAGCCCGATCACCGCATTCTTTTTGAAGAATTTATTTGCAGTATCTTCCGTTAGGTTTGAAACGATCATGTCCAGGTAACTAATATGCCCCATAGAATCAATAGACACATCAAACTGAGTTCTGAATTGATAGCTGTCCGTTTCAGCAATTACTACCGTATCATCAATGATCAACTCCCATCTGCGCGATCTCATTAGAAACTCACCGTACTATCAGATGAAAACCAAACCAAGGTATTATCAGTACCTAAATTATCCAAGGTTGGATCGTCTCCGGATAAGAATATTTGGCCTAATGTGTCGGTCAGTTTGTAAGACTCGATGATGTCACAACCAGGCTCAAGCATCACGCACGCACATATATATTCAGTATCATTTACGGTATAGGTTGGAAGTTCGGTTTCTCCGTTTGGCAGTATATGCATTAACCACTGCCCGGTTTGCTGATAATGCAATTCCAGATCAACAAAATATCACCAAGCTGAACGCTTAATGTTTGGTTTGCGTTTGACTCGCCACCGGATAAAGGGATTGTTAATTGACTCATGAAAACCACCCTGAAAACCTGATCGACAACAGAATCTAATGGGGTAGATGTTGAAACTTCGCCATTGTCCTGTTGATTTGCTGCCGCTGATGCCGTAGACGTGCCTGTAATGGCGTCTGTTCTATCCGTGCCGCTACTGGTAGCCGTTTCAATAGAAAGCCACTCACGAAGCTCTGCGGTAAATATTAGCGTGTTTTCGTTGCTTGCATCTTTGGTTCTTCGAATCTTCTCGATAACCATATTTGACAGCGTAATGTCACCAGCATACACGCTAAACGGTTCGCCAGTATTCATTAATGTAATCAGCCCTTCGAGCGCTTCCGTTGTTCTAGCCTCATCCGAACCGGACAGCCAGCCAGCCATAATACCACCAGTAGCAGCAAGAATACCGCTATCACTGGAAATCTCGGACAAAGCGCCTGTAAAGTCAGTTGCCAATATTCGAAGAGGGTTATTTGAAACCGCCCCGGTTATTGTCCATCTAACAGGATTAATGATTCGGTGATCGTTTGAACTCGCTCCGACTTCTAAAGGGTAGTCTGTTAGCGTGACGGAAGCCTCAAAAACATCTTCTAATACAGCGTCAAACTGCATTGTCAGATCGCTATATCCAAGCGATGGGGATACGCGAGTTTTTAACAGTGTTAGCGCCATTATTACCCCTTAAACGGACTCTTAATATCTTCTATAGCCTGTTTTGCTTCTTCATCTGTAACATCTATGATCATATCACGGAACGGCTGCCCATCCAATTGAATGACAATAGGCTGTAGAGTTCTTGTTTTCTGCTGACCGGTTGAATATGGAGCATAACCACTATCTATATTTCCATTACTTATATATGAATCTCTACTTATAACCTGATTCATTTTTTCAGTTTCTTGTGGGGTGATCACCGTTGGTTGTGAATCGCCTCCAAACCAATTCTCGAATAATTCACTAATTGGGGTGTCGAGAAAACTGGTAACATCGCCCTCCCCGAATAACGATGTTGCTGACAATTCCCCGCCAGGAGCGGCTGCCTCTACTATCTCATAACTCGCGTATAGAACTCCGGCAAGCCCAGCCATTTTACCCATAGCGCCAGCAGCCTTTGAAAGCCCACCACCAATAACAGGAGCGTGCTTTGCTAGCCCTGCAAATGTAGATAACAGACCAGCGGAAGTAACCAAACCAGCAGCAATGGATATTTCAACAATGTTATCAGCAATAAACCCAAAAGTTTTATCAATGCCTTGGTTGATTATTTTTTTCGTTTTCATCATACCAATCACCCATACCGTCAAGAACATTGTTAACAGCAGGGAGTAGTTTTGTGCTTGCAACATCTGCACTATGCCCTATTCGCTCGGACATCATAAGCCATTGATCGTTAAATTCTGCCGCTTCCTCTGTCATCTCTTCTGTAACAGGACGTATATTCCTCATTTTTTCAACAAGAGAGTCAAATTCCCCGCGACCCTTGGATAGCAATCTAATACTTGCCTCATCCAATCCTAATGCGTCAGCAGCGTTCATTCTTTGTTGAGTGGTCATCCTTTGAAATTGCCCTGCCAGATTAGCATAAGCCTCTGTTGCATTTTCCGCACTAGTTATAACTGATGGATCTATACCAGCAATACCCGCCCGAGCAATCCAGTCAGCATCACCAGTAAGAAGTCCAGCCCGCATCTTTTCTATGCCTTCAATTTGAGACATGAAAGAGCCTAAACTACCGCCCTCTGATTGCAGCGCTCTTCCCATTGCCGCAACATCGTCTGGAATTAAGCCAAAAACCTCAGAGAATTTACCAAGCGTGTCATAGGAATGCGCAAAGTCAGCAGTTAACGCCTTTATCCCGAAAGCACCTGCTACTGCGGCTCCTGCTTGAAGCGCTGTACTCTTTATATGATCTATCGATGAGTCTACTTTCTTGGCTCCGGATTCATCAAAATCAAACCCGATACCGACCAAGAAATTTGAAATGGTGTTAGCCATAAATCACCTTAAACTAAAAAGCCCCATTTACGGGGCTTTGCTACGGGCTTCTATTGCTGCGTCTAATGATTCCATCATAGCTTGATTAAATCTTTCAACATCAGCGAGCGTGTAAGTCCCATCTTCTAACTCTTTCATTGTGCATAGTGGTGGACATACGTCTGGTATACCCACGCACGGGCGCATAAAGTACCAATCTATTCCACCGCTTTCTGGCTGGACACTCGTGCGTCTTGGTTTACGCTGTCCAATAGCATAAAAAAATCAGACAAATTCACCTTTACGGCATGAGCCAACAGCATTATGTAGGTAGCCATCGCGCCTTGAAAATCGCCAATATCCACACATGCCTCAGAGCCTAATTTGAACACTCTAGGTAGTACAATTGCGGCCACCTTGTCCTGTTGCGCCTCCCCCGATACCAAGAAGCACCCCCATGACCAAGTTGACATCAATCTCTTCAGTTTGCGCTCTTGCGCTATTGAGAGCCATTAGTGGTCCAACTAAATTAGTGAGAGTTTTTTGCTCTTTCGCTGGAGCCTGAGCAACGTTATATTGCTCGCCTCCTACAGTGATAGTTTCAATTTTAGCCATTAAGCAGAACCTCTTGTTTCATCCCATAGGTTGCACTGAATTGTGTACTGGTCATCAGAGATTGTTGATCCTGCACGTCCTGACTGCCCATTATTTACAATCACGCCCTCTGAGCCTACAGCGATTTCAGCGGTACCGATCACAGTTTTAGAGATAGTGATATCATCACCAGAGTTAATCAGCCCTTGCAAATATGCAGAGTCAGAACTACCCGGCAATACATAGATGTTGATTTCACGACCCGGATTAGATCGGTCGCTGCGAATCGCTTTGCCGCCCTGACCACGGATAAGTTGTGATTGTGGATCAATTTGCGCGTCAGTATATGGAGTGGCAGTTTGTCCCCACTCCGTGATCTCTCTCGCGTTTACCTCGATAACGGTATTAGCGGGTGAAAAGTTATTTAATGCCATTTTCTAATCTCCGTTATGAGTTATAAACATACATTTCAATATCTACTGAATGAATTGCGCCGGCAGGGAACAGTCTAAACTGAATAGGGGCAGACTTTCGAGCGGCGCGGTCTGAATCGGAAATATCCAATATATCTTCAGGAACAGACAACATAACAAAACCGGTCTTGGTGTAAGCATCTTCACCGGTATCCGGATCGGTATAAGAGCGCTCACCTAGATAGCCGTTGTTATAGTATTGCTGCCCGATCTTCTCCATCGCCCGAATAAGCAAGGCTTGGCCTTTTGATGTCTGCTTGACCTTGGTAGTTGACCCACGAAGCACATTATAAGCAGCAACTTTACAAGCGTTCTTTATAGCCTCAACGTTCACAACGTCATCAATGTATTCGCCGTATGAACTATGCGACCATGTATTGATTACTACACCTGTATCAGTAGAACCCTGTAGAGATACATCAGTGTAAAAAACACACTTCTTAGTATCTAGTGTCATCGCTCCATATTCGGTATCTGTCAAATCCTCAGACTCAACACCAGAAAGCGTTTTGAATTCTCCGGTAATACAAGTGTTATCGCCTGAGTAATTAACCTTTGCGTACCATTTGCAAAGAGAGATACCCGCATATGGATCGCTTGCATGAGCAAATGTGGAAGAGAATCTATAGCCGCTAGTTGTTAGCGTTGATGCGATATCAGTATCATCATTCGGATCGCGAATAGCAGCAACCAAAGTTGCATCTTCCTGACAGTTCATAAAGTAACTTGAGTTAGACTCACACCAAGTTGCAATCTCTTCAACGTCTGTAGTACTTGCATAAGTGTCTTTGTCAAAGAATGACCAAAACCACCAAACCTCATCACGCGCCTTATTTAGTGTGGTTGTGATGTCTGCATCCTCATCATTAACAAACCAGACATAAACTTGCGTCATGGACGGGGACGAACTAAACCAGTGATTTGCTAAAGCGTCATAAGTTTCTGTGGTAGATGCAAAATCACCAGCTATAGCAGTAGAGGACGTGTAAATTGCATATGTGTCTTCTGTTTGCCCTGACGGGATTTCAGAGTTAGGACAAAAGAACATTGCAGATGCAAAGTTAGCTGTCCCTAATCCAGCCGCGCTTATGTACGTGGTCAGATTAATTATATTACTAATGTTGTAGCTCATATCGCTAACCCTTATATTGAATGTTTACATTATAACCAAAATGCAAACTATTGACTATTGCTTCCAAAAGAAAGCGACAAATGAATCAACACCGGTTACACCATCAAACGTAACCTCGGCCTTTTCTGTAATGCTGAGGAATGCCGGGATTGAATAAGTCGCAACACCATCAGATGACGCAATTACCTCGGTAGCATCAATTGTTATATCTCCGCTTCCTGGCTCCATTTTTTGCCCGTCAATAGTGTAACATTCAGGTTTAATGGTTCCAGCGGTTGGAGTTACCGGATCGCCATTCTCATCGTAAAAAATAACCACAAAAACGCATGTACCATAATCAACGCTCATTTTGATTGTTTCATATGTCCCGTCTGCATATGTGATCTTTTCTTCTTTGTTGTCTTCACTACCAGCGTAATAACGTCTAGTCATAATAACCTCAGTGCTTATTACGGATTTGGAATTATCTCTTCACCAGTTGAGATGATATCGCCATCCTCGTTTTGAATTTCAAACTCAACATGATAAATCTGTTGAACTGTGTACGATTGATCTTGCTCGAATTGAATATATATATTAATTTGTGACCTTGGCTCTTGCTGTGCTGAGTTGAGCGTTGTTAAGTTGTTTGCTGCATCAGTTCGCATCCATCCAAGATTATTAACTAATAGTTTTTCGTGAATATCTGAGCGCTCATCACAAAACATTAGCTTTTGCGCGTAGTTTCGGGCATCACCTCGATAGAAGTTAACTGATACAGTGGCCTCAATAAGGGTTGTGAGCGTTTCTTCTATGTCGTAGTAGTCCTCACCATCCTCAGCATCAACCTCTTCGTCAGTAACGGCTCCTCGCCCTATTTGACGAAGATTAGAAAACGGCTCTATAGTGCAATACTCACCACTTGGTGCGGTATAGTTTTGATCGTCTAATATACACTCACTAATACCGGTAACAGTCAAAACGATTTCTCGCATAATTGAGAATAATTCTAGCCGGTTCATGTATCTAACCTCACTGCGTAGAATTTACAATAATTGCGCCACGGTCTATTATCGATTGATGTGGCCTTAAATGTCCCGTCTATACCGTCAAATGTCCACTTGTCGGTTTCGCTAATGCTATCTACTGCCTCATTAACATAAACCTTTCTGGTGTCTTGTATGCGCTCACCGCCAGATGCCAGGAAGTTAATATCACGATCATTCAAAGGTTGAATATTTAACCTAGAATAAGAGTTTGCCTCCGTTGTTTCGCTTGCTATTCCGTCAATATAACTAGCAGTTATAATAGTCTGCGTTCCAGAGGTTGATTTGAAATAGGCGTCATCAATGAAACCTTCAAAGTCTAAAAAACTCATCCAATACCCTCTTCTGGTTTCTGATTAGTTACTGTATAAGTTACGCTTTGTCTTAATGCGCCCGTATCAATTAGCGGATTTGAAGATCCTTTCTTTTTAATGGTTGATTGTGCGTTCGGTGGTGTTGTGAGGTTTGTCATATACTCCTGCACCTTACCTTGCGCTACTTGCCCAACAAGTTCCAAAGCGCTATCTAAATCATCACCATGACTTTCAATGATAGAGATATAATCCTCATTACCAGACTGAACGCCAACATCGAGCCACGGCCTTGCAGGAATGTTAATCTTATGCGGGGCGGTTTCACCGATAACAGCAAAACCGGTTCCTTTTTTTAGAAACTGAACCTTGCCGTTTTCCATATCCTTTCTGGTTTTGTAACCGTAAGGAGTGCCGCCCGGATGATTTATATTAGCACCAAAATGCAAAGAAGCGCCAAGCTGAGCGTTAGTAATGCCGCCGTCATGCTCTCCCGCATCTTCATGAATCCCAACCAGTACCATTTTATCAGTCATCAGTTCCTTGAGTTGCTTTTGTAGCTCCTCTTTCGCTTTCTGAACGTCAGTGACTGATATATTAATCATACCGCCTTGGCTCCCATTCCCACGCGCTTACGTAGGCGCATGAACTGAATACCGTACTGTGTAGACGCTAGCCATGCGTCACCAAATGACACATTAGATTCATTACCAGTATTGAATGATGTTGATTCGTCACCCACTGATTTACTTGACACGGCAAACTTAGCCGATCCACTACCGCCAGAAAGTGAACTATCACTACCTGACGGATAGGTAACTAACAACCAATGACCAGCAAAGTAACCCTGTCCACGCTCTTTTGTTGTGCCTGTCCAATTTTTACCACCGGTTTCATAACCAGCTTCATCCAGTGCGATTTGAACCAGATCATCAGGCCAAACCGTATCATCTGTAAACTGAGTTAAAAACGCTCTGAATTCTTCAACTGTCATGCTTTAAGCTCGTCAATTTTTTCTTGCAAAGTTTCGGCAGACCAGCGACCATCAGCCTTGTCACCGGAAAGCTCTTCATATTCAGCTTGTAATAACTCTTCTAACTCTTCGTCGTCAGAATCTTCTACCTGCTCAACACCAGAAATAGTAATAGAGCCATTTTCAGCAAGCGCATTAACATACGATTCACTATAGTCATTAGGAAGCTCAACTTCTCCGGATGCCGGTAATAGGCGAAATTTCCCTGTTTTAGTCGGGATGATAAACATTTTCGCTTTCTGGTTTGTTACTTTCATGATTCCCTCTCAAAAATAAAGGCGACCTAAGCCGCCTATATTATCTCTCATTTGGCTTGAGCATTCAAATTACGCTGGAAGATCTGCATATACAGCAGAGCCAGGGTAACGGAACTCTACGCCACCAAACTTGTACTCAGCAGGAACCTTAACAGTCAAGCCTTCTGGCTGTGGTGCAATTGTGCGGTATGGCATAGGTGATTTCATAACGAGGTTTTCGTTATTCATCTCGTAAGCCATTACACGACCGGTTGAGTTTGTACCGATATCATTTAGCTGGTATACCGGGCGAATGTTCAACGTAACACCAAGAGACTGTGACATGTTGTTAGCTTTGTAGTACTCCAAAACAGTCATGTCACTAACAGAGGTTACAGGCTGCAACATGTACTGCCAGATGCTTTGAGGGATCAACATCATGTTAGGTACGTGAACCTGTGCGCTTGACTCGTAAACATCGTTAATAACTTCGTTTAGAGCTTTGGTGATTTCTGTGCCGCTTGCACTTGAGAAATCAATAGTAATTGAAGTCTCCGCAACGTTATCGTTATTGAACAGACCAGTAACACCACGATCTGAATCACCAAAGTAAGCGACTTGCTGTTGATGTTCCTGATAACCACGATAGTTAGCGCTTGCTTTTGTAGTATCGATAGGCATACGAAGCTGTTGAGACTTGCGAAGCTCATCAAGTGACCAGCGAGCAGCAATACCACCGTAAAATACCGGGATAGTTGACTTACTAGCGTTGATATCTGATTCAGGTAGATCTTTACCGTTAGCAGCAATGAATTTACCCATAGTCACCGCATCGTATGAGATGTAGGTAACTGCATCAACCCACTCTGGATCGCTAGTGTCTACAGGAACGAATTCCTGAAACATAATATTCTGGTATTTAGTCTCATAAATGCGAGACTCCAGAACGCTAAGTTGTGACGTGAAAAACGCCAGACCATCATCAGCCGTTTGAATTTGCATATCCGCATCGTAGGTATATTCAACACCTGACACGCTATCTGTAACTGTTACCATGTACATATTGATTAACCTCCAATACCTAGAGCAATCCAAACCGCCTCGTCAGCGTCACCGCCCTCAAGGAATTTGGCATTAGAAATGGCGACTGCTGTAGTAGTTCCAGAGCCGACAGCGTTTGTGAATTTACCAAGATCTTCATTTGGTGTAGTGCCATCACCGACAATCATATAAACAGAGTCATCTTTAACAACTGTACCGCCAGCAACACCAGCAACACGACCAAATGTAACTACCGCACCATCGCGAGCATCTTGAGCGCCAAATGTTTCGCTATCCTCGTATGCACGATTAAGCTCACGCATTGTAATGCCGACAAACTCAGTAGCAACGGATGAATCTGTAGGTAGAATCATTCCATTTTCACCATCAGTCACAACGCCGTAACCAAAAGGAATGGTGTCACCCTCGTTATTGATTTTTGAAACCGTGCCGTATGGATTAATCGAATTAACCGCACCAGCGTATTTTTCGTCATGATAGACGCTATAGCTTGTTTGTACTGCCATCGTTAACCCCCGATTTTTCCAGCACGTTCATTAAGTTCAGCCTGTGTCCACTGTCCAGCAGTCACACGCCATTGATTTGAATCGATAAACTCACGCTTCATTCGAGCATCACCAACCTTCTTAGGCTGCTTTGCACCGTCTTGAGCTAGTTTCTTACGCTGTTTAGATAGAGAATCTTCGGACTTTTTCTTTTCTTCCTCTTCTTCCATATCTTCTGTGTCTTTGTCTTTTGCGCATTCATCAGCAAAATCAAAAGCCGCATTGACGTATTCATCAGACTTGTCAGCCCAATCAATTGAATCGCGAGTCACAGTAAGAGCGGCACGCTTAACTTCAACTTCGCTCACTGAATCACAAGCGAATTCTTTGCCAGCGATACGAACAGCAGAGTCTTTAACGGAAGTCAGCGACTTAATGCGCTTATTGATTGTTTCCGCATCAGTTGCCACTTTTAGAGCGTCTTCTGCTTCTTTCAGTTTTTCTTCTTTCGCGTCAGATTCAGCTTTGGCCTTTTCGGTTTCTGCCTCTGCATCAGTTGCACGCTTATTTAGCCGCTCAATAGTGTCGTTGATCAGGGTAGCCGTTGCGCTATCCTCAATCTCGACTGAACGACCGGAATCAAGTGTAATTTTAACCATTACAGTCTCCAGTTTAGTTGATTTATCGTTAATTCTTACTTGAGCACCACCGCGACCGCGAGACACTATAGCAAGATGATTAACATCGATAGAGGTTTGCTTGAACTCATATTTCGTCCCGCATGGAGCGCAACCCGTTTCAGGCATGTATATAGCTGTATAGCCTGGACTTAATTGGCTTTTCCCGCTTTCAATGGTCTTTATCGCTGTCTCATCCTTTATAAGCATATCGACATTAACAAAATCACCGTCACGAGACGCAGACACAACATGGCCAACCGAAACCTTTTTAAATGTTTCAGCATCAACCATTACTACCGGGTGATCGTCAGTTATATCTGCATTACTATAAGAAGAGAGCGACTTGTCAGAAAAGACTTCTTCGGCTGGCCTGTACACGTTAACTATTTCGTTAGGCTCTCTGTCAGTCAACCCTAACTCGGAAGCGAGGTACTGATAAACCCCGGTTCTGGCTGCTCTGCCAGAGACACTTAAAAAGCCATTATCAAGATATTTTCTTGATGACGGCCTAAAATCAAATGTCTCAGATATTACAAGGCAATTACCCACAAGCTCTAACCTTATTCCAAATAGCTATAACGATACACATTATATTACCTACGCAATTTTCAGTCAATTTTATCACTCTTTGCAAAGTTATCTTTTGCCCACAACGGCTGCAAGTTGTCTAGCGAGTTTATTATTGATGGATCTGTAATGCCGCTTTTTACGAACCAAGACACTGGCTTGATGTGATCTATATGCCACTCCCCATAATTATCCCAAGACATTCCACACTCGAACATGCTGGACATTTTACTCATCAATTCATCACGAGTATAACCCAGCATCTCATATGTTCCCCCGGTCTTCTTTTTGTCCCCCCAAATACAGAACTCTCTTTAGCATGTTTCTTGCTGCTATCCCTGCCCTGCATTCGCTAGACTCTGCATACCGCTCCCTTTGCCTTTCTATATTTCTAGACATAAGTCTTTCTTTATTTTTGAGGTAGTATTCTTTCTTTGCAGCCTTCCCTTCTTTTGTTCTTCCTCGCTCTCTTGCACATTCAACGCAACAACGAGATGCAGTTTGCCTTTCGCTTATATGTCCGTTTTTACACTCACTACCATCAAAATATCTTGGCAACCCAAACTCTAGCGCCTCATCTCTCGATACGTACCTAAATGATGCTATGTATTTATTGTTTCGTCGCTCAATTTCCTTTTGCACCTTGCTAACACCGCAAGCACCGCTCCACTTCCTCTCTTTTCTTCTTTGCTTGTAATCGTCTGTCGAGATGTATTCTTTATTCTTTTTTCTTCCCTCTGGCGACTTGTCGGTTTCTCTCTTGATTCTATTTTTACACTCTCTACATCTAGTATCCCTGCCGCCCACCCCCTTTGATGACACATGAAACTCAGAAATATCTTTCGTTACCCCGCATATTCTACATTTTCTTTCCACTTCCAGCCCTCGCATTATTATTCAAGGAGAATTATAACACGCGCCATTCATATAACAAAATGCTTGTTTCTAGCAGTGCGTAATAACAAAAGCGATTGATAGCACTAGCACTACGACTTTAATTGCTGTTATCTCATTCATTTTGACACCTTTGGATTAGTTAAGCCCTGTTTGATGTTGCGATCTACTTCCGATTGTAAAACAGGTCTAGCTATGCAGCGACATTGATAATCTTTCCCAGGGGAAATTGGCACACCCTTATCACTCAAGGGCAAATCATCCCATGCGTAAATCCCTTTGCCATACTTTGTAACTTTATTTGCAATTGCATCGTGCCTATCCCTAACTCGCGCATCTTTAGAAGTCACCCACTGAAAATATTTTACCCCAGACGCCCGCATACGCTTTTCGGTTAGGTCTGCATTTATCTTACTGGTTTGATCTCTTGCGATTACCTTTGCTCGTCTTTCGCTCACTCCAAATTGATTAGATATCAGTTTAGTGATTGCACTTGGTCTTTGCCCTGCCCTCATATTGGTGGTAACGATAGATTCAACTTGATCTAGATATTGCTCTTTAATCGACTTAATTAATCTTGAGTTATCATAAGCAGATGCGCTCACGTATTCAGATAGAGTTTCGTTAGACTCGAATACATTAATGCCAAACCGCTTCATCTCCTTTTCCACTTGAGTGTAGTTTCGCAGGTTTGCAGCCTGAACAAAGCTCGATGCTGTTTCATTAGCGAATTGATTAAACAACTCACTAGACCACCTTTGACGCAATAGAGCTATTTTCTCTGTTATCGTATCCAGCCAGCCATCAGCAGTATATTCAGGTGATAGGTAGCGAACCTCCGGAATGATAAGTTCATTTATATCCTTTTTGATGGCGCGAATCATTCTTTGTAACTCAGCGTTATAAGAGATCCCGTCAGATTTAGCCGATTCAATGCCTTTTGACTTTGCGCTAGTTTCGGCTGATAACTCTTTTAGTTGCCTCTTGAGTAGGTCTTCGCTTGTCAGGATTTCCATATCACACCTGTAGCGGTTCTACTGGATTTTCTTCTGGTTCTAAATCAACAGGCTCATCAAACAGGCTTGCATTTTCCAACTCTTCCAGCTCTTCCAGCTTATCATCGTTATACTGATATTCTTCGTTAGACTGTAGGACGCGCATTACCTGGGACTTGGTTGCTAGATTGTTTTGTAGTGCCATTTGATGCTTTTGCATTGATAGCGCTTGAGCCTGTGCTACCTGAACAGAGTCTAGTTGCTCTAATGGGTTCCATACATAATCAAACGTCTTAGGGAATGAGCCAAGTGCAGACCTAACTAATACCTCATCTATTTGACGCATAGAGATAGCGAAATCGCCTTTCTGTTGAGCCCTGATAGAATCGTAATAGTTCTTTTTATCGCCCTCACCCGTGGCATTTAGACCGCTTGCAGCCGTGCCAAATATCTTAGTCATTGGCATACGTGCCGCGCCAGATATCCACACCATGAACGTTTCTATAACCTGAGCGACACCACCCAATTGAAGCGTTAGCCTTTCGAATTTCTCATCACCGTCTAACAGAGCCATGTTGACTATTGATTTCATCTGAGAATACAGAGCGTATCGTTTTGTGATCGCATCATCCTCATCACTAGCCAGTTCATCAGACAAGCCAGTTCTTGTGATTACATCGATGTTGGCTTCTTGCAGCAGTTCAGCCACGCCATTCTTAGCCGATACCATGTCTGTAATTTCTTCAATGCAACGCCTTAATTCCGAATCGCCCCATCCCTGGTTAACTCGCGCCTGTCGTTTTGGTAGTTTCGCACCATTAAAAAATGCAATGTGGGAATGATGGATTTTTTGAGCGCCACCGGACAAAGTATAAAATTCATACTTGAGATAGTTTTTAGCCATCATGTCCCAGGTGTTTATGTTTCCGTACCCGGTTAAATCGTAGCGGTCAAACACAAGCAAGGTTTCTAAATCGCCATTGCCTATTTTTGATAAGTTAAGAGGTTTCTCTAAGTCTTGGTTAGTCATCATGACCACACCAGCACCACCGTATAACCTTGCCCACCCGATAGCCTCCTGAGAGTGTTGGCATACATTCAAGCGTTGTTCTTCGGCTTCTATTGCCTCCGCACCTTCCGACTTAATAGAGCGCCATTCACGAGTCATATCAGCCGCCCACTCGTCAACGATAGCTCGAGCAATCCAATTAGTCTGATAGCATGCGTCCAGTGTCTGCCAGTCGTTCATCATGCCATAATGCCACTGATTGTGCTCACGCTTTGATTTGGCAGTACCTAGACCCGACACAACGTTAGTAAGTCCGTCAATTTGTTTGGGAACTAAAATCCCGCTCTCTGTCTTTTCGTAACTCATAATATGTCTCTTACGTTGCCAGCCGGTAATTTAGGCGATCTAGTCATAACGAAAGAATCAGCAAGGTTTGGAGATGGTAGCCCGGTTCTTTTCTCCATATCCTTTTTAGCCTCAACTTTCTTTTTACTGTTGGCGGATGATTTAACCCATATTGGGGTAGATAATTCACGCGCTAACTTATTGAACAAATCATCATCTTCAATATCAATACTTATCATATCTTTGAAGTCGATATCTCTTTCGCCAAGTATAACATATC
>FUIF01011348.1_pt1 | contig 15352 bp, 18 predicted proteins | sample 1003461 | NCBI WGS metagenome assembly FUIF01 (sample SAMEA80401918, study PRJEB19352) | marine metagenome | reverse complement strand
GAGGAAAACCACCAGCGGGCGGCTGGGCCGGAGCCGCTGGTGGAATCGTTCCCCCAGATGGAACGGTGCCTGGCATTCCACCCTGCGGCTGCGCAGGGGTGGCATCACCGAATACGCTCTGTGAGAGGGAGGCAAAACTTCCTGGTGTAATTACTGTCGACATCTGATCTCTGCTCCGTTGGTTCTGGGGGAACTATCGTGTGCATACCACCAAATGTCTGCTTGCGTGAAAAGACCGTTGTGGCTACAAAGAGGACAGTTTCGGTTTGTTCACGCTTTTCGGTTTTGTCGGTTGGAGCCGGTTATGAGAGAACGAAAGTATCAGGCAAAAGAGATCGCCTGCCTGCTTGCAAAGCAAGGATACGCAGTCACCGATGATACCATCCGGAACTGGTATCGGCGCGGAGTGCGTATCAACAAAAAGAGCCGCACAGTGCTTGTGCGGCTCTCGGGAGTCAGAGTCGGTGGCCGACTATTCTTCAGCACTTCGGCTGTCCGGAACTTCTTCAACGCAATAGGTGCCGGTCGTGTGATATAGCTTGAGCAGGTCATCTATGATGGTGACTGCCTTGCTGATCTTCAACGAGTCTTTCTCTTCAACAATCCGCTTCCAGTATCGCTGGAAGTGATTGAACTCCTTTTTGCCGTTGTATTCAACAAACCATCCGTAGACACGTTTATCCTGCTTGAATTTCCGGAGTTTGTTTCGCAGGGCTATCGCCCCCGGCGTCGGATCATGCTGGGCATCAATGTCTGCAATGATCTGCCCTGCTCTGGGCGTCTTGTCTCGCAGTCGGTGCGGCGTGATAGTCTTGCCGTACTGTTTGTATGACTGACTCCCGTTGAGAAACATGTACTGCGGGATTTGCAGTTGATCGCACAGCCACCGGTTGACCGCTCGACAGGATGTGCTGACCTTGACTCCCGAAGCAATGTTCTGAGTGTGCCTCCACACAGCACCGATCCAGAGGTCTTCGGGCAGACACGCCCTCATCCACGACACCTTTCGCATTGCACTGGGCTTCAGCATCAAAGATGGAATCTTACTGACAGGCAACCCCTTGGCTCGAACGGAGGTGGCCACAGCCGAGTTGCTGCTGATGTCGATCTCGTAAGACTCCAGTTCGGCCACAAACCCCAGCATGCCGAGCAGCATCTTTCCGAAGCGGGTATCGGTTCGCAGGTTGATGTCCAGAAGAATGACGGTGACCTTCTTGGCTTCGAAGTCCTTGATGACGTCGACCATGTTTGACACCGATCGAATCATGCGGTCAGCTCGTACTGAGACGACGATGTCGCCTTCCTGTGCGAGAGTCAGCAGTCGTTTCCCTTCCCTGCGTTTCTTGAAGTCGCTGGAGTACGCTGACTTCCCGTGGTCGATGTAGAAAAGGAGATCGAGATGCTTGTACTCGCTGGTCTCATGCCATCGGCGAATCACTTCCTTCTGAGCATCAACGCTCTGACTGGCTTTACTCACTCGCACGTAGGCTCGCACCTTGCCAGTCACCTTCAGCGGCGGAGGGTTGTATCGCTTCTCCCACTCGTCCAGCCAGATTTGGCTGAGCGTGTCATCAGCAGTGACTCGCTCCGTAGTCGTTACTGGTTCAGGTTTGGCTTCAGGGATCAGCTCCTTGTTTTTGAGGGCTGTACCTTCGGCAATACGTGCCGCCATGATCCTCGACTTCCACTCAGCGACAACGAACAGCAATTGCATGATCATGCGACCGTTCGCTGTGTCTGTGCGGATGCCGTGGTCAGTGAAGTGGACAGTAACTCTCTCCTGCTCCCACTCGTAGAGCTGATTCTCTGCCTGTCTCAGGTTTCGAAACGCTCGGTGTGGGGAGGTGAAGATGACATGATCTCCGGGACGGATCGCGGCAACAAATGCAGCCCCGCCAAGGCGATCAGTCAGTGCCGAGTACTTCGTGGCAGACTTGCCGCCGTCGATGAATACTCCCGGTATTCCGCAGTTGGTTTCTGTGCCGAGTTGGAGACCGTGGGCCTTGGCATACCGCAGACACTTCTCCGTCTGCGTCTCGATCGAGATGCCCTTGAATGCCTGCTCGCGAGTCGATACGCGAACGTAGATGTGTGTCAGCGGGACTCGTGGTTCGCCGGTCGGATCATTTCCATTGCGAACTCGTATTGCGTAGTAATCAAGCTGTTGACGGCATGGGACCGGCTGTTTGACTGCTTCACGAGCCCGTGCTGAAGGAACAGGGCGACTTCCTGGTTCGCTTCGTCGACGTTCATCCGGAGGTGTCGGTAGTAGTCCCTTAAAGACCATTCTTTCTTTCCTTTCAACCGATTGGTGAGGAGGTTACAACGACGTTCAGCAAGACGCTTCAGCATATCTTTAAGTGAGGTGTCGACTTTGATCATGCCGCCTCGCTGCATCGCTCGGGCAAAGCGATCATCGGCCAGATCAAGCATGATTCTTTGCTTCTCACTCCACAACCATTCTACCAGCACAATCGCTCGTTCAAGATATTTCCTGTCGACCCATGCTGAAGGGTGATGATGCAGGTAGCAGTTCTCGAACTGAGGATGCTCTGCCATCTCCCACAGCATGAGGATCGCCGCAATCCGCAGAGCGATCTCCGCATGTCTCACAAGGTCGTTGCGGAATGGGTGTCCCTCAACCCACATGCTCTGCAAGGCATCACTCCGCTTCCACTGCGAGTATTGGACCCACAGCCCTCGGGCGTCATCTGTCAGCACCAGTTCGACCGGCTGAAGGCTCTGTCGTGAGTCAGTGTATGCGACCACGGCGTCCATCGCCGACTTATAGACGAAGGGGCGAAGTGTCTGCAGGCGCATGATCGTATCGGTGAAGGTCTTCATCCCATTGCAAAACTGTGTCCCTGCTTTCGGATCGAGCGTGCTTGGCACCTCGTCTCCCGCATAGACACACATGCGCTGCATCAACCCTTCGAGGATGTCATCTGCCGAGAAGGAACCGAGGTTGTGTGGCTGGATTGCTGCAGCCACCGAGAGGAACGGGTTGTCGATACGCAGGTTCTTCTTGGCATCCTGTCGCATCACAACAATGGGGTCACCTGACCATGCTTCGAGCAGAAGACTGTTGTCAGGGGCTTGCCCTGCGGAGCCGGAATATCGTCCCAGCATTCGGGTGAACTGCTTCCCCTCAACCACTTTCAGCAGTACACCGCGAGGATTGACATTCAACGCACTCCGCAGGGCTTCCGTGGTGGCGTCGGTAGCGAAGTTCGGGTTGGTTCGGAAGATGTCGGTCATCCGGTTCAACGCACGAGACTTACCGCTCCCACTCTCACCGACGCCAAGTGTGTAGAGCTGCAGACCCGTTGGCATCTGATCGATGCTCATCCTCACTCGGGCTCCGCAGCCGATGGCTGCTGACGCGACCGTCAGGGCAGTCATCAGAATAAAGTGGCGAGGCATTTGGCACTGCCTCGCCACCTGGCTCAATTGCTCAAGCCAGGATGGGAACACATTGGTTGGCAGGTATGTCTGCTCACGCAGTTGCATCTGCTCAACCTTCTGCTGTTGCAGGATTGTATTCGCTGTCTCATAGATGGCTCCGAAGTCAACGTCACGGAGGATCGCTTCCGGAACCTGCGGTCTCTGGACAGTGCCGATCATGTCTTTCAGTTCTCGCTCGGCCTTATCATCACCAAGATCGTCGAACTTGCCAACGTGCTGACTGAAGGGCACCATCATTTCATAGACCAGCTCCCGAGGCAGGCGAAGAGTGCCTGCAAGGAGATGAGTCAGTCTCAGCATGTACTGGTGTCTCTGGCCGGGCTCCGGCACCCAGTCATCGCCTTCCTGCGTGACTTCGCAGGAGGACTTCGAATGAGTCTGGACAACAGCGGTGAAGGCTTCGAGAAGGTGGTGAGGCAAGGGAGCGATAGCGACTTCCCACGGGGCGCACCCGGGGAGCCATTGATACCACCCGCCTGATGGATGGGCGCTGGGCGGGACTACCGAGTAGATGCCTTTGGTGTCCGAGCCGAGTCGGACTTCAATGCCTCTGACCTTCGGGATCGTCTTGCCGAGTGTCGCTAGTTCGGGCGACCATCGGAACCAGCGGTGTATGCCTCGGTGAGACTGGTAGGCGACGGTTCGAACTTCAGGTACTTCGCGATGCAGTTCTCGCCAGGTGTTGGCACCGAACTCGGAGTCATACTCCACGTCCATGATGCCAGAGCCGGGTCCAAGTACGGCAGCGAGACCGTACGATGCCTGCGGAAGAATCTGCGACAGTTTGTTGACATCATTCGTTGCCAGTGTACGCCAGTCGGTCGAGTGATATGGAGCCTTCGATGCCCATCCAACAGGGAAGACTTTGATCCCGAGCGAAGCAAGCATGCACGCGGTCTGCCAAAACACGGTGTGCATTCTGCGATCTCTTCTGGGTTGAGGGTTGAGGGGCGGGAGTATGACTTGCACCGAAAGGGTTGTCAACAGATTGATGACAGATTTTGTCAGAAGGTGCCACCGCTGCGGGAGGGAGGCTTTTCAAAAATAAAAACCAATCGAATTGCCCCGGGCACCCGGGGCACATGACCGGGTGTGCCAAACAAGCTGTCACACCCCGGGCCACCACCCCCGTCATGTCGTGACACCTTTCTCTCTTGCTATGGTTTGGTTGGCATAGTCGGTGAAACTGGTGTGGCCAGTCAAACCCTTATCCTTATACCCCCAAAGGGGGTATAAGGAGAAGGGTTGGCAAGACACGCTGGATTCTGCTGCTAAACCAGTCAAGCCTGCTCTATGCTGTCACAGGGGGTCGAGCTGTCGTGACACCTTCAAACAGCATGGTGTCACACTTCGGTAGCCTCACATCGTGAGAGGTGTCACGGCAGCGTGAGTTGTCACTTACGGTGGTGTCACAGGGGAGGCGGGGGTAGCCGGGGTGTTGTGACACCTGCCCGGGCTTCCCCGGGCAGCCCCGGACTGCCCGGTCCTGCCCGCGAGTCCCCGTCCGAATTCACGGCTGATCTTGACAGAACAGTGTTGACAAAATCTGTCACTGTGGGATGATGCCCGCCCGGAGGTGGACGATGCAGCCGAGAAGACCTCAGACAGACCCGGTCGCGGGCGATGTTCTTTATGCGAATGGAGTCGCTCGACGTGTGCTGCGGCGCGAAGGTGAGTGGGTGATCTATCATGTTGAGGGTTACCCGGATCGGATCGAATCAAGAATTTCTATCGGGAGTTGGAGAGCATGGGCACGGGACTGGGATGCAATAACAACATTGATTGGTCACGGCGTCGAGATATCAACCGACAGGTCGAGATCGAGAAATGGATGACCTCTGTGATGCAGCATGTGACGCTGGAAGGAGGGGGGTTGAGTCCTGCCCATAACCGCGTCGTCGACCTCATCAACGAAGCGCGCAACATCTACTCCGACTTCGTCGACAAGGTGCCATACAACCCATCGACTCCTCCGACCCGTCTGGCCGACAAGCCGGTCTCACACATCATCGAGGAGGCCCTTGACGGTGATCGCGGTGACATCCAGTGCAGGATTGCCCACACCGGCCTCGGACTGGTTGAGCTTCTGCTGAAGAAGAACAAAGACTACGGCAGCTCAGTGTTTGAGCCGCCTGAACTCGACCCAACGGCATCTCCTTCTGTCGGCATCCTCGCTCGCATGAGTGACAAGGTGAGACGCATTCGTCAGCTCCGTCAGAACGGGGCTGAAGTGGCAGAGAGTATTGATGAGACTGTTCTCGATCTCGGAGGGTACAGTATCCTCTGGCTCGTCAACAGTCAGCTTGAACGCGAGAAAGGCGTGACCGATGTTCCAGTACGAACTGATTGCCAGAATCAATGTAGCCCGACATGCGGGCCTGAGGGAGGTCAGCAAGCTGGCCGACCTGATGCTCCGCAAGACCCTGTCCCCGGCATCGGACAAGATGCAAACGGACTATGAGAGAGATGAGTCGTTAGGGATTGTGTCGTTCCCGGAGAAACTGACTGATGAACAACTCCAGAGAGTCGCAGAAGTCGGACATCTTAGCATCCCTATGCCAGGAGTCGTCGGGATACGTCTCATTAGTATTGACTACCCAGATCAGCCCGAATGAGACGGTCTCGACAGTGTTGGTGTGCGGATACGACATGATCGACTTCCTGCATCACGACACAATCCTTGAGTACCTGATCTCGCGGCGGTGCGAGCGAAAACTCGCTCGCATCGCTGCTCCTTATCTAGCCGCGTTGGAGAGGTTGAAGTGAGCATCCAAGACTCTACTGTCAGTCAATCACAGAGGCTGCAGGAACTGATCGATCTTTGGAAAGCCAAATGCAAACGGTTTGATGGTTTGGACGTATACGCAGACAGCGTGCTGACAGTGCGAGGTTGCATTAAGCAGGTTGAACAAATCCTTGCTGAAACCCCTCGGGAGACGCAGCCAGTCTCGCCGTATGCATGGGTGTGCCGCACATGCGGCAAGATCGACTTCGCTGACATCAAAGAGCAAACAGCTCAGCCCGAGCATGTGTCTTATCGAGGCGTTGACATCGGCACCTGCAAAGGCAAGATGATTCCTCTTTACGCTGCTCCGCCGGGAGGCCCGAAGTGACTCCGGAACAAGTTGAAGAAGCCGCGCGTAAATGCGGCATCGAATGCGTTGTAAGGAAGTCGGGGCCTGATGACTATCTGGTGACTGTGTCCAGAGGCAGGACCGTTACTTCTCGCCTCTACCCAGCAGAGTCTGACTGGAACTTCGTTCTCAAAGTTGTCCACATTGTTCACAAGTACCTCGGTGAGCTGCCTTGGTAGGAGAAGACCATGACCTTGGAAGAACGAAGTCGTCGTGCTGCCGAATTGATGCGTAAGTACGGCGTCAAACTTGACGAACAGTTCGCCAAGCACATCTATCAAGTGCCACCGCCTTTGCCTTTGCCGGAGACCGTTGGGTTCGACTGGGGTTCTGCTGAAGGTTCGTACTCAGCCAACGTCTGGGTGTCTCCGCTCACGGTGGGTAACAACTACACGATAGCACCACCGATCTCGCTTGAGAAAAGTTACGAGGAGCATATCCGTGAACTGATGGAGAACATGGAGTTCTACGCCCGTTATGAGAAGTCTGAACATGAGAGGTTCGTCCAGTACGAACCCAAGGACCGCGAGTTCTGTGTCGAAGACTCGAACGGGACCGAGTGGCAGACGACGATGACAGAGGATAAAATCGCTTGCCGGGTGGAGTTCACTCCTCTGGTGTGCGTGAATGCCCCTACATGTTGTCTGGCAGAGAGCAGTCGTCTATCTGCGAGAACATCTGGCTTTTCGCGAAGGCAGAACTGGAGCCCTCTAATGACTGTGAGTCCGAGCAAGAGGCTGTTGATTGAACTAATCTCGCGACGAGTTGCCCGGCCAGATTTGGCCGGGTCGCTCGCCGAACTGAGAGTCATCAGTACTCACGCGGCTGTCGCAAAGAAGCAGATGGATGAGTATATCAATGCAATGAGGTCGGCAAATGATGCCGACCCCAATTGGTCTGACGATGATATCGCTCAGATGATTCTGGATGCTATGAAGGCATCGGGACGTTTGGCTGACCCTCGACCCCTGCCCGGGATCGCAGTATCGTCCGGCGAGCCAGCCAGTTCATCGCCTCCTGCAGGTGAGTGATCGCAAGAGCGTTCTCTCGCGATCGATTCATGGTCTCCTGCCACATCGATAGACGATCAATCACGATCGCAAGCAGAGCCTCGTTGGTGATGCCATTGATCCCCTCGACCGGGTTGCCGTTCTGGAACTGCAGAACCTGATACGTTCGTGGAACATCACCGGGAATCATTGGTTCCCTCTCCGGATAGCTGATCAGGTAGCTCACGCAGGCCCCGCCTGTGCCTGGGGCACCGATCGCCTGAATCGTCGTGAATGTGTTGCACACCCCTCCTCCGAGCCGGTGCTCCGTGACTTCATGATGGACCGGGATATTTCTCGTGTCCACAATGCGGTACTCGCCGTCCATCCATATCACTTGTTTGTTGTTCATAACATCCCTCTCTCTCTCTCTCTCTTCGGTTAAAAAAAATAATAGGTGCGGTATCAACACCCGGGGTTGAGCTTCGCCCGAACAGCGGCGTCTTTCGCCTCCAGCAACTTTCGCAATGCGACCGTTCGTTCTGGTCCCGGATCAGTCGTTTCAATCACATGCAGAGCCAGATCATAGAACGGCTTGGATGCTTTCTGCAGATGCGACGGCAGGTGTCCGTAGTTGAACCACTGCAACATCCGCTCGCTTGATCCCGCAGCACTCAAAGGGAAGTCACCGGCCCGCGAGATGTCGATGTAGTACTCCTCCCCTTCATGGAACTGTTCGAACGCTCGTCCGTTGATGGTGCTCAACGTGAGATTGCCTCCCGGCGTGTATTTGTAGAACTGTTCATTCTCGGGGCTACCGCTGATCACCGGATGCAGGTAGACAGTCCCTCCCTGCCCATCTCCTTCGTGGACAGCCGGTTCGACTTTGGTCACTTTCATTTTCGCTCGTACACTCATCACATCATCCCTTTCTCTTTTCGAATGACAGGTAACCACTGGTCGGCCATCGCCTCAGCGATGCCCGGATACGTTCTGGCACGCTTTGCAGAGCGTTCGACGCCCGGGGGCAGCTTGTTCTGCCCCGCGTCCGTCTGATTGCGCCAGCGGGGCTTCCCGTCGATCCAGCGGTCTGGTAAATGGAACTTCGTCCCTCTCAGGAGAGGGACGCCCTGCAACCACAGGCAGGTCTTCTTCGAATCCGGCTCACCGAAATGGTAGGGCTGGATCACTTGATCGGGCTTGCGCCAGCGGGTGCTGACGATCCCGACCGGGTTCTCGATGCAATACCTGCATCTTAGCCGGGCGAACGTCATGAAGAACTCGTAGGCTTCCTCAGTCTTCGCCTGCCGAGCTGGATCGTTCTTGTTACGGAAGATACCGCTCGAACAGAGAAACCGGCACTCCGGATGGGCGATGATCAGGTCCCAGGCAGTATCGTCCAGCCACTGACGCACATCCCCCTTCAGATGACGGGGGTCGTTGTCTTCAGCCGGTTTGACATCGCTCGACCAGCAGTCTACATCCGGATGCCGGTTAAATGCCCGGCGAACAACGCCGGAGCATTCACACGCCACCAACACTCGTATCTTTGATACCACGGTATCAGTCCTTGTTCACCTGGTTCTGGATGTTCATGACCAGCGTGTCGAGTCGCCTCTGCACACCAGTCAGTTGTTGCTCTTTTGCAGCAAGGTCCTTTTTCAACTGAGCGACATGGTTCTTGTGAATCTGGAGTTCCTTCCTCGCCGCGTCTGCTTCGGCCACAGCACGACTCTCTCTTTTGTGAGCAGCATCAATCGACGCCAGATTGTTTCGCTCGACATGTTCCAGTCGTTCAACCTCGGTTTGCAGCCGCATCATTTTGTTGTGAGTAGTGATGACTTCGTTGACCGTCGTCACAACACTGCCGGGCGAAGGGTTGATGAGTGCTTTTGCGGCTTTCAGTTCGCGGTTGAGGCGACTGATCTTCTCTCCCTGCTGGGCCAACCGCTCATTCTTCGCTCGGATCACAGACACTAAACAAGTGATCTGATCATCCTTCTCCTTCACCACACTCGCAGAGACAAGAGGACCGCCACAGGCGACCTTGGTCTCATCCGGGAAGGTATCCCCTCCATTCCTTTTGATGAACTCCTGTGCCTCAGACGCAGTCATGTTGGAGTACCCTTGGCAGGGGTTCAAAGGAGGTCTTGTCTCGAAGTCGAAGGTAGAGATGAACTGATCTGTAGTCTGAGAGACGACGACGTTTTCCTTGATTATAGTGACTACATCACTGTTTATGATAACGTCCACAGGAACACCGATCTTTTTAGCGACCTGTTCAACGCGATCTCGGTTCATCTTATGCGGCTTCCCATCAGGAGATACCGCAACGGCATCTCCCTGTTTGATTGGATCAGGCTTGTGGCAAAGGTCGATAGTTTCTTCACGCACCCGACCGTTCTCAACCCTGAATTCAAGAGTCGTCAGTCCAGACATCCCGGCAGGAACACCGAGCAGGTTACATACTCCCAGCAGAGGTACAGGCCGCTGCTTGGTCGCTTCGTGCTCGATGTCCCCGGATCGCTTCACGTTCTCAGCAGCCGTGTTCGGCACTTCCATCGTGTGTATCTTCGATGCCTCCCACTGCTCTGTCCTTATTGCTTCGGCCAGAGTATGTGACGCACCATAGCCTTTGTTGGCAGCATACTGCTTGAGGGCGCGACGAGCACCGTTGGTCCCACAGGCTTTAACAACCTCAACAACGTCCTCCAGCTTCTCTGACCCGACCAGACCATACTGGCACATCAGCTCGAATGCGGAGATGATCCCGGCGTACAGGAGGTGATCCGGAGGAACCGACACGAGGTTATGGTCTTCGAGCTGTGATCGATCGACAATTTGGTATGCTTGTGGCTTGTCTGTGACGACGTCCTCTGGCCCAACCAGCACATGGTTGTCGTACCACCAGTAGACGCGGACGATGCGAGAGCACTTCTTCTCCGGCCAGTTTGCCACCACTCGCTTACCAACATAGATGTTGTCGGCTCGCACCTTGGATTCATGCAGAGTAATAGGCCCCCTCACGAGTTTCAACTTCTCGGTGTCCATCGTGTTTCGGGTTCGTTTGTAGTCTTCCTTGACGGTGTAACTCACACCATCATCCGGGTCGACATAGATGCCTGTGATGGTGCCGTATGAGCACTTCGCATCCGGCTTGTCCGGCTTAGACCAACCGAATCTGACTTTCTGGCCAATAGCAAGGTTTGGGTTACTCTTCGTCACGATCTCTTCTCCATGAACGGTAGGGCAGGGATTGGTAAACAGGGTCAACGATACGCATCCACATCTGGTGAAGCACCGTCAGGGCGAACACCAGAATTTGTTTGAACCACGCAACAGGGTTCAGTCCGTGGAACTCGCGGAGTTTAGCCCACGAGTCCCGGTAGGCCAGCAGCGTGATCCAGAAGCCGAATGCGAAGGCTTCTGCAAACACACCGAAGAATATGACTGCTGCGATGCCGAGCAGCATGATACCGAGGTCAAGAAGCATTGGACCCTCCGGCAAGTCGAGTGAGGAGCGAGTCGGCGATAACCATAAGCTGATCCAGCCGGTCCTCGCTGTTGCGTGAGAGGTGGCGTTCATTGTTTCTTGTATCTCGGGCTAATTTCTTGATTTCGACCAGTGATCTCCATATGTCCTTTTGCCTTCGTTCATCAACGGATGGCGATACGACGAGGGGCTCTGACGGTAGTGGAGGGACTGCTTCCAAAAGTCGCTTCTCGATATTTGCTACGCGGTTACACAAGGCAATGATACGCTTGTCGAAGTGGCCGAACAGCGTGTCTTCGTCAGCTTTGTGCCGGACGTTCTTGCAGATGTCGTCGACCTTCTTCTGTAGTTGATAGAGGTTCGCGACGTCGTTCTTCACCAATTTTTCAAGGACCGCGATTCGAAGGTTCATCTTCGATTCTACAGACTCGTCGGAAGACCAACCAAGTTCTTTCCCGATCGCCTCTGTTACATCAGGCCCCGAGAGCATCTTCTCTATCGTAGGACCCATGTCAGCAGGGACCACGATGTACTGGTCCTGCTGCTGTTTCAGCATCTCTTTGGCGAGATCATCAATCGGTCGCGACTTCAGAGGCACCTGCGTTGCGGAAGGCTGTTCGAGCTTACGCAGGCGGCTGAAAATTTCCCATATCGCCTTCTCGTCCCTCTTCCTTCCTGCCTCCATCTCACCTGCGAAGTTGTAAGACAGTTCTTGTACCATCTTCTGAACTTCTTCCTTGGTGGCCAGATACCCATCTGGCTTCAGAGCTGCGATCTGGTTCTCAAGTCGGGACAGCCGATGAGAGAACCCATCGGCGACTTCTGGGCTGACGGTCCCCATCCGACGCACCTTTTCCACCTCGCTGCCGACACTGGCTGCTGCGACATGGGCCTCCTGAGCGGCTTTGTATGCTCCTGAGATACGTTCATCGAGAAGTTTGGTCTCACGGCAAAAATCACTCTCCAGACTGCTCTGCTTAGAGTTGATTGCTGAGACCCGCACATCTATACGAGCAATCTCTGAGGTGATGTGGGCATGGAGTTTGTGCGTGTCGATTGCTTCGACTTGTTGCTGCAGACGAGGCACATCAAGTTCGAGTTGGCCGACTCGGCCTATGAGACCTTGCACGTGTTCGCAGTTGACATCGAGCTGATCATACTGCGTCTCAAGCGTGGCCACTTTCGCGGTCAACTCATTCACACTCGGCGTGAGTTCGCGAATAGCGTCGGCGACAGCGGTCAGCTTCGCTTCCGCATGCGTGATGCGAATGCTGGTTCCTTCGGTCAGTTTCCGCAGAGCCTCTTTCTCTCCTAACATGTCCTTTATATCCCGACGCAAGTCATGAGTGACCGCACTCCACACATTATTGGACTCATCATTACTCCGGGCATGCCCGTCAAAGACCTTGATGTGGTCGCTCAGCCGGTTCTCCAGCTCACCGATCTTAGTAGCCTGAGCGAACGCTTTGTCTCGCATGCCTCCGAGTTTATGCTCTAAATGCTCCATTCGCCCGATGAGGTCCCACGTGTTAAGTTGGTCGAACCCACGCATCAGATCACGGGCTGCTTTCTCCATGTTGTGGATGCGTTTGACACCCCACAGGATGCCGATGATCGCCGCTATCGCCTGAGCGGCACACAGTATGATCAGTTGGTTGTATGTCATCTCAATACCCTCCTCGACAATGACAGCAGGAATCATGCACGTCACCGTCGTCGTCAACGAATTCGTGGTTCTCGAACCAAAGATCGCAGACTACACACCGAGTGTAGTCTGCGTTGCTCATGATCTCTTCGACATCCTCGATCGAGATGCCAAAGCGATCTGCAAGCCGGGCTTCGTTTGTGTTCTGCCCGGCTAATGCATTGATGATGTAGTTATCACGAGCGGAAGTCATACGTCGCTGGGGTCTTTCTTATTCTCAGACAGGCACGTGCAGACCCGAGCCTCTCGCCAAGAGGGATGGATCAGCAGCCCATCCCACTCGCAGCAGAAGTGCCATCCATCCGCCATCTCTTCGGGGGTCAGAGACTCACCGGACATAAGGCGTTGGTATCGCTCCTCAGAGATATCCACTTTCGGTTTGTCTGCCACCACCGTCACTGTCGGTTTGCGGTCGAGTTTGGCAACTTCTGCTGCCAGATCAGTGAACTGTTCTCTGTCCGGATGCAGATTCCGCAAACACATGAATAAGGTCAGGCGAGATCGTTTCTGATTACCATCGTCTGGAAACAGGGCGTGTGCCAGCAAAGCCAGCAACTCCCCCTCGATCTCATTGCATGCTGTCAGATGCAATTCGCCTGCCTTGGTGGTTGTACTGTGGAAGTCGTTTCTCTTGTTCGACCTTCGAAGAGGCTTCACATTCATCAACATACATCACCCGGTCCTTCTTCGGGTTGAGCGAGGAGCTTCTTCTCCTGCTCCTGCTCGACCTTGTTCCATACCTCAGCGACTGCATTCCAGCTATCAGCCGACTCCTGCGCGGATTCTGCAGGTGGGTAGACCAATCCCAGTTCCTTGTCCACCAAAGCATTGTTGATTGCTTCAGAAGCCTCCTGTTCCGGGACGATCGGCTTCACTTTGACTGGCTCGTTCATCGACGGTAACAGTTCCCGCAGCGCTGCTTCGGCCACCGAGTCGGGGCCGAACACTGCCAGGGCTGCATCCGCCATGCTGGTCACGATCGGCGGCTCGACGTCGTATGCCGGGTCAGGCGAGTTCCCGAGAGGTATCCGAGTGTCTTCTACCTCCTCTTCGTCATCATCGACGTCCAACTCTTCGCACATCTCGCACTTACACTTGATTTTGACCTCTTTTGAATTGACACGACCATACATCATCGGGTCAAAGAAGCCGAGGACCTGACACTGCTTCTCCTTCGCTTCTTCAGTCAGGAACGCTGCTTCGAGATCGTGGTCGATCCATTCCCGGCGAGTGCTGTTCGGTACGAGGAATGGGTAGATGCACCAGACATTGCCCCAGTGGAGTCGCACAGTCACCGGCGAGCCAAGGGTCTCGACCGTGATGTCAAACCACAGATCGATCTCTTTTGTCCAGTGGCTGTTAATCTGGTTCACGGATTCGAGCAAACAGTTATGCGGCATCGTCTCCACAACCTCCTGCATGATCGAGTGGCTCAGTGAACCTGTCCTTACACGGAAAGACTTCACTCGATTGACCGCAATGATTCTTACCTGGTCGAGGTATGACGCGATGGAGTACTCTTTGCTGTCTTTTGCAAGACAAACGTTCTTATTCACCAGGAGGTAGTTCCGGTAGAATACCGGACCCATCGCATGCCGAGTGTGGGTGAGCACCGCACTCTCTGCGTTGAATGGAACCACCACATGAGACACCTGCTCATCCTCCTCGTCAGGACCCATGTAACTGACGAGAAGCATGTCCCCGGCAAACAGAAAATAGTCCGCACGTCGTGGAGAGACGTCTTCAATATCTCTTGTTTTGAAGTAGCCAATCGCTCTCGGCAGATTCATGTCGTCAGCAAAGGCACAGAACAACTCAGGCGAGACGAGGTGGCCGGTCAGTATGTTGCCGACGTCGAGCCGGACCTTGTTCGGCTCGATCGGGATGCAGATCAGGGACTGGCTGTCTTTCTCACCGAAGGTTGGTGTGTTGAACATGATTCGAACTCGTCGCTCGTCGATGCCATAACTGCTTCGCTCGTTGTCAATAAACTGAAACGAGGACAGTTCGGTCAGGTACTTCATATCGATCGGCATGTCTACCTCGATCCGACTCTTCTTCGTCAGATCGCCGGTGTACCCGAAGACAACTCTCAGTGTCCGAGTCGTGCTGTTGTCTTCATCAATGAAGCCGATCCGGTCACTCACGCTGTCATACACCCATCTGTGTTTCCGGTACTGGCGACCCACAGGTCGCCAGTCTTCTGATAACTCCTTCTGGACACGCACAACATTCGTGTGCAGCTTCTTCATGTCCTCATAACACTGCATCGCGAGTGAACCGTACGAGATGCTGAGCTTCTCCTGCCACTCATAGAGAGCAAACAGTATGAAGAACGTAGCCAATGCGATCGCAAGCACCAGAGCCAAACCAAGCCAAAACATCTTTCTTCTCTCCTGACAGGGGTCACACAACATCATCACTGATTATCTTCCGGGGAGTTCCCGTGGGGAGCGGCTTTTGAATTATCAGGCCGCTTGATACGTCTCCCAAACGATTTGCCGAGGTATGAGTCTCCGTCTTCGACGCGATCAGTTCTCGGGCTACTGCTGTCGATACTCCATAC
>FUIF01025281.1_pt1 | contig 15372 bp, 16 predicted proteins | sample 1003461 | NCBI WGS metagenome assembly FUIF01 (sample SAMEA80401918, study PRJEB19352) | marine metagenome | reverse complement strand
GAGCCAAACTCAGTAGTGCCAGTCACCTTTACAGAGCCATCAGTATTGATAAACACACCTGTTTGATTACCATCGCCATCAGTAATCTCTACCTGACCTGTAATCTCAGCGTTATCAAGGGTTTTAAGTAATCCCTTGAAAGTGTCTTTTATCTTCTGATTATTTAGTGTAGCCAATTTTCTCTATTATTTTGTTCGGTTTAACTCTTCCTTCTAAATACTTCTTGAGCTTTATCACGTTGCCCTTCTTAGGCTTGTACTTACTTATAGATTCCATCCGTGAAATAAAGCGTCTTTGTCTGGGTAAATATCTTCATTGCTATTAGTGTAATACTCTGGGAACTTAGAGTCAGCGTTAAAACTCATATAGTCTATAAAACGCTGAGTATAGTACTCCGCATAGTCACGCTCTCTGTTAATCAATAAATCAACCTCCTCTTTGCTGGCGATAGAACTATTCTCAGAGTTATGTTTATATACACCCCCATTAGCGATTGTGTACGCTGCAAACGGAAGGTACTCAGCCATAGCGTAGTGAATAAGCATAGGTTGAATGTAATCATTTATTAGAGCTAAGTAATCACCAGCTAAACTACCTGCGATAATATCCGCACTAATCTTGTCGTACAAGTCAGTACCCATATAATTTCTAACGTGAATCTCCTGAGCTATGTGTATGAACTGAATAAACTTATCAGTGTCCACCGAGCCATTTAAGGCGGTGTTCTTGACAAGGTCAGCTCTCTTTATAAATAGTGCAGTTGCCATATTATTCTTCTTCTTCTATTTTAGGTTCTTCGTCAACTTGGTCTTTCTTTACACCAGTTTCTTTTTCTATCTCACTTTCAGATATAGCGTTTGTTAGGTCAGTAAACTCAAGTGGCTGTAATGTCTTAAAGTATATATCTAGTTCGACACCATTGTACATAAGCAGCTTCTCAAGCTCATCTAATATAGTTACTTGCATTGGGCGAATAACAGTATTGTCCATAAGCACAGAAGCCGTCTGAAGCTCTTCTGCGTTGTTTCCAAGACCAGTGGAGTCTTTGATACCAACAAGCATAGGAGATACGATTCTGTGAGATACCATTACCTTACGCATAGATTCATCAGACAAGAATTGATACTGCTGGTGAGCGTCAGATAACTGTACAGGCTCTATTGTAGCTGCAAGCTCCTTAGAGTCGTTAAACGCCAATATAAAGCGACCTGCGTTAGAACTGCCGCTAAACTTCTCAACGATACTTCTCTCAATCATTTCTCTTTGCTCATCTGGTGGAACACCGTTGTTGAAGTTGATAAGCATAGAAGGTGCGAGACCATTCTGAATGTTATTGATGTGATAGTTCGCTACTTCCTCTTCAAGTTCCGCATATTGTAATCCACCCTGATAATCTACTGGCGAATAGTATTTGTAACCAGCACGGTAGGGCTTGATGTAAAGAATCTCAAGTGGTGATTTAGATTGACCGAAAGCAGGAATTCTCTTTAGCTTATCTGATTGTCTGTACTCTCCCCAATTAGAGTGGTAAAAGTAAGCCTCTATCTCGCCTTTTGAATTGCATTTCTCAGCTCTAAGCGTCTCTACAGGCATATGCTCAACCTGAGCAATTTTCTTCCTGTCTTTAGTGTAAATGACCTGTAAGGCAGCTTGACCCATCATTTTGTAATCGTAGCAAACTTTCTTCATACAGTCCTTAGAGAAGAGTTCTTTCATCTCGTCATACTGGCTTTGCTTTTCTTTTCCGTCAGTAGCATCAAGTCCTTTGCCGTAAATCATTTCTGCAATACCGTTGATTGCAGCGTTGTTTGTTGGCGAACCATTATACCTGTCAATCAGGAACTCGAAGTAGTTGTTGTCATCGCCATACGAAATCCAGTCTTGATTACTGTACTCCTTAATGTCAGGGCGTGAATATGACTCTAAGTTTACGATGTGTATCTTACCATCTTTTGCTTGAGGCATAGTTCTTCTATTTGTGTTTCTTTTAGACTTACTCATACTGTTATATATTCATTGTCGTAGCTTTGTTCAGCTATGTATTCATTTTTATGTACGTCAAACTTATCAAAGTCCGTTTGGTCTGTACAAAACAACATACCTTTGTACAACTCCCCTCCATTATCAATTAACTTAATTCCATAGTATTCGTTTTCCCTAAAGCTGAATTGACCTGATACTGTGGAGAATATATCTCCATAATTAAATACAACTTGAGGTTCTGAATTCCAGTTTTGGTCAACATCATTAAACAACAAGTCCGTTGTTTGCCATACATAAGAAGAGCTGTAATTTATCTCTCTCCTCGATGATTTATCGTAAATACGAACCGTCACGTCTCCATCGTTCTGTCTTCTGGGTACAAAGCGAATTGTTTGTGAATCAGTAGATGTTGTTACAACGTGCATTATAGTATTACAAATTCGTTATCATAACTTGTCTCAGAAGTGTAATCACCCTCCTGAACAAAGAACTTCTCTCCATCAGTCTGGTCTGTACAAAAGATAAGACCTCTGTATATTATTTCACTACCGTCTTTTACCTCAAAAGAATAAGACCTATTCTCTATGAGAGAGAACGAGCCACTTAGTATCATAAAAGGGTCGGATGATGTCTTAGAAACAGATACAGTCGATGTAGTGAACTGTGTTTTATCTGTAAGCTCAAGAGTAACAGAACTCGCATCTTGTCGAGGTACTATCTTTAGTTGTTGAGCTGCAATAGATGTAGTTAATAAGTGCATATTAAAATAATAAAAACAGCACTTTTTGTTTTTGGCGTATAAAAAAGGGGATGTAAAACACCCCCTATTAAATCTATAACCCTATTGAATTTATGAAGGGTCTCTTTGAGTAGATTCTGAAGCTGTAGCACTAGACATACCTGCAAATGGGTCGCTATCAGTACCACCATCAATAAATGAAGGCATACGGAGTTCGTTCGCAGTTAGTGTAAGTGTGTAGCCGTTTAAATCTCCCATAGCAGTACCAGTAACAGCAGTACCACCAGTAACATCAGCACCGTTATCTGCACCAACTAAAAGGAACTTGTCATCAAATGTCTGAACGACAACGTGAGGGCGACCATAAGCCATCAACTTCAATTCTTTGTTATCTTCTTTAGTTAGTTTAAATAGAGTGAGGTTCACGACTTGCTCGAAGAATGTTGTTCCGTTCTCAAGAGAAGACGTAATGTTAGTTTCGAGGGAAGAGTTACCTTTGACATCGTAAGAGTGGTAAGTGAAAGTTCCTGTCATATCCGTGATTTCGTCACTGCTACCAAAAGTTAGCGTTCCTAAATCTCCGAAGTCTGCAAAATGAATTTTCTTAATCCCACCTACGGCATCTTTACAAGGTCTTAATCTTCCTCCAGTTAAATCACAAGCCATATTATAAGTATTAAAAAGGGGGTGGGTTTAGCACCCCCATATTAGACGATTAATTATTAGGTGTAAAGAACGATGTCAGAACCGATACCATATTGGACACCAGCAGTGAATCGCATTACGATACGGACATTTTGACTTCCGTCAAGGTCTGCCATATCAATAACTTTAACTTCGTTGTGGTCAGATAATAGACCAGTACCGAAATACAAGTTAGATGTCTCAGCAGCTACAGCATCGTTATCAGCAAGACCGTTAGCAACAAACAAAGGAATACCTTGAAAGTTCATATCAGTTTTACCGACATTGTATAAGTCTCTGTAACCTAAAGCAGCTTGTGCAGATACATAAGCCTTAGCGATGTTTGAAGAAACGTAGATTTTCAAATCTTCTTTTCCATAAACAGCAGAAGGAATTGCATCAACGATTTTCCCAAGTTCAGCGATTACGTTAGCAGAAGTAACAGTAGTACCTGTAACATCTACAACAGTTCCGTCAGCAGCTAACAAAGTAGATAGACCGTCAAACTCACCAGCAGTAGCGTCAGTACCTTGCCAGATGTTTTGCTCAGTTTGCTCTGCAACTTTAGCAGCAACGTGACCGATTAGGAAATCAGCGAATTTAGGAGGCAAGTTGTCATAGGCAGAATAACCCATTTGAACAGCTTCCCAATCAGAACGGAAATCCTTCTTACAAAGCTCAAGGTTTACTTGAAACTCTTCAGGTTGGAGAATACGCTCTGTCAAAGTCAAAGAACCAGCGTCAGTAAAATCACAAGAAGCGTTCCCAATAAGACCGCTTGTAGCAACTTTCTTTACAACTTCTTTGTACTTTACATTAGGCTTTACAGTAATACCGCCTTGTGCGATTGTATTACCGCTTAATAGAGCAGCAGAGATGTACTTTCCAGCAAACTCTCCTGCGTATGTAGTAGTAATTGATGGAGTTGGCATAATTTATTTATTATTTAGTTTATTTTGGACATTACTCGGTCAAGTGTCGAAAGAGGGCGATTTTGACCGAACTTAAAGCCCTCGTTTTTAGATTGTTTTTCGTCTGGATTGTGTGCAATAGGCTCAACTGCTGGTTCAGCAGATAACTTTTCAACCTGTGCGCTCAATTCAGCTTTTTCTTGCTCGTAAGATTCTTTATCCTTACCCATTTCACCTTTCATTGACTCAATCATATCTTTGAGTTCAGCGATTTTAGAATCGAATTCAGACTTGGAAACATATTTATCATCTTCTAATTCCTCTTCTTCTTCTTCAACTTCTTCTTCTTCCTCAGCTTCTTTTTCAGCTTCGTCTTCTTCAGCAAGTTTTTCTTCAGTAGATTCGTCAGATAGTTCTGTAACCTCTTCGGTTACTTCGTCTTCAGACAATGCAACTTCTTCCTTGACTTCAACTTCAGGAGCAACCTCTTCAGCAGATACTTCTACGTTCTCTACTTCTTCTTTTACTTCTTCTGCGTTAATCATAGAAAGTTTCTGCATAATGTCTTTTAATATAAGAGTTGCTTTACCTTCCATAATAAAATTTTAACTTTAAAGTATATAATAATAACTAGTAATAATTCCTCTGTTAGATTTTGCCCACACCTTGAGCTCTTAATGTTCCGTCACAGCATTTTCTTGAATAAGTCCTGCCGTTCTTACATAAGCACCCACGTTTTGAATTGCGTGGAGATGTAGTGCTTGGTGTTTCTTCTGTCTTTTTCATTTCTTATTGCTTTTAGGGTGCTTCTTAGGTAGTAAGTCGTAATCAGTTATATACTTGGCGTTTTGTGGTCTTCCGTTCTTTAGCAGGTAGATATAAGCATTAACTCTCGCTTGTGCCCACTGCTCGGCAGACTTTACCATTGGACTGTGTGAAGTTTGAAATGCACCTACTCCACGTTGATATACAGATTTCAGTTGACCTACAGTTGTTCCGTAACCGAGTTTAGATTTATACTTCTCGTTGAAGTCACTAGCTTTCTTCTGTAAAGACTTTAACACTCTGGCTGGAACAGATACTCCCCTTCCCTTCCCAGCAGCTCCCTTTGGATTGCTATCGCTACCTCGTCTTGGAGCAGGGTTTTTAGTATCGGAATTTGGAGCTTTCGGGCTTCTAATAATTCTTCCTTTGTCATCGTATTTAGCTAATTTATGTTCCTTGCAAGGCATATACCAAGTATCGCCATCTACATCGTGAGTGTGATATCCTTCACAACCTATGTCCTTTGCAATCTTTATTGCTTCTTCTTTTGTATCGTAGGCGAGTCTTCCGTCAATCTCTTTAGACGATAAGTCTAGCTTAGATTCCTGAGAGTTTATCTCGTCAAGTTTACCTTCTGCCCAACGAATACCTTCTTCTCCTCCCCAAGCATCCCAAAGAAGACCACCACAACCTTTGTTGTATGGTTCATTCTTCTTTTTCTCAAATCTGTTGTAAGATGCCATCTCAGATATCAAACAACGAGACAGTGGCTTACCTTCAGCTAATAGTTTAGCAAATTGCCACGCTTGAGGTGTTCCGCATCTTGGTTTATTACTATCATAGTATGCAAGAGCTTGTTTAGCGTTCTTTCTGGCTGCGCTAGGGTAATCCTTATACGACTTATCATACAATCCTAATTCAAGCTCCTCAGTTAGCTCGTGACAGTCGCAATTAAGCTCTAATTCGCCTAATTCACGCAGTTTAGACCGACTCCATCCTAATGCTGCCTTTCCACCCCATAGAAGGTATGAAATTGTGCCACAAGCCTTAGAATCGCTTGGGTCATAGTATTCGGCAGCTCTTGACAAGTAAGAATACATCCTCTTTATCGTGGACACACTGAGTTTTTCACCCCTACTGAGCTGCTGTGCTCTTATTTTCCCCACAGAGGTGGCACACTTATTGTTTACCTTCTTATTTAGCTCAATACCACGCTTTGCGTTGTTTCTAACGCCACTTCCGTAATCTCCGTATGTAGCGAATTCGTATTTGTCGCCAAGAATTACGTTAGCAACCTCTAGTAGTATTTGTTTAGCTTCATTCTCTTCCTCTAGGTTTTCTATCTGAGACATAGCTACCTCATCAGTAAAGTAGCCCTCAATAGAGAAGCCTTTTACTTTACCAGACTTGACGTAGTCATCCCAAACCTCTTCATTGTTTACCTTCATAGACACCATCCAAGTACCTACAGGCATATCTAAACCGTATTTACGGCTCTTGTCGTGCACTTTATCCTCTACAATCCACGATTCTACCACAGACAGTCCGTTAAGCTCTGCTTGGTGCTCTAAAGTGCTTTTATTTTGATTGCCACGCATCAAGAATAACTCCGATGCCTTACGCACAGTGTCTTCAGAGAAGTAGATGTAGTACTCATCCTCACCATTACGTCTGTAGATGTTCTTATTAGGGATTAGTGCTGCACCCATAAGAATCTTCTTTTCCTTATCTACTTCAGCAAGTTTGACTTCTGTTTCTTTGGATAGTGCAATAAAATTCTCTTCTATTGCTGGCTTCTCTACTATTGATATGGCATCTATGCCAGAGAATAACCCTTCTTCGTCTATAAAAAGCTCTATAATTCTCATACTATTATATTAACCGAATGATGCGGTATTTGTTATGTTTCTATCTAGTTCTTGTTGTGATGATATATCTTTACCTACAACAAATGCTTTTACTGGTTTAGCTTGCTGACCTGCAACGGATTCAGCTAACTGAGATGTCTGAGATGCGCCAACAACATTAAAGTCTGGTGCTTTAATCTCCATACTACCACCTCCTGCTGAACCACCTGTTCCACCGCTTCCGCCTGTTACAGAGCTCTGGTATTTTTGGCGAGCTATATTAGCTACATTAGCGAGTCCAGCAGCAATAGTTATACCCTGCTGTATTCCTGCTCTTACTGGAGAAAATACATCGCCTGGAAATAATTGAGAGCCATAGGCTAAGAATCCGTTCTGATAAACTGTCATTAATGCTTGGCTAATTCTCATAGCCTTATCTATATTGAACGCCTTTCTAGCTATCTTATCCTTTTTGACTGCAAGCTCCTTCTCTAATCTCTCTTGTTCATCAGCATTACCTTCAGCAGCCTCAATTCGTTTAGAGTACTGCTCATCTAATTCTATTGTTTGATTCTCAGCAGAAACCTTAAATGTTTGGTCAAGAGCACCATAAACTTGTTGATACATTTCCATTATATAACCAAACTTACTTTCTTGAAGTGCTTGCTCCTCTTGAGACAAGCTCTTCTGTAGCTCGAACAAAGCTATCTCAGCTTCAGCTTTTCTCACACTACCTTCTTCTTCCCTAGCAATATTTCCTTTAATCCTCTCTTCATCGGATTTCATTCTTTCTATATTCCTCTGCTTCTCAAAGAAAGCGTGTTCACCAACTATACCAGACTCCTCATCCATAAGGGCTGCTTGTGCATCAAGAGACTCTCTAGCAAGCTGCTTTAGCTTAGTGTCCTCAGCCATAGCCTCTCCATTCTTGATTCTGATTAGCTGATTTCTTTTAGTCAAAAAAGCGTCTTGAAGACCAATCATAGTTTCTGTATGCTCGGCAAAGGCTAAGAATACAGATTCATCGTGGTCTATTTGAGCCTGTTTCTTTTCTTCATCGCTGGCTTTAGATTCTTTAAACTCCTTTAATCTTAACTTTTGCTTTTCTATAAACGAAGTTAATCTTAAATCCAACTCAGCTTTAGCATTTTCTTCCTCTTGGTCAATTAACTCTTCCCTTGTCTTCAAGTCATTGTCTATAGCTTTCTGTCTATAAGTCTCCTGTAGTTTAGCTAAATTAAGTAGGTGCTGCTTAAAGTCTCTCTCTCTGTTGCCATATCCTTTTTTGTTGGTGTTAGTTTGAATATCTACAAACTCCATAAGAATATCTATCTTCTTTTCTGAGTCATCAATCTCATCCTGATTAAGTTGAGTTATACTTTTGTAGTACTTTAAAGCATTTTTGGTTTTTCTCTCATTAACTGTGTCCTTTTTAGATAATTTACCATTTTGTTCTTCCCTTTTTTTCGTAAATTCCGCTAAGGACTCCTCTTCGAGCTTTTGCCTTTTCATAACATCTTTAACGCTAACGAAGCCCTCTTCTCTTGCTTTTACCTCTCTATCGACTTGAACCTGAACTATCTTTGATGCTTCTTCTTCAATCTTAATGGCTGCTTGACGAGCCATAGCTTGTATTCTAATCTCCTTAGTATATTCTTTAGTTATAGCTATAGCTTCCTCATTACCGTCTTTAAGGTCTTGTAAACTTAGTTTAGCATCTTTTAACCGCTTTATGTACTCAGGAAACTCTTTCTTTAGCATCTTTGTGGCATCAGCCATCTCCTCTGAAGACTTCCATCCATCCTGAAGGGTTCTTGTGTATATCTCAAATGAGCCAGCTTGCTGTTTAATTGTGTCAGCAGCACCCTTCATAGCATCTCTTAGCTCTCTTGTTGCTCCAAGCAATTTAGCGAAGAAATCAAATATCTGAGGCCCGAATGAAATGATAAGCTGCAATGCGATTAATAGACCTCCAGTTCCCATTAAAGAGCCTGCAAGCTGTTTTAATGAAGCTCCAACTCCACCAGCAGTCTTAGCAAATGAAGAGAATAATGATACGACCTGAGACAAGTTGTTTGCAATCGCAGTAAACCCATAACTCGCATCAGAAGCTAAACGACCTGTTTCGAGTAAGATTGCGTTATTAAGTCCAGACTGAGCTCTTGACGCTTTCATCTGAGCTGATGTCTTACCTGTGGCAGACGCAAGACCAAGACTTGACTTTGCAGCAGCAATGTTTATATCTTTCTGTATCTTTATCTGCTCATTTACCTTAGCTACCTCAATAGCTTCTTGTCTCTGTAAGTCAGATAATTTCTTTGTTGCGTTAGATAGTTGGTCTGTTGACTTACTAGCTCCCTCAGCTCCTTTGAGCTGTATGGATATTATGATGTCTTGTTTAGCCATTTCTGTATGATTTTGATTCTTTAACTCTTCTTAACGTCTCTTTTACATCATCCCAATTACTTGGTGCTTTATATAGTCCTTTAGCGATATCTGCGTTGTGAGATACGCCATACCAATCAGAAAGCTGCAATAAATCTATAATATCTTTTATCATAATACGTTTAGTAGTTCTAATTTAGATTCCCCTGTTTTTAGGTTGGTGTTTATTGAATTTATTGTAAATACTTTGTCGCCAATCTGAAATCTATCGTTTAGCTTATAATTAAGTAATACACTATTCGGTAAATGTGCTGTTAGCTTGAATATGCGTTTCTTTGGATTAAAAGCGTCTTCTATATACGTTTGATAGAAGTTCTTAAATAGTGAGTTCGTAGAACCTCCATAGTCACTTATAGTCCACTCGTCAACTTCATTATCAAAGTTTAGTGTGTAACTTGGAATCCTGTACAACTTAAATCCATCTCCATTATCAAAAACATCATCCTCGACACTAATAACATCTAATCCGTCTATAGACACAACTCTAGTTACTATGTTGTCTGTTGTATTTATTATGTAATCACCTATATCTGCTGCTGACCCTAAATAAGAGGATTGAACTTTATATGCGGTTGAGGTTGAGTTAGTACCAGTGTAAAGTGGGTCTTCTACAGAATATCCTCTTTCATTTGTGTTAGATGGTCTAAAGTAATTTGACAACTGAGTGTGAGTACTACTTGATGTCTGATAATTTATTCTGTAAGATGTTCCTGTGTTCGTTCTTATACCATAAAACAATACTGGCTTTGTAAGTACAGGGTCAAAATTAGCTGATGGATTCCCTTGAGCCTCATCGTCAGAAGTGTTTGGCTTAAAGTTATCTCCAGCAGAATAACCCCACATAATGTTAGTTCTTGCATTATCGTCCTCATCAAAAAGTCTCTCGTACTTCATATGCTCGAATGGCAACTTTATCTTGTATGGCTTACCCCTATCCACACCAGTAGGCTTAAACTCCTCATCGCCAAATATATGTCCAAACGACTCTTCGTGCTGTTTCATCAAAAGGGTTTTAGGCTTCTGATATTCAAAATCTACCTCATTAAATGGTACTGTCGAATCTATATCGTGCTCTGATGAGTCAACGTACTTTGTTATATCGAATATCTTTGGATTGTCATTGTAGAAGTCGTTAAGAGGCAGCATACGAATCTTTCCGTAGTTTGCATCACTCTCATCGTCTATGTAATAAATGGTTAGATTAAACATCTTGAGTAATCCAGAGACGAAGTCCATCACCTTAATTTTAGGCATCTGCGTGGATACTATTATTCTACCTACAGAAGAGAGTTCAGGGCAACTATAATTGCCTTGAATAATTTCAAATATAGGGTCATTAGGATAGTCTTGCTCCTCTCTTTCCACACTTGCGGTCATTGTGGGTGTAAAGGATAACACCTCTGAGGTTCTTATAACGAATTTAAGAGTGTCACCCTCGAAGTCTTGTGGGCTACCTCCGAAAACGTGAGTTGTAGTGCCCGTGTTGTTTGATACTGTAGAATAAACAGAGCCATCTTTATAGAAGTCAATGTCATATTCTTTATCATCATATCCTGAGGAGGGCGTTATTGTTAAACTTAATCTGAAATTAGAGTAACATACGTCTTGAGAGTCACATACAGTTCCCTCATTATACCTAAAATCCTCTCCGTTAGATAATATATCAAGAACACTATCTCCGCTTGTTTTAGACCAAGAGCCTAATGTTTTGGCGTTATTTTGTCCACCACCTGCTTTACCCTTTTCCTTACTAAGCCACATATATAGATTGCTCATAGCTCCAGTGGATATAAAATCAGAATCAACAAAGTCTATTCCGTACTTTGTTTCTATAGCAGATATAATATCCTTTACTTTGAGCGCAGGCTTTAGCTGGTCGTATCTAAGCGCAACTTTTATGTTATGGGAATTATTGCTGTGATAGGCTAAGTCTCCGTCAAGAGTTGTTGCGCTGTGATTTGCGTCTGAGTTGTAGTATAATCTTTGAGTGTGCGTTATGAGGGGGTATATGATTGACTCTGAAAAATATCCAGTAGTAAGTCCAGTCTGCACGTCTGAAGCTCCGTAGTCGTGGTCAAATGCGCTTAGGTCTAATTGACTGATTTCGTCATCTCCAAACAGGTCGCTTATTGTAACCGTGTTACCAAAGAAAGTCACATTGTATGAATGTACTTTGTTGTTCTTCATCTTTACGCCATTCAGAAAGACTTTACCTCTTCTAAAGGGTATGTAATTTATCTCTAATATAGCATCTACTTTCTTTCTAGCATCAAATGCACCATCAGATATAAAGTAATTGTCAAAGTGCTTAAATATCTTATTATTAGACTTAGAAGCTGGTAGAGTGAATGACTGAGAGAAATCAGTGAATACTTTAGATATATCACGAATATCCTGTATCTTAGATGTGACTGAAATTGTTTCATCTTCAAATAAATCAACTTGATTAAATCCCCTGTATATTCTGTAATTTATATCCTGAGCTCCTTGACCGTATATAGTTTCACTCAACACTAACACTGTTTCGCTACTAACACTTGTTATTCTTGCTTCAAAGAAATCTCCAAGCTCATCTCTATTTTCTATATAATCTCCAGCCTTAACTCCGCTACTTATAAATGTAGCATCAGGGTCATAAAGCTCAGTGCTTACCTGCTGAGTTTGTCTTGTGAATCCTGATAACTCAAACGTATCTCTTATATAAAGTACAACCTTATTCATTATCGAATAGTGTTTATCTTATCAAACGCAAAGTCAAATTCTACTGTATAGTTTACGAGCTTGTCGTTAGTTCTGGTTTTGAATTGTAACGACTGTGTTTTAGGGTCGCAAAGGCAGTACTTCTTCTTTATCAGTCAATCTGGTCATCCACACTTGTTCCGATAACATAAGCTGTCTGAATACCTCGTTGAATGATTCGTCTATGTAGCCAGTGTTCATTGTGATGCTTTCCTTGCCTACTAAATCTAACACTCTGTTCTGATGTGCTGAGGTGTCATAAGTTAAAGAAGATAAGTTCATTACGGATGACTTGTAGTCGCTTGATTGTACTTCTATTGAATTTACACTCTTCTTATCAAACCACAAATCCTGTAGTGCGCCATATTTATTTACAAATGTAACTCTGATTGGGTCGTATATAGAGCAATCTAGATTTCTTACTTTTATAATGTGAGCAGCAGAACCAGCATCAGTATCATAACCCACTACAATCTTATCCACCTTACCTATGTCAAGATAGTTTAGGAATTGCTCAAGGCATCTTGAAGACTCAAGTGTACCGCCATCCTCCAGAACTCTCTCTTCGTATGTGGCGTTATCTGAGTTTCCTGATACAGATATGTATTGAATTTTTTGGTTAGTGTTGTCGTTGTCTGTTATTGTTTGGCTTCTAACAAGTGTTCCGTTGTTATAATACGCCACGCTATTAGTATCTTCAGCGAAGATAGGGATGTTTATATTACCATCTTCTGGTCGATACATTATCTCGTTTGACTGAAGTAGTGAACGGCTTGGTTCAGGATTTACGCCCTCTTCAAAGTAGCCATAACCATCTGTAGCTATATAATCTAAATGAACACCTCCTATTGAAGCTCCAGATGAATTATATCTTGTAAGTGAAGCTCTTACCCAAACACAATAGCTATCATATTCCCCATCATATTTAACATCAATATAATCTCTTATAAGCTCTGATACTTCATAAACTACATACTCTTCAGTTCCTAATGTGCTCTTTGTTATAGTATATTTTAAATCTGAAGAGGATGTAGAAGACTGGTAAGTTCCTTCGTATATATAAATTTCTATTTTACCAGAAGCCATACCACTCGCCGAGCTCTTTATGTAAAAAGGACTTCTTGTGTTTATTATTATACCTTGTTTAGACATTCTATTTCTTTAGTTCGTAAGTGTTTCCCTTTCTAATATAACCAGCATCAATCATTATTGTATCTAAGTCTACTAATACGTCTTCAACTAGGTATTCAGATATGTTTGATGATATTAAGTTATTGTACTTTTGCGCTATCGCTGACAAGTATTCTGTTTTGTTTATACCTCTACGATAAATCTTTGTGCTTATGGCGTAAGCTACGCTTCTTAGGTTAGATTCTGTTCTATCAAGTGTTTTCTTTCCACTTGCGTCTGTCAGTGTCTTTACCTTTCGGCTAACCCATCCTACCATTTTGTCTAGTGGAGGTCTATAACCTCCGTCTGTACCGTCATCTATTGCGTGAGCATAAGAAAGACCTTCCATATTAAACTCACCATTAGATTTATCTACAGCCTTCTTTAAGCTGTTGGCTAGATTACCTAAGTCAGTAATAGCTGCGTTAAACCCACCTCTACTGCGAGACCTGTCTAATTCCCCTTTAGTGAACTCAATCATATCCTCTATGAGACCTTCTAAGTATGCTTCGGTATTTTTGAGTTCTATATCCATTATCTACAAGCGTCTCCTGTTGCGTTAATAAGCTGCATATCCGTATTGGCGGTCTCTATAACTAAATCCATACTCCAACCAGCTAATAGATTCTCAAACCTGTCTTCAAACTGAGTGGCAGATGCGTTAGAGGTAAGTTGGTATTTGTCGGTATATAAGTCGCCTCTACGAAGAGATGATTGCAATCCATTGATTACTGTAAGCTGAGTGTTAAATACATCGTGCTTGTTGTCTAGCCCTCTGTATGGAGTGGAGGCAGCAGCTAGTTTATCATCTTTATTCTCGTTTACGATGTCCATACAAATCACTTGCAAAGAGAACGTCATTATGTGCTCAGAGAAAGTTACATTCTGTATGTTTACGTGCGCTAGTGGGAATATAGTTTGTTTGGATAAGTCCACTTTAAATATATCGCCAAATGTAACTGTATTGACCGATGGACTACCATCAAGATATGTGTTTAGCTTCTCTATTAATTCGTAATATGCTCTCATCGTTTATATGCTTTCTTAATCATCATTGCTTCTAATTCGTTTTTCTCTTTCTCAAATGTTAGGTAGGTGAGGCACTGGAAGAGTGGACTCTCGGTGACATCATTGAATCTAAGGACATCCCCTTGAGCAAGTGCGTAAATTGATTGATACCATCCCCACTTTGAGCCAAAGTTTGCTTGAGCAGATACGTCTGTTCCTCCGTCAGATTTTTCTGTATAAAGCTCGGGATAGCTTTCAACAACTCCATCCCTAAAGCGTAAAAAAAACCATAGAACTCATTGCTACATCTAGTGGCATCTCTTTCATTAGTTCAGATATCTCGTCACTTGGTTCGTATGGCGCAATAGTATATTTCTCTTTACTGCGATAATTTACTGGTCTGTACAATACTGCCATAGCTTTGTGCATTGTTTCCCATTCAACTACGTTAGATTCCAAGTCTACATACTCGCCAAGAGATATATTCTCTATGTTTGGTATAAAGCCCATAGGAACGTCAAGTAGTTTGAAGTGGCGAATAATATCAGGCTTCTCTTCAAACGCCTTATTGATAATGCTAAGAACTTTATCCGCCTCAGCTAAAGGAATCTTTAATACGTCTTTGAAATCAACATTACAGAATATCTCAATAGTTTTCATATTGATAAACTCTGCTGCGTTATCATCATCTTTGTTCTGGTCAAGTATTCTTTAAGTTACTTTTGATACTGTCCGAGCGTTATGTCAGAAAGTGCGTCTGGAACTGATAATTGTATTTGTGCGTTATTCGCCATATTAAATTAACTTTTATGTTTGTTAGTGTTTGCCCAACTGTCTGTATGGCACAATATATAATACATTAGTATAGTATAGTACATTGTATAGTATATAGTACATTGTATAGTAGAATACATTGTACAGTGTAAAAAGAATATATAGTACACTGTACTCTATAGTACATTGTATTATACGGATAGCTTATCTCCATTGTAAAAGTGTCTGTATAACTCCCATATCTTTTCAGACCACTCATCCTTATCATACAGCTTGGGCGAAACTATCTTTGATGCGCCATTATCAA
>FUIF01011293.1_pt1 | contig 15373 bp, 5 predicted proteins | sample 1003461 | NCBI WGS metagenome assembly FUIF01 (sample SAMEA80401918, study PRJEB19352) | marine metagenome | reverse complement strand
GTTAGAAGGTCTCAAAAAGACAAATCTACACTACTTCGAAACGCCAAGATTAGAATGAGTAATATTCATCCTGGTAGACTACTAATGAATTTAAGAGCGCAAGGAAACATAATTAAATAATGAAAGAAACTAAGTCTTTCCTTCAGGGACGCATGAACAAGGGCGTCGATAAGCGCATCCTACCCGATGGTGAGTATATTGATGCAATGAACATCAGAGTGAATAGCTCTGGAGCCAACGATGATATGGGGGCTGTTCAGAATGTTCAGGGTAGCAAGAGGCTTACTGAGCTAGAGTTTGCAGGGCAAAGATTGTCGTTTGGTGCTAAGTGCATTGGGGCTTATGCGGACGACGTCAATGAAACCATATATTGGTTTGTTTATGACCCAGGAGGGACGAATGCTGATGGACAAACTACCGATGCGGTAGATATGATTGTATCATACAATATGAATACAGGTCAACTTGTCTATCACGTTATATCGGTTGATGTATTGAACTTTCACCCTAGATATTTAATTACAGGAGTAAATAGAATTGATGACTTGTTGTTTTTTACTGACGACTTAAATCCTCCTAGAAGAATCAATGTAACAAGACACTATCAGTTCCCTTCAGGGAGTCCGTTTTCGGATAATATTACTGAAGATGATATTAGTGTTATTGTAAAGCCACCAGCACTCCCACCATCAATAAATATGGTGAATACGGGTGCTGAGGAGAACTTTATTGAGGATAAGCTGATTGCATTTGCGTACAGATATAAATACAGAGACGGCGAGTATAGCGCATTATCTTCATTTTCTGAGTTGGCTTTTCAGGCTAAAAAGTTTGAATTTAATCGCTCTTCATATGACAATGGAGGGATGGAGAACAGATTCAATGCTGTCGAAGTAACATTTAACACAGGTCCTAATAGTGTAGATAGCATTCAATTGTGTTATAAGGTAAGTGACACTAATACCATCAGTATAGTTCAGACCTACGACAAAAATGATTTAGGATATCCAGATAATGTAGACAAAACAATCGTGTTCGACAATAGCAAGGCATATGCTGCGCTACCATCGAATCAATTGGCTAGGGCATATGACAACGTGCCACTAAAAGCAAAGGCGCAGACCATATCGGGTAATAGGCTCGTGTATGGCAACTACAACGACGGGAGAGACTTAACTGATTCGGATGGGAACGATGTTAAAATAGCATACACATCTGAAAGAAAAATAAATACTGACGACTTTTTTAAGACTTCTGCGAACACGACCATCAATACAATTACATATGACATTGAGACTCCTTCCGCTAGTAGGTCTGTCGAGGGCAAGGTTACAGTTGATTTTTCTGATGTCAGTTTGGAAAAGGATAATGAAATAAGCCTAATATTTTATTTTACTAGAGACGACTCTGTGTCTACATACTCAACGCTGACTGATGAAGTCAAGACTTTCGAGTTTGAAATAAGCTACGTGCTACCTAAGGCATATACCTCTATTTATGAAGTTTTTTCTAGCGATGAGTTTAAGAGGGCACTAGGGTATTTAGACAGCACAGGAACAAACCTAAATTTTATAAATACCTCTAGCACATTAAACAACAATCCTATGTGTGGGGTGTCTAGTAATTTCACGGAGGAGTATATATGTGCTTACGAAAGAATAAGAAATCGCTCGAACCTAACAATGCTAGGAGATGGCATAAATGGAATAGGTGCTACAGTAGGTTTACTTGTACAGACTAAGCCAATAGAAATAACCACAAATCCAGGAAGTAATGATGTGGGCTTTAGTTTTCCTGCATTCAAAGTTTCTCATGATGGCGCTAATTATTATGAGTACTTCGACGTTACGGCAGTTGACTTTTTCTCTTCTCAAATTGGTAATGGTCAAAAGTCGTTGCATAGTAATAGAGACTATGACCTTGGCATTGTTTATTTGGACGAATACAATAGAGCGACTACGGTGCTTACTTCAGAGAACAATACCACATATGTTCCCGCAAGTGGTAGTGATGAAATCAATATAGTTAGGGCAAGAATACCTCTGACTCAAAAACCACCTGCATGGGCTAAGAAATACAAATTCTTTTTAAAGTGCTCTGGAGGCAACTACGATACAATATTTTCTGACGTAGCATATATCGACAATACCGATGGAACTTGCTACTTCAAGTTAGAGGGTGATAACCAAAACAAGATGAAGACGGGTGACGTTCTCACCGTCAAGGCAGACTCATCAGGAACTTTAAATAAACTTTCTAAGGTTACTGTTTTAGATATTGAAGCATTTGGAGAGGACCAAATACCAGGCAACACTACTTCATTGCAAGGTCTTTATATGTCTATAAAGCCAGAAAACAAAATGAGTGTTGAAAATGTGGGCACAGAAATAATTAATATAAGCCCAGAATCAAAATCAACACGAGGGGGCACACAGCCTTCTATGTTTATAAAACTTTACGAGGAGGTTTCCTCTCCTGCCGTTCCTTCCGCTGCTGACAACTATGCTATAAACGCAGGTGATTTAGTTTCTTTAAGAATAACTCATCAAAGAGAGGGGACTACAGCAAGGTGTGAGGAAATAATTGACGAGTTTAGAATAGACAACTTTGTCGCTCAAGCCGATTACGCAAACTTTAAGGAGTTTTTTGATGGTCATAACGGCGGTATAAATTGGAACGATATTAAGTTTGACTCAGGGGCAGGTACTTTGAATGCAAGATATTATAGTGCACTAGGAACATCTCAACCACCACTTAGCGCCGCAACATTCCAAGGAGCCCCTCAAGGAGAGCATAGGTTTCAGTTTGTGGCAGACCCAAATGGTAGAATACTACTCAAAACACAAGCAGGAAGAAAAGGGTGTAGAGGTCTAAAGAAAATGAAAACCACAGGTAAGGTTAAAATCATTAAAAACGCAGGTTTTTACGCATTTGAAACCCAAGCCCAAGAAATAACATCAGAAATATACTACGAAGGGAATCAAGTTTTTGACATAGCCAATGATAGTGCGAGCAAGTTAGTGCACAAGGGGAATGTTCAAAATCAGGATACGGCTACTAGCACAGATGCGATATGCGACTTAAACTTTCACAACTGCTACACTTTCTTCAATGGCGTAGAGTCATTAAGCGTAGGTGATAGGGTAGCCTCACACAAGTTCTTTTTAGGAGAGCGAGTATCAACTGAAGTTGATGTAAATTATGAGGAGGCCGATAGGTTTGCATCAATGACCTACAGCGGTTTTTACAACGATGAAACAAACTATAACTCTCTTAATGAGTTTAATCTAGCGGATATCAACTACAAAGACCTTGACAAGAACTTTGGAGAGATAATGGTATTGGCTGACAGAACTGAAGATATATTGGTTCTTCAAGAAGACAGGATATCTAGATTATTGGTGTCTAAAAACATATTGTCAGATGACGAGGGAAGCGAACTACTTGCCAAGTCAAACACATTCCTAGGCAATCAACTGCCAAGGCCAGAGGAGTTTGGGATTAGTAGGAACGCTGAGAGTTTCGCTAAATATGGATACGACTACTACTTTACTGATGCCAAAAGAGGGGCGGTAGTAAGAGTCTCAGGGACGGGAGCTAGAGGTCAAAACGACCAAATAGCCATAGTGTCTAATGTAGGTATGAAGTCTTACTTTAGGGACTCCCTAAAAAGTTCTATAAACAAGATTACTTTGGGAGAGTATGATGAGCACTCCCAGGAGTATGTATTATCTAGCACGGGTAGTAATTTACCAGCTCCAACCTTTCTAGAGCCTTGTAATGTAATTATAAACAGATTTATTGACGGTAGGGCTTCTGAGGGTGGAAGCACGACTGACACTGAAATCGAAGTGGGAGACACTGTTGGTGATATTGCAATTGAAGTGGATATTGAAGATATCAGAGACTTTGTAACTGATGGTGATGTAACCACTAATCCTACGCCAAAGGTAACAGGAACGGCAACCGAGACTGGAGCTACCAACAAACTTATTGATGAGTCGCAGACCTTTACTACATCAGTGGTTGTGAGCGATGTTGTTCGAGTTGATTCAACACAGACTGCTTTGCCAATTGCCACTATTGACTCCAACACGCAATTAGGTTTCGGCTCAAAGATAGGCATAACACAAGGCCAACCTTATACTATTATAAGTGCCGCAGATTCGTTAAGACTCATAGACACTAACGCTACTTTTGTAACTGATGGAGTCACAACTGCGTGTCAACTAAGAAATAAGAGAACGGGCCAAACGGCTAACGTGACCGCAGTGACTTCTGAGACGGAGATATCATTAAGTGCTGGCATATTTACCATAGAGGACCCATACGAAATAACAAAGGCAGCGGCTGTTGGTGTTACACCTACTATAACTTGGAATGGCGCTACTAAGGGTGGAAGTGGCTCTCCAATAACTACTGACACTACTTATACGTTCACTAAGACCTCAGCAAAACCAACTAGGCTCAACCTAAACATGGCGTATCCATCGGGGCTTATGGGAAGTTTCACAGTTACAGCACCTTGCCCATCGGCAGACAGACTTAACGTATACAATATTCTTCTCACTAGTAACGAAAAATCAGGCTCTCAAGTTGGCTACGGATTATCAAGAATAGAAAGTGGAGGGTATTCTGTTTTAGAAGGAGGTCAGTTTAGTTGTGGTTCGGGCACAGGAGTTGTGGTTAGTGAATTTATTGCTACTGCTGGGTTGCCTGGTAATGGCGTAATTCCTGCGGTGGGTGATGACATAAGGATGGCTGCTTTCAATACCGAGTCATTTACTTTGGATGATATGACTACGAGCACTAGGCACAACTTTAAGCACTTAATTTCTAGTACGCAGTATACATCTTCTGATATACAGACTATATTGTCTCACCCAGACACCACCACTATACCTACAGTAACAGCGAATGGTGCGGGGAATGGGTATTTCGGAGAGTTCCCTTTTACTAGGAGCACTGGCGAAGACCACCTGTATCTTATTTGGGATTTAAGAAACACTGTCACTGGAACATTTAATCAAAAAGTGCCTGTAACATCTTTTGATGACGACCTTTATGACGTATGCTGTACAGGTTCTTCAACGGGAACGTACTACATAGATGCAGACGACAAAAACAAAGTTACGGGCGTGTTTACAAACGCTAATATGTCTGCTCTAGCTTCAGACGGACTATATAGCTTGGGTAATGGTGTGGCGTACTATATGAATGGAGGGTCATTTGGGGGGACAGTATCTTGCCCAACTTGTGCTGAACTATGTTCTACATTTAACGAAGGCGGAGATAATGTGTTCCCTAACCAAGAACTTTACAACTTTCCAGTTGAACTTCAATCAGCCACAGGAGCAGTGATTGTTAGATTAAAACCAAGCAGAACAACAACAGGTGCATTGGCGACGGGTATAGATTATGCGGCGAGTATGATTGCAAGTTTAGGCACTAATACCGTAAACTCTTACACGTCATCTCTAGATGGATTTGTAGAGAAGTTTTTCTCTTATAACGGAGTTATTTCCCCGCTACCATCTTCAGGGACTGCTACTATACCATTTACAATTAAAGATTGGGATGGCACAAACTATAACTTAAGTGGCACGCAAAACATAATTGTTAATAGCTCAGACGTAACTACTGTTACAAATGCAGCTGAATACGTGATGGTAATTCCTAAAACAACTGCCACGCCATCTAGGCTATTAATTAACCTTTTCTTGGTCAAGTCTCAGTTGTTTGACATAGATGTTCTATGCCCTGCGGCACTACCTTCATTCCAAATTGCAGGGCCTATCACAGTATACCACTCTACATTTAGTGGAGGCACAGGGGGAGTACCCGCTCTGCACGACTATGTGTTTGCGGACGCAAATGGAGTAACGAAAATTGCAGATGGAACTTACAGCACGGTTGGAGTGCCTGGCGTATCTAGTATAGAAACTCAAGATGGAATTATAATAACAGTAACACCTTAATATGCTAATAAGAAAAGGAGATACAGGAGAAGAAGTAAGACAGATTCAGCAAGAACTCGACATTGAGGCTGATGGCATCTTTGGCCCTATAACAGAGGCTGAGGTGATGAGGTTTCAGCGAGAAGAGGACTTAGATGTCGATGGTATTGTAGGCCCTATCACATGGGCTATGCTGTTTGGCCTTACTACAGATAGGCAGGAGACAATAGGGGGCACTCACGATATAGTTATTAATAACCACTTCCTACCTAGAGGTGAATACTTAGATGGCCCTACAAAGAAGGAGTGGCTATTTATTCATCACACAGCAGGGTGGCAGAATCCATACAGAACTGTGAACAATTGGGCTAGAGACTCTAGAGGTCGCATTGCAACCGAGTTTCTTATTGGAGGCCCATCAATATTTAACACAGATTTTGAGCACGACGGCGAGATTGTTAGATGTATCCCCGACGGAGGGTATGCGTGGCATTTAGGCAAGAACGGAAAACACAAGATGCACACAAATAGTGTAGGAATCGAGGTGTGTAACTTTGGATATCTAAAGAATGGCAAGACATACGCTGGTCATATTGTTCACGACGAGCAAATAGTTGAACTCGCAAAGCCATTCAAGGGCTACAAGTTTTGGCATAAATACTCTGACGCTCAGATTCAGTCTCTTAGGGACTTAATACTACATATAGCAAACAGAGACAACATAAACGTTAGAGAAGGCCTACCTGCCCTTATAAAAGAAAAAGGGGCCGATGCTTTCGAATGGAATCAGGACGCTTACTATGGGCTTGTTAAAGGCCTTTGGTCGCATTCTAACACCAACAAGGGGAAGAGTGATATGTTCCCTCAAGAAGAATTACTAACCATGTTAACAGAACTATAATGGCATATACAGTTACATATACACCAACATCATCGGATGACAACATAGGCGGATGGGTTTCCTTCTACTCGTTCTATCCTGAGTATATGGCTGGAATGAATAGTGATTTCTTCTCGTTTAAGAATGGCAACCTAAACATTCATAATACAGACACCAATGGGAGGGCTACATTTTACCTAGAGGAGGCTATAGATGGAGACTCATCAATTCTTCCATATGTAACGCCAAGAGTAAAGACTTGTTTTAATGGAACGCCCATAACATCCAAGGTGTTTAAAGCCATTAGGGCTTTGGCAGAGGTTCAGGCGTCTTCTAACCTAGACACTAGTCTACAGACTGATATGAACTCAGGCACTACAGTGACCTTTGTTAAAAAAGAGAACGCACACTTTGCGTACATAAAGCAGGTTGGGTATGATGATAACGTTAGGTTCTTTAAGGGAGTGGGCACGGCTCCTGCTTCGGTAAGTTATTTTGTGGGCACACCTACGGGTGAGGTGACCGCTATTGGATACACGCCTGAGAACCCAATATCTAACACTGTTATTCAGTATGAGTTAGGATTCCCAATAAATCCATCTATAAGGTTCAATGACTTAGTCTACGTAAACAGAGGTGAAATAGGGAATATTACCAAAATAATCAACAGAAAAGATAAGGTGGCAATAGAGTTGTTTGTTGACTATTCAGTTCCAATTCCACCTACTCCACCTGCGCCTGGAGACTACATATCCGTTGCTGCAAGAGGTAGCGAGAATGAATCCGCAGGTATTACAGGGCATATTATGGAAATAGACCTAAGTTTAAACACAACATCTAGGGCTGAAGTATACGCCGTAGAAGCCGACTATATGGAGAGTAAGCCGTAGTTTTTAGTATATTTGTAAAATATACTTTTTCTATGCCAAACGAAATAACACTGCCCGATGGCACTAAAATGACCCTACCCAATATGCCTAATGGCTCACTTGGCGGGGGAGGTGAAGGATTGTACATGGATTATCTTAGGATGAATAATCCTACGCTGTACAATCAAAATAAACAGCAGTTAAACTTTCAGGGAATTAGTAAGCCATCTTTTAACTTCGACGAGCCATTTAAGTTTGATGCGCTTAGATTCAACGAAGGGGGCGGTAAGTTTGCAGGCTTAATGGATAAGATTGAGGCAGGCATAGGGACAGCAATGCCTATTGTTGGAGCGGCATCTTCTCTTATAGGGGGAATCGTGAATTTTGCTCAAGCAATAAAAGCAAAGAGACAGGCTCAGCAGGACGAAATGAGGTCTGATAGATTAATGAACAAGGCTATTGCCGAGATTGGTAAACTTGAGTCTGAAGAATTAAGAATTGACAACACGGCCTTTGACGAGGCAATGAGGCAAAGTCAAGTATTGGCTGCTCAACAAATTGATGCGGCACAGGCTGCAGGACCAAGAGCGGCACAAGCCACGGCACAAGCAATTCAAAGTGGAGTGGCAGGTCAACAGTTCGCATTAGCGGCTGAGCAAGCCAAACAAATACAAGCTAGAGATGAGGCTGTAATACAAGAGAAACAGCAGGTGGCACAGCAGATGGCAGGAATATACGGAGGTGAAGCTGAGTTCTTAAGGCAGCGAGCAGAAAACCAAAGAGCGGCTAGACAGCAAAACTTAGCTGCGGGAGCTGCTGGGCTATTCGGGATGGCTCCTGCACTTGCACCAGGTGTTCCATTGTATGGGACGGAGGCATATAACAATCAATTTATATCTCAGGCGGGTGTCAATAATCAACAAACAGGGCAATAGTGGCAATAAACCAAGATTTTCAGCAGCAAGAATTTTTCTCTAGGACTCCTAGGGATGTAAGCAAGGACGTAATAGATTGGTCTGAGATTACGGGTAAATTCGTAGATTTTATCAATCTAGAGCGTGACCGCAGAATGGCGGCAAAAGCAGAGATAGATAAGAACATATCTACGACGCTTGCCACTATGGACAACCTAGACGTTGGCATGGACGTGGACTTCAACAACTTTATGTTTGAGGGAGCCAACAATATGAGACAATATCTATTAACACAAGAAAAACTTTTAAAGAGTAATCAAATTTCAGTAGCCGAGTTTAAGAGAAACCTTAAGAATACCGAAGGCATGGTTACTAACTTCAAGAATTACACCACACAATACAATGAGGCCGTTGCAAAACGAGACCGAATGAGGATGGGTGTTGATGAAGAAGGGAACCCAATAGACGGGGGCTCGATACTTAGCCGTGGCGATGATTGGCTTATGACACACACGGGGCGATATATGGACTTCGGAAACGCAGAATTGGTTGTGGGAAGAGATGGGTCTGGTGGAGTTGTATTCACCACAGGAGACCCGAATAGGCCATATGATGAGTCTAGTATTCAGTCAATGGGCAACCTGCTTAATTTAAGTCAGCAGATGTTTACCAAGTACGATGTTCTAGGGGATGTTACGGGGTTTGTTGATGAGCTAGGTAAGACCTCTGAGGGAAGTTATCGTAGAATGATTACTAGTCAGCAATTAAATGAAGCCTATGCGCCCGCAAAGAAGGATTTTATTGAATCTATAGTATCTAATCCCTACAAACTACAGTCGATAGCGGCTGATTATCTTGATGTAGATATTTATGAACAATATACTACAGACGAGTCCAAGATGAATGACCCTAACTTCCTTGTTTTTGTAACCAAGGATGGATATATGCAACCTGCGATGAATAGTGCGGGGTGGGAGAAAATCAAAGCTGATGCTAGAGAGGATTTGTCAGACCTAATAGACGCTCAAACAGATACGGAAGTCAAGGCAAATAGACCACCTACTGACGATAAAAAGGATACCTTAAACAATGTATACAAGCACCTAAGCTCTTTCCTTGCCACAGGTAATATTGAGGACCTAAACTCGGTGGCTGCCAATATAGGATTAGATGTAAGTGTTGAAGATTCGTTTGGGAATGATATTATTGTGACTATAGGTCAGCAGCCATATCAAATCGGAAGAGATGGCACTGACAGAGAGCAACTATTCTCTGGGGTTGCTGAAATAATGGGTCTAGGAAGTAAGCACTCAAGTACTTACAGAAACTACGAAAGCGGCTCATATACTGAGAAGAATATGTCAGGGCAAGCCTTGGCGCCTAAGCCCGATGGTGGAAGCAGCTCATTTGGTGACTCGCAAGGCGGTGGCGATGGTGCGGCGTATATACCATCTTATAGTGGAGTTCCACAAGGCCTCAATAGGCCTGCTGTTAACCTAGGGTATAATAAACATTGGCAAAAAGGTAATAACCCCTCTGAAAAGAATGATAACAATAAACAGATGCTTCAAGAGGCATTCCTTGATTTATCAACTCAACTTGGAGGTTCGGGCAATGTATATGTTGAGTTGTCTGGCGACAACTATGTGATTTCACATGATGGTGGTGATTTAAAAGACGCCGTAATTGATAAAACCCTATCTAAAGACGAAATAAACCAAGAGATTCGAAGGATATATCAAGCAAACTTATGATTGAAGAAAATAACTTGAATAACATCCCTGGAGAAGGAGAGGAAGGTACATCAGGAGGCGAAGGCACATCAGAGGGGCTAAATAACCCTGAGGTTGATACTAGTCCGAACTTGATGTCAGGTAGGTACAATTTTCGTGATAGGTACGGAGTTCTTAATCGTTCATTTTATTTTGGAACGCCTTCTCAAAGAATTGCCTATAGGGACAGAGACATTAGGAGAAATTTAACTAATTGGAAGTACAATGTGGACGTGTCGAGCCCTAATTTTAGTGGGCAAAGTATGGCGGCTAGTGTTTATAATAGGATAAATGATATTGTAAACAACCCATTGAACGTAAGAGTCAATGAAAATATAAATGACAAGCACCAGGATGCTTTAGTTGGAGTTTCATCTCCTGGATATAATTTTAGAAATCCTCAAACACAATTTGACTTTTACAGACAAAGTTTAGAGAACTTTAGAAATCGCCAAGATGGAGATATATCTAGCACAAAAGGTGCTGCCGACCTCCTCGCCCAAACAGATATAGGGCCCACAATGAATTATTTCATAGGGGAAGATGGCAAAGTGTATCGTTCGGAAAACATAGAAATGTTTGGACAACAAGACGTTGGAGGAGGGGTTACTAAGCCTGCGGCAACATATGGGTTTTTAAATTATGACCAAGAAGGCACTACAGATTCTTGGACAGCAATCGGAGCTCAGCCTGCGTACACAGCGTTTCCGCTAGCAACAAGTAAACTTAAGAGAAGAGGTCTTAGGGACTTCAGTTTACCAGGAGGTCTTTTCCCAGCCTTGACTTTAGGCGTCAGTGCTCTCGACTATGGCTTAAGAGCAGGATTAGGTGGGGTTGAATACTCTGAAACCCCGTACTCAGACAGAATAAGAGGAAGAATTCAAACTGAACCTCCGTTTGGTTACACAGCATTTGGTGGTCAATTTTTTCTTACCACGGATGCCATAGAAAATAGAGACGATGTAAGAAAACAATCAGTCACTATTCAAAGAAATTTATCCAAAAAACTTGGTGAAGGAGAAGTTACATTTGGCGAAGTATTTAAAGATGCGATAACTCCCTCAAGTGAATATGATGTATCTAATTTAGATTTGATGCTATCAACATATCCTTGGTCTCCTATTCAAGATAAAGATGGGGATGTGGAAGGATTGTACGCCATAACTGGGAAAGAGTTTTCAAATATAATAGGTGATGATGTAGAAAAGGTTAAGGAGTTATCAAATATTATAGAGGCCCCTGGGTTGCCTGCATTCAACACTGCATTCTTTAGAAGTTTAGTAAGAGACCTAGAGTCCGACGAAAACTCAATAGTTAGATTAGACGCAACAGATGGCACGATATATTTTGACACCAAAAGATTCACTGAGGATACTGATGAGAATGCTGCTCAACACGCTATAGTCAACAAGGACCTTGTAAATGCTGCTGCGTTTGATGGCTTTACTGATGATGAGATTGAGGCTTACAAGACAGAGGTGGCAGGTCCGTCTGAGGCTATATTAAAACTTATGGGGCTTGTTGGCCTTGACGCAGGAGCAGTACAGACCGTCCAAGAGCAAATAAATACTCAAGGTGGTGATTTTAATGAAGAATTTGTATATAAACTAATTAATGACAACAGCGCTCTCTATGAGGCTTTTGATAATTTAGAATACATTATAGATAGCGAACCAGGAGAAGACCCGTTGAGCATGGCCAAAAGGGTAATGCTAAATGGAGGTGATGCGTTTTTCAATATGATTTCTCCTCCTGTAGAAAGGATTATTAGGGCTTCAGGTGGGAAAATCCCTGAAGATGCAACTAGGGAAGATATATACGATGCTTTTATTGCTACCGCAGATGACGTAGATTGGTATACTGTTGAAGAGGAGGCTCCGTCATTAATAAACATAACAAGAGAGATTTTCCCTAACGCCTTCCCCAAGCAGAAAAAGAAAAGGCAACAAATAGCAGCCTCAATGGATGTTACTGAAGAGTTAACGCTAAGAATGGTTTCGGTGGCGTTCTCTTCGGAATTATTAGAAACGATATATAATTTGCCACCGACTGGGGAGGCCGTCATAACTATTGATGGTAAAGGGTATGATATAAATCAACTTAAGTTGATGAGTCAGATTAACGATAAGCTGGCTGAAGACCAATTTTACATACAGCAAGTCATGAGTGGCGACGCTAAGCAAACATCTGTAATGTTAGGCAATAAAGATGCTGCTAAAGATTTTTCTGAAATGCTTTTCGTTGGTAACTACTATGACCTTGTCACTGAGTTTAACCAAAGCCAAGGGGAGGTCGATTACGCCACTTTAGATGATTCGTCTGCTTTCAATGAATTTTTAAAACAAGAGCATCCTGAAATCTCTAATTCAGATAGGAGGAAGCATGTAAAAGAGTATAAAGAGTCTATAGAGAGGATAATGAATGGGGCAGACCCACGAGAAGAGGTGACTGGATATGGACGGCAGCCTGGTATGACAAAGATGCAGTTTGGGGGTGGATGGCTAGATAAAATAGCAGAAAGAAGCTTTGATATGCTTATTGATGGTGGGCGTGGCATATACCGAGGCCTGTTCTTCGATGCTAACGAATCGGCACTTTTCAACCAATACAACCAAATGGGGATTGACCAATCTGCTTTTGGGTCAGGAGATTTTGTGACTGACATGGTTCAGTATCAGGAGCTCGATAGGCCTGGTGGCGGGAAAGTGGTTAGGGTGAATGGCTCTATTATAGGATTTACAGAGCAAGGAAGGGCGCCTGTATATCTGTATGGGGTGGATGATGAACAATTTACAGATGTAGAGACATCTGCTCTTAGCAGGGCGGACAATGCGGCTCTTAACACACTAGCCTCGATAACAGGATTTTCTTGGGCAAGTAGAGCTTTACAAGGTGGATTTAAATTAGCTGGACTTTACAATGTGTCTCCATTGGCATCCAAATATATGAGTATGGTAGGCACTAATTTTTGGTTAGCCTCTTCTGATATTAATCCGCAGCTAGGCATTGGGCAGCAATTGCTATCTAAAGGGCTATATGCGTTTACTGTTGGTGGAATTCAGATGGGCGTAGGCGCTTTAGAGTCTAGAGTTTTGGGGGGTCTTGGACCTAATGTATCTAACGCTGGTAAGGCTTTTAGTTATCGACAATGGGCCATAAATAAAGGAAAAGCCATAAGTGGCGAGATGTTTGAGGAGTTAGTTGGTGAGAATATAGCTACTGACGTTGCAGAGATTACTACTGGTGGAGACGCAGGGTTTAGTAGCACGATAGGCACTATTGAAAGCCTTGGCACACAAGATGGTCTACTAAATGTAACTATGATTGCGGCATCAAGTGCAATAATGGGCGATGGTAATGCCACTCAAAATAGGTTTGCTGTCGAAGCGTTTGTATTTGGAAAACAATCAATAAACGACCTAGCATTACATTATTTTAGAGGCGGTGGGATATCCTTAGAGCAGGCTCAAAATATAGCCAAAGCCAACTTGGCTGTTCATGAAAGGATGAAGAAATACAATGGCTACAATTGGACTAGAGATGCAATGAAGTCTGTTTTAGTGTTGGAGTCTCAAATAGATGAAGCAATTGATGGCGATGAAAAGCAAGCGCTTATTGACCAAAGAGATGATATCTTAAATAAAGACAAGGCTCAAGTAAAACTTATTCAGGAAGGTGCTGAGTACGCTATAGACGGAGAGGTGGCAACAAGAGAAGAGGTAATGGCATTGTTATATGAAGGATATAATGGTGAATTAGTATATGTCTTTGATGGAGATGTGAACCTTAAATCCGCATTACAATCTCAAAAGGCTCAGTATGATATAACAGGGAAGGGCAAAGTTGACGTTGGAGACTTAGAGGCCTTTGCCGACCAAGTGACCGAGACGGATATGTTAACTAACGTAACGGATGGCACTTACGATGGGCTAGTAATTCAGGCCGAGCACATGTTTCCTTCGATTAAAAGCAAATTCCCTGACGTTAAAATAATTATTCACAGAAATCAAGGTGATTTTGTTGCCGCAACAGGAACTAGAGGCTCTGGAGCGTATGTAACATCAAGCAAGGTGATACATATTAATGGGGCTAAGGCAAATTCTAAGACAATCCCTCACGAGATATTCGAGGCTTTGATGACCGAATCATACGGTAGGAATGATGGTATAAACGTTAGCGTAACTGAAATGGCTAACGACATTATGGAAAATGTGGATGCCGATACAAGGTCTCAAATAGAAGCCTTAGTTTCTAAATATGAGCAAGGTGATGTAAGCAGAGAAACGGTTGCTGAGTTTTTTGCTATAGTATCGTCGAACTCTGACAATCAGGCCGTCATTAGTAGAACTCAAAAGTTCTTCCAAGATATCGCCTCTACATTTGGATTTGACTCACATGCCGAAACAAAAGAAGGCGCATTGGGCTTGATAGAGACAATGGCTCAAGAAGTTTCAGAGGGAGATATAAAAACCCTAATAAACATTGCAGAGGGAGTTGAAGATGGTGTATTAGCAAGAGAAGATGACTTAGGTGCTCAGAAAGATTTAGACGTTAGTGAGTCAGAGTATAACATTAGAAGGGCTCTAGACAATGCGAATAGGCAGCAAGATGGGTCTTACGTGTTTAATGAAGTCCCACCAGAGGGTCTCGATTATACCGTTAAAAGAAGCGGGCCACTTAGATTAGGCAAGAAGCAATACATTGTTTCTGGAGAAAACTTTGATGCTTTTTATCGTGAGAGCTTTGAAAAATCTAAAATGGCTAAGGCGGGCTTTGAGGCTAAAATGGAATACCTCAATAAGGGAATAGATGAGATTAATGTCAATCAAGTAGAAGCGATAATAGAATCTCTTATTAGACAAAACGACCCGCAATCCGCTGAGCAGGTATATAAGGAAGCTATTGAGAAAAATAAACTAGACCCTAATGTTGCAACATTCTTATTAAATGATATAAACGAGGCTTACGAGGCAATGGGCTC
>FUIF01025750.1_pt1 | contig 15392 bp, 24 predicted proteins | sample 1003461 | NCBI WGS metagenome assembly FUIF01 (sample SAMEA80401918, study PRJEB19352) | marine metagenome | reverse complement strand
CGTGACTCAGGCGTATCAATGCCCATAATACGAACACGCTCGTCTGTTAGTGTTACTCCAAATCCTAGATCGATATCTACATCTACTGTGTCACCGTCTACTACTTTAATAACTTTTACATCATATTCATTCTTTTGCATTTTATTTCCCTCTTATTCATCTAAGTTTAATGCTTGATCGCCCCATTCTTCCATTACAAACTCTCCAAACGCTGTTCCGAAGAGCCACATAAATGTTAGAATTATTACTCCTACACATATTATAAGAAGCCATACTAAAATTTTTATTATAATATGTTTGCCTTCCGTCCAATGTGCTACTTTCTTTATTTTGTTTTTTACTACCGCCGAGCAGATACTCTCCAATAACCCAACGTGCTAATCTCATTACAATTAGTATTGGTGAACTTAGCACATCAAACAATATTAAGAATAAGTCTACACTAGCATCTATAATGTTGTCTATGTTGAACCAATTGCGAATACGTTCAACACGTTCTTTGCGTTTTTGTTCGCGCTTGTCCATTTGCCCTGCCCTTTATATGCTAACATTATTTAGTCATAAAAAAGGGTTGCAATTCAACAAAGCAACCCTTTTTGTTTGTTATATGTTTAACTTAGAAACTAAACGATAAGCCTGCTTGTGGCGTAAAGTCTTCTGCATCTGTGTCATAGTCAACACCTGCACTTAGTTCTGCGCCATTAACGTTTAATACATACTCACCACCGATGTGCTGTAGTTTGTTAGTATCTGAACCGTTCAAGTATGCTGTAATACCACTGAAGCCAACTGTGCCTTCATATGCTACTGCTTCTGCATCTGTGTCGTATGTTGCCAAACCACCTAGTGCAAAATCACCTACTGCTAATCCATCAATCTCTCCGCCGAACACTGTGTTTTCAGTTGTACGGTTGTAGTCCAATGATGCTGTTAGGTTAGCAACACCTGCATCTACTGTGTATGCACCTTGTAAGTTGCTTACATCTGTGATGTCTGCTGTCCAGTCAACTAAGCCTACTGCTACACTTAATGCACCTACTGATGCTACTACTGATTCAGTCATTGCTGGGTCAGCTAGTGTGCCGTCTGCCGCTGTGTTTGCTGTTGTTGATGGTAACAGTCCGTTGTCATCACCAAAAGTTAAGCCAACACCTGCGATTGATGTTCCTACAGCCCAAGTATCTAAAGTCAAAGACGAACCGTCTGTTGCTTTTAGGTCTAGGTCTACAGTTGCCAATGAGCCTGCATTGATGTCTAATTCAATACCCATTGTTCCGCCTGTTTTACCTGCGGCTGTTTCAGCAAAGTCTAAGTTTACTGCACCTGTGATGATTGGAGTAGCTTCTACTGCTACTGTTTCTTCAGCCAATGCTGATGTAGCTGCCATTGCGGCAACCATTGCTATCGCGAGAATACGCATTTTTACTTCCTTATATTATTATATTATTTTAAAAGTGAGCTGGGGTGGGTCTTTTGTATCGCTCACAGTATTAATTATATGATTTGCACTCTTTTAGTGCGAGAGTAGGCTTAAATACGGTGGTTTTGCGTAGAATTAAAAAAAGAGTGTTACTTTTCAGCAACACTCTCTTAATGCTATGTTTGGTAACAAGGTCTAACTACCTCGTAACAGCCTAGGCTGCTAATTGAATATTTGCGTTTGCAATTATTAAGTTCGTTCGCGTTAACCGAGCTTACATCCGGGCAACTCCACTCTTCTACTAATCCGCCTGTCGATCCTAGTTCAGCCCCATCATAATTACTCTATGCCGTAAATTTGTAGTTTTTACGCTACAAAGTAATTATGGTGGAGCTGCCGGGTACCGCCCCCGGGTCCAGCTCGTCGTTTGAATTGCTTCAACGTTACAATACTATTTATACACTCGTATTACGTGTTCGTCAACCTTTTATAATCCTAAGATACCAAATAAGTTGAACCAACCCATTGATGTTCCAATTACAACTGGTACACCAATCATTGTTAATGCGATAATAAAGAACGCTAGTCCTGCGCCTTTGTTGTGATACGGTTCGTTTGGATTGCTCATTCGTGTTCGCCTCCAACGCCGCGAGAGTTAATTACATTATCACGTACAAACATTTTTGGATTGCGCTTTGCTGTTTCAAATGTTGCTACTGTGATTGCGATAGCGGCAAGTAACAGTGCGTGTAACACCATACTAAAAATTCCTGCCCACATACTACCTACGATGATAGCAAACACAATACACCACATCCACGCAAGTACCTGCATAATCATATGTCGTGTGCTGAAGTCTGGAATACTACTCAATGGATTGCTTTCGTGATCCATTACTACATTCCAACAATTATATACCCATTCTCTCATTGATATTACCTTTCTAAATATTACCTTTGTAGGATAGTGAGCATCAACGTCATCACGATATTCTATTGCATCGTTCACGTCGTGAAACTCTTGTGATACTTTACGGTCTTTAAACCAAGCCGTTACTTTGTACATTGACTATTTGCTCTCTACTTGTTACTGTATAATAAGTATACAGTCTTTAAGCAAAGATGTCAAGTTCTTTTTCGGCCTTGTCAGCAATTTCTTCTTTGGGAGGAATAATCTTGCGTAACCAACTATCAGCAATATATGCTTGTGGACTAGGCCCTAGTTGTATGTTTATGTCTTCTGCTTTGATCCACCAAAAGTGATCGGTAACTAAACAAGTGCAAGTCATTCCGTAAGCATCAAATGCTTCACCTTCTTTAAACTTGCCAATGTATTCTGATACATCAACTATGCGTCCTACGTTGCCAGGATTGACACTAAACACAATAACTGCTTTATCGCCTTCTCCTACATTCATAGTCCTATTAGTCCCCAACCGTGGTTTGCTATTGCATTTGTAATAATAGCTAGACAAGTTGCAACGTGCAATAACACCCAAGCGGTGCGTACTATTGCTACCTTGTCAGCTTTGTCGTCTTCGTTATACGCCTTTTCGCCGATGGCCTTACACCAATATTCCCACATAAGTTATAATGCAATTCCTGTTGTTTGAGTTGTGTATTGTTTGCCAATTTCATCTTCTGTTTTAGCTACACAAAGAACTGATGCTGCCTTCATTACAAATTTACCTGTTGGTGCTACTGAGAACATAAAAGGAGCAAGTCCTAGTCCTTTCTCTTGTGCAATAAGAACCATTGGTTTATGCAATGTAATATTTTGATCTGTTTCTGAATCTAAGCGTCCAAGAATTTCTTCTCCTGAGCTTAATTTTAAAGAAATAGTATCGCCTACTTTGTATGGTACTTCTAATAACATTATAATGTAAATCCTGTTCCGTTATAGTTAGTTTCTTCTAGGTACGTACCTAGTTTGTCGTATCCGCCAATGCTTGTGCCGTTTACTTTAATCTGTGGAAAAGTTCGTGCATTGGGGAACAACTCTAGTACGTCCTCACGGGTAAAGTCTGTACCAAGTTGTTTGTATGTGTATTCTAGTTCTCTTTGCTCACAAAGTGCTTTTGCTCTATCGCAGAACGGACACTGTGGCTTGCCGTAAATTTCAATCATTTAATATACCTCTGTTATATTCCAACTCATTGTTATTCTTTCTACCATTGATTTAAATGGATAGACTTGATGTTTAAAATCCGATTTGAACAAATAAATTTCTCCTTCTACTGGTGAAACTCTGTGGATATCTTTATCACATACAAACTCTAAGTGTCCAGGACAACGAGCATTTGTTTTAATATCTTCATTTAATTCTTCTGCAATTTCTAATGGTACATCTATCATTACAATTCCGCTGATATAACCACTATGACTGTGTAATGGATTAAACTCGTTTGCTTTCATATAATTAAACCAAAGTGCTTCTACATTAAATCCATTAACTTGTTCTTGCTGTCTTTCATATTTAACAAAGTGTTCAACGTGTTGAGAAAAAATTGAAAAGAGCTTTTGTTGCTTTTCCGTACTAGTTCCTACACCACTGCGTTGTTCTAAAATGTTGCCAGCTAGGTTTGATCCAAACTCTTCATTGTTACGGCTATGTTCTGCTAGTTCTTTGACAAACGATAAATCTTCAGCTGTTAACTTAGATTTGTAAACGAACGAGGTGCTGGGGGTAATAACCGTATGGTCACCTCGTTCTTGTTCAATCATTATAAACTAAATCCTTTAAGGCTATCACTGCTGACATCTTGTTTGATGCCGCCAACAATATAACTTTCAACTTCTGTTTCCTGTGGAGCAACTTGTAGCCCTGAGCTACTTAACCAATGCTGTGTCCACGGTAGTGGGTTAGTGTTTACTGGTTGATCAAAAATAGCATCAAAGCCAAGTGCTTTTAGTCTGCGGTTAGCAATGTATTCTACATATTGATTCAACAGCGTTGTGTTTAGACCAATCATTGATCCGTCTTTGAACAAGTACTCTGCCCAATCTTTTTCTTCTGCAACACATTCGCGCCATAGTGCGTACACATCTTCTTTGCACTCTTTAGCAATCTTAGCCATCTCTGGATCATCTTTGCCTTGTGCCCACAACTTCAATACGTGTGTGCTTAGTGCTAGATGCTGTGCTTCGTCACGAGCAATTAATGAAATAATCTTTGCAGAGCCTTCCATTAGTTTTAGTTCGCCAAAGCCAAACGTACAAGCAAAACTTACGTAGAAACGTAGTCCTTCTAGAATGTTTACAGTCATCATTGCAAGGTATAGTTTTTTCTTAACGTCATACAAGCTACCTTCACCACGATGCGTATAAGCATCAGCGGCTTCTGTAAATGCATCGTAGTGTTTGGTTACACTAGTTGCACGAGCAATAATCTTCTCATCATCTAAAATAGTATCAAATACTTCTGACGGGTCAGCATACACGTTCTTCATAATATGTGTGTAGCTACGTGAGTGGATTGTTTCAAAGAAGTCCCAAGTAACAATACAGCCTTCTAGTTCAGGAAGTGAAACGTGAGGCAAAAATGCTAGACACGGACCACGTCCTTGGACACTGTCAAGTAGTGTTTGATATTTTAAATTGCTTGTAAAAATATGCTTTTGTTCTGGACGGAAGTTAGCAAAATCCGCTCTGTCTTTTTGTAAACTCACTTCTTCAGGACGCCAAAAGTAACCTAGCATTGTTTGATTTAGTTTATCAAACACTGGAAACTTAAATACGTCATAACGTTGTGTGTTTTGGTCTTCTCCAAAAAACATATCCTGCTTTGTGAAATCAACCTTTTCTTTATTAAATACGGTCTTTGCCATTATACTTCCTCTATGTATCTGTGTGTTTATAGTACACTATAAACGCCCTCTTGTCAATGCTTAAATTGCACACGCTTCGCAATAATCATCATATTCTTCATCACTTCCGTTGAACTCGCCTCGCTCTAACGGTTGTTCTTTTTCATCCTCTAGCTCACTTGGATCAGTCTTATAATCATAAGTGTTCTGATAGTATGAAGTCTTCCAACCAAACTTATAAGTGTTTAACAAGTCACCGATCATAACACTCATTGGAACTTCATTGTTCTCAAAGTTTGTAGGATTGTAACTCCAATTGCCACTGATCGCTTGATCAAAGAACTTTTGCATTACTGCTACGATATTGATATAGCCTTCATTGCTAGGCATATCCCATAACAAACTATAATGCTGTTTTAATGACTGATACTGTGGAACAATCTGCTTAAGAGGCCCTTTTTTGGACTTCTTAATGGACAAGTAACCTCTAGGTGGTTCGATTCCGTTTGTTGCGTTCGACACAACGGAACTGCTCTCCGAAGGCATCTGTGCGGACAATGTGCTGTGCCTAAGTCCGTGCTCTTTGATGTCAGATCGTAAAGTATCCCAATCATAGTTTAACTTGTTCTCCACAATAGTATCAACATCTGCCTTGTAAGTATCAATAGGTAGAATGCCATCACTGTATTTAGTGCGGTCGAAGTAATCACAAGCGCCACGCTCCTGCGCTAATTTGTTGCTGGCCTTTAACAAGTAATACTGAAACGCTTCTGTTAAGTTGTGTACTAGTTGCCACGCTTCTTTGTCTGCATAGTTTACTTTGTTCTTTGCTAAGAAGTGTGCTAGTCCAATGTAGCCTACGCCTAATGAACGTCTTGCTTTTGTACTAATCTCTGCTGCCTTGATTGGATAGCGTTGGTAATCAATAATTTCTTCTAATGCTCTTACTGCTAGTTCACATAAGTCTTCTAAGTCTTCAAGACCTTTAATTGTGCCTACATTAATAGCACTTAGGATACACAATGCAATTTCACCTTCTTCATCATCAATATGATTAAGTGGCTTAGTTGGTAGTGTAATCTCTTGACACAAGTTACTCATATACACTGTGTCTTTGAATGAGCTGTGCGTGTTACAGTGATCAACATTCATAATATAAATGCGTCCTGTTTCTGCACGTTCTTTGATCAACGCAGAAAACAACTCCATTGCCGGAATAGAACGTTTCTTTATGCTAGTTGCACGTTCGTACTTCTCGTATAGTTCTTGGAACTTGTCTGCATCACCAAAGTATGCATCGTAAAGACCTGGTACATCGTGTGGCGAGAAAAGAGTTATGTTGCCGCCGGATAAAAGCCTTTCATACATAGTTTTGTTAAGCTGAATTGAATAGTCTAGTTTACGTACACGATTGTCTTCAGTACCTTTGTTGTTCTTTAGCACAAGGATGTCTTCAATCTCTTGATGCCAAAACGGGAAGTGTGTAGTTGCACTGCCGCCACGTACACCATTCTGTGTACAACAACGTACTGTTGCTTCAAACTTCTTTAGGAACGGGACAATACCTGTGTGTGCTACTTCTCCGCCTCTGATTTTTGCGTTGACGCCTCTGATACGTCCCGCATTGATTCCGATACCTGCCCTTTGCGCCGTATAGCGTCCAATAGACATATCGCTGGCAAAGATGCTATCAAGGGTATCGTCAGAGTCAACAAGAACGCAACTTGCAAACTGCCTGACAGGGGTCCTGACGCCTGCCATAACGGGCGTTGGGATATTGACTTTAAAAAGTGAGGTCGCATCGTAGTATCTCCTTACATAGTGCATACGTGTTTCTGCTGGATAGTTAGCGAATAGTGTTGCCGCAATCATCATATACATAAACTGTGGAGTTTCAAAAATTTGTCCTGAGCTTCTATCCTGACACAAGTATTTGTCTACTACCTGACGCAAGCCTGCGTAGGTAAAGTTCTCATCACGCTTGTGATGAATGTAACGGTCTAGTGTAGCAATTTCATCTTCTGTGTACTTTTCTAAAATTTCTTTATCATACACGCCACGTTCAATGTTTACGTTAATGTTTTGTTGTAATGTAATTGCATTGTACTCACCGAACACATCTTTGTTAACACCGTAACTTAATAATCGTGCAGCCGCATATTGATAGTTAGGAGCATCTAAACTAATAAGGTCATTTGCACTGCGAATTAATACTTCTTGAATCTCGTGTGTTGCCATACCATCATAAAATTGCAAGTTTGCATTCATTTCAATTTGACTGCTACTTACACCAGCAAGCCCATCACAAGCAAACTCCACTACCTTGTGTATTTTATCTACGTTAATTGGTTCTTTTGATCCGTCTCGCTTTACAATGAAGATACCGTTTGACATTATTTTATTGCTCCTATTTCTAATTTTACTTGTTCTGTTTTAATTAATTATTTATTGGTATTTTGGGAGTTGGTGTACTTGTTTTGAGTATAACTCTTTTGGCAACTGATCTTTAGAGATCCATACATCTTCTTCCCACCCGATTACTTTTTGATTGTCCACTAACAACAAAAATACATATCCCTCGTTGTCGTGTGTATAGGTATGTATCTCAAAATTTGCCTCACTAAAACAGTCTGTTAACTGTAAGGAATAGCCAATACCTAGTACACGAGTAAACTTGCAATACTCATTCCATTCTAATAGTTCCCAAGGAGTTGGCCAGTTGCCCGAATCAAACGGGTCTGCGTTTAGACTTACTGTGGGTGCATCCTTATAGAAGTCGATTGCTTCTTGAATTGGGTCTTCTGATAATTCGAGTGTGTCTCGAAAGGTTGACCAGAGAGCTAATCTTTCTTCGTAATTTCTATTGAACATTAAATGACATTAGTTTTCTTTGCTGTTACTGTATATTTCATCTGCGTTGTGTCATCACTCGGCATACTTGATATAACTTTAACATCAATTGTTTCCTTTGTCAAGTCGGAATCTGCATCTCTTAGGTCAATTCCGAAGGTGATGTTATCCAAATAAGTTTCATCACCATTAAAGTGGAATTCATCTGAAATCTCTGCTGTTTCAGCGTATGCATCAACAACAATGTGCATCTTTCCACTTCTAATCACTCGGTAGTTGTTACTAACGAGTGTATAGTCTAATTCATATGCTTGGTTAATTATACCAGGCAATCTAAACAACGTTACATTTGTTACTTGTCCAAAGTCAAGTACGTTTTCATAATCCATTTTGTAGAACCCTGTTCCGGATATTTCTGGAAGATAAGGTACTGTCTGTAGGTTATTACCGTTTGACAATGCATATGTTCTAGCAAAATAGTCACCAAAGGACTTGTTCGAGTCCTTTTCGTATCTAATAACAGCAAATGACGGCAGTGTTTCAATGTTGCCGTTGTTAGCACATTCAGTAAACTTATTATTCTTACTAGAATTGTTTGTGCCGTTATATATTCTAATAGCTTCTCTGTGTACATCATTGAATATACTCTTTTCAATAACGTTTGAGCTAGGTCCTCTGAATTGTCCTGACGCAACGTTACCAAGAGTCATTGTTTCACCAAACCTAATTCCTTGGCCAAGTGTTTCAAATCTACATCCAGTGAATGTATTATCATCTGTGTCCCAGTTAGATCTAATTGCTGTACCAAACCCTTGGAATGTACAGTTAACAAACTTGTTGTTGTCACTTGTAACTGATCCACTTAGGCTGTTCAAAACTATTGCGTTGTCATCTACGTTCACTGCTCCATTGACCCACGTTCCTAAGAACTTAATGTCTTCAAACATACTATCCTTACAACTTTGTAAGATAAGTCCGTGTCCAGTGTCTGGGTCAGCGTCTGAGCTAATTACGTTTGCTGTGGCTGCTCCTACTGCTGTTGTTTGTATGGTTAAACCTTGTAGTACAATGTTGCTTGCCATATTAATAGCACTTGAAGCAGAGTCTGATGCAGGTGTACCTGGTGTACTTGTAGAGTTTACAGTAATCATTGCAGGCTTGTTTGCTGTCATTTTTATAATAGATTTATCACTACCTGCGCCAACAATATTAGCTTGTGGAGGAATGTATAATGTATCATTAATAATATATGTGCCGGCTTCGATGTGTAATACTATACGGCTTTCAACACTACCTTTAGTGGCGCCATTTAAGTATAATTGATCAATTGCACGTTGTAATGCTAGTGTATCGTTAGTTACACCATCACCCTTTGCTCCAAACGCACGTACACTTGTACGGTCGTCTAAACGCTCCTGTAGTGTACGCTTAATAGCGTTAGCACTGTCTGGGCCTGTAAGAGTATATGCATCGTCTGCGTTGTACGTATAGGTATCTGCTAATTGGAATAAATCATCATACTGAGTTAGCACCTTGGTATTACCAACTGCTGGTGCGCCTTCGCTTACTGCACCGTTACCGATGAATAATTCTCTTGTATCAATTGCCCAACCAATTTCACCGGAAGCTAATTGTGGTAATCCGGTACCTATGTTTTTTTGTCCTCTACGAACTTGAATCTTTGATATTTGTACTACGGCCACTTGTGTCTCCTACGTTATATTAATATATTTAGCCGTTGAAGGAGAGTAAGGGCGACCTAAGCCGCCCATACTTTTGTTATACAAGTGTGTCTCTAAGGTATACGCTAGACCATAGATCATAATAAGCATTTGCAATAGTTACTTCTGTAATAAACTCTGGTACTTCTGTGCCGTTGATAATACAATTCCAACAAAATGCTAGATAGTTCAGTACTACTGCTGGATTTTGTCCATATCCAATGTCATATGGTAGAGCATTGTGTACGTTTACAGGATTTTGTACGTTGCCTGCTACTAATGCATCGACTGCACTAGAACTAAAGTCACTGTCTTCGTAACCATACAGTTTAATATCTGTACTAGCAAGTTCATCAATAATTCCTAACCATTCATCACTGCAATCCATTGCAACTCCTGCTAAGATAGCCATACCTGTTGCAGGTTGTACGTGGAAGTGTCCGTTGCCTGGAGCATTTAGTTTGTCCATATGCGTCAACGTATCTGCCAAGATGTCTACTTGATCGTGTAGATCTTTTACACCTGGTGTTTGCATTAGGCTCTTGCCTCCGTATGGGCAACCTACATTAAGAGCTCCGCCAATCTGTCCTCTTTTGAGTTTAGGATTTCTGAAAGTATTTAATAAGTTCTTAGCACGGAAAGCACCTGTAATCTTATCTGCTTTTGTTTCTACAGCATCAACACTGTCAATAATGTAGTACAGTGAGCAAGCCTCATATGGATCATCAATCTCATATGTTCTTACTGCTACTTGACTCGGTACTGGAATTGACTTTACATTTGTGTTAACTACTTGTTTGTCACTGTAATGTCTTTTCCAAATGTGTTGGCGTGTGTTGCCGTCAAGTACATATGTTGCACCGTGTTGGAAGAACGCAGGTGTTGATGTAGTTGGTCCTGTATAATGTAACAGGTCGACTTCTGCGTGTTTATGCATTGCTTTAGTCAAGCGAGTTACTGCTTTCTTAGCACGATGCTCTACATCACGGTTAATTGGAAATGTTGGAACTTTTAAGAAGTCTTTTAGATCTATCGTTGTGCCTTCTGACGGCATTGGAAAGTCTTTTAGTTCAAAAGTTGGTTCTTCTTCAAACCCTTCAAATACATCCATTGGGTTGGGTGCTTTAATAAATCCCATTGCTTCAGCTTTGGAAGATTTAAAACCTTGCTCTCGTAAGTCGTTATCGATTGGGTTGAGTTTTTTATCACCTAGAGTGATAGTTTTTGTGTTTGACATAATATTTCTCCTTGTCCGCAAACAAAATGTATGTACGTTAGTATGATCGAAATCATCGTACAGTGTATTTATGACAACTTTGCTTGTTGCTCATAAAACTGGTAGACGCGGTTGTACCATTCAGTACGCCACTCGTCGTATTCATCAGGCCAAATATCAAACTGTTGATACTCGCCTGCACGGCTACACATAAACACGTGGCCTTCACGTATGTCTGTGCCGTAAATTTCATTGTGTGCTTCAGCATATGCTGTTAGCTGTAAGAAGTAATCCACTACCCACTCTAGCTTCTTGGGCTTGTTGGTTTGTTTGAAATCCATAATAGCAGGCTGTCCTTTGTATGTTCCTACTAAGTCAGTAGTTCCTGCATACATCTGTGGCATATACAAGTTAACTTCACTGCCCCATACTACAACATCATCCATTACTTGATCTTTGATAACTTGTGCCATACCGTGTGCTTGTTGTGCATACGGATTGCTTCCTGGAGTGGGCCATTCGCCTGTCTCAACATAGTCTTCAAGATACTTGTGCATCCGTGTTCCTACACTGGCTGCTTCAGTTACAATCTCTTGTGCTTTCTTTTCGCCTACACGTTTGCGCCAAGCAATAAGATGACTCTTATCCTTAGTGGCGTCTAAGATTGTAGTAACGCTTGCTACAGCGTTGCCGTCAGGTGTAGCATATAAACGCTTGCCTTCTACTTGTTTTCTGCTTATAGGTTGGTAGTCATACTTCTTAACTATTAGACTCATTCAGTTCTCCGCTGCTAATGTCTCTGATATCAATTTGATCTTCGTTCATAGAAAAGAACGGGTCTTCTTCATAATATGGGCTTACGTTGGAATTTGGGTCGTCAACACTATCTACTTGCTCTATTTCAGGCACGTAGTGTCTAAGCATATTTTCTACACCCATCTTCAATGTTTGTGTACTGCCTGCGCATCCTGAACAGGCTCCACCTAGTTCTAGCAATACTGTGCCTTGACTGTAGGTTACAAAACTAATTGTACCTCCGTGTCCGGCTACTGCTGGTTTTACGTGGCTTTCGAGTAGTTCTTTAATAGCAACTACTATTTCCTCATCACTTCTTGTGGTCATAAGATCTCCTAATTAGTTAATAGTATACTATCAAACTAATCAAGTGTCAAGTGTTTTTTGAATTATTATAAAGGAGCGCCAGGATCAGTTGCACGAGCAGCCATTGCTCCTACTGTGGAGCCTCCATCTGCGCTAGATGTAGTAGACTGTTTGTCAGCGTCCTGTTTAGTTTTTAGTGTGATGCCAGCTTCTGAAAAGTCTTTGCACATTTCTTTTACACGAGGATCTGAATCATATGAGTTTTTGAATGTACCGTAAACAAATGATTCACCACCCATATTCTGCATAACTTTGTTTAAGTCAACATTAATTGAGTCTTGTTTGATTCCGTCTTTGCTGGGCTTTTGGAAATGTAGGAAAGCCGGCTTGCCTTTTTGATCAGCCGCCTGTTGGACTGTTCTCAAAGCCATAACTAGCTTTTCGTTAGCTTGAGGCGCTGCCTCTACTACTAGTTTTTTTTGAAAGAATTGTACCTAATCGTCTGCTCGATTCTAGCATAGCTTTTTTGTTACGCTTTACGCTTTCACGCTTTGCTCTGCCTGCTTCTTCATCGCCGCCTGCCGCTGCGCCTGCTGCGTCTAATGATACGTCTAAGTCTGCATCAGCTGCTGGCTCTTCCATATCTACAGTTGGTTCCATATCACCTTCTGGGTCTACACCCATATCAGTTGCTGGTTCAGCTTCGCCTGTTAGTAGTCCAACACCTGTTGTAAGTGATACACGAGTGCTTTCCATTGCAGTGTACATACCTTCTAGTGCAGGTTTAACTGTTTGAACAAAACTGTCTGATTTCTCTTGACCTTGCTCATCGCGGATAGCATCTGCTAATTCTAGCATTGATTCTGTTTGCATTTCAGCAGTGTCTTCCATCCAACCTGTTACACGGTTGACCATATCTTTAGCAGCCATAACAAGCTCTGCTTGATCTTCGGCGCCTTCTTTAACTACTGATTCATTTTTACCTGCAATAGCTTTTTGTAAGCCTGCTGGTAGTTTCTTTTGCTTTGCTGATAATCCTTTAGCTGGCGCTTTGTCGCCATCTTCTTTATCTTTAGCTGCTTTTTTCATATCTTCGTCTTTATCGCCGTCACCGTCGATATCTGCAAAGTCTGGTTTAGCTGCTTCGCTAGTTACTTCTGAACGTTCTGTAATCTCTGCGTTCAACACATCAAGGAAGAGTTTATTTTTCTGATATGATTCACTTTGGACTACGTTGAAACTTTCATTAGTTTCTACTTGACTAAGCGTTGTTCTTAATTTGTTTCGTACGTTTTCTAGCTGCTCTAGTGTAAACTGTTCTAATGCAATCTTCTTGCCAAACTTACGTGCAAGGCTTTCGTTTAAGCTCTTTGCGGTAACTGGTTTTGAAATTTCTCTAATGTTCATTGTAACTCTTCCTATTGGATTATCTCTTATATGTATTATTTAGTCTTTTTAAAGAATAAACTGTTTAATTTCTTCTAGCACTGTACGCTCACACGCTCTAGCAATATCGTACCTACATTGCGTAATATCACGTTTTAGCTCGCTATCAGTAGTGTTGATAGTATATCTGTAAAATATACAGTCTGTTTTGTGTTTTGCTGCAACATCATCAAGCCTTAATATATTATCAACGCTTTGTTTTTTGTTTAATAGTTTAGCAATAGCAAGTGCCGCTGCCTTAGTATACGTTTTGGCCACAACTTCATTTGTTTTATAGCTCTTAATACTATACATTCCCCTTGACGGCTTAATAGAATAAGACCCAATGTTGATCCTATCTTTAGTTTTAACCGGGAAAAGAACTGTGTCAACATTATTATCAACAAACTCTTTTAAAATTTCAGCAGTACTAGTCGTCATTTTTAGTCACCATATAAGTTCTGTTGTGTCCTACTTTACTTACCAAGCTCTTGCGTACTAAGTTCTCAATTGTGAAACGTTCTCTCTCAGTGAAGACTTCTATAGGCTTAACACCATCTAGTTTTTTTAAAATCTCTTTCTCTTCGTTAGTGACAAAGATTTTAAAGTCTTTAAGAACGTCATCTATTTTCATTTGATTGCTGCCAACTGCTTTTTCATTGCTGTAATTTGTTCTTGTTGTGCTTTAGCTTGTTCTTCAGCACTTTTAATTTGATTCTGCAACATTGAACGCTGTTGTTGTTTGTTTTTCATTTGCGCTTGCTGTGCTTTAGCCATATCAGGAGCAGGTGCTGCCGGTGCTGCTGGTTGTGGAGCAGGTGTTGCGCCTTGTGGTGCTGCCGGTGCCGCGCCCATTGTTTGCGCTGGCTCGTCTTCTAACATTAGATCTACAATTTTCATCTTGCTTTCCTTCTTGGTTTCTTTGGTCCACGGTTAACTGTTGCTAATCTTCTTGAAGCATTATCAGTCTTCTTAGTCTTTGTTGCAAGATAACGTCCGTGACCGCCCATCTTCTGCTTGTTCTTCTTCATTGTAAGTTTAGCACCTACTTTGATTGGAGCATTACACGCCGCTGGGCTTGCTCGAACTTGACCCTTACGTGGTCCACTAGTACAACGATACTTCCTTGTAACCTGTGAGCCTTGCTTTTTCCAAGCAACTGTTGGGCCTGCTTCTAATATCTCAACTACCTGCATTACCTTCTACGTCCTGCTTTGTTTAGTGCTTGCACTCTACGTGAAGCTGGATTAATCCTTTTAGTACGTCTTGCCTTGCGTGACATCTTACTGCCAAGTCTTGCTTTGGTACGCTTCATAGTCATTCTTGCTTTTAGATTAGGAGCAACAAAACATTGTCCCATCTTTGCAACAATGCGTCCTTTGCGTGGACCCGCACTGCATCTAAACTTGCGCACAACGTTCTGTCCAGAACGAGCCCAAATTTGCTTCTCATCTAATTGGTCAATAAAAAACTCACGTAATAACATATAGTTATTTATCGTGAGCGGAAGGGTTACTGCATTAAAATTACAACAACTGTGGAAAGTAATCCTGCAATGATAGTACCTGCGGTACCAATAAGTACTTTAATCATACTTGCATTGCCTTGCTGTATATCAGTATGTATGTTGTCGACTTTTCTTTCTAAGCTACCTAAGCGATTATCTAATTGCTCGTAACGAAGAGCGCACAAATCTACGTGTGCTTCCAGATTGTCTTTTTCTAATTCTGTTGTTGGCGAAGTGGCCATAAAATAATCTCCGTATTATAAAGTAAACTGCAACGTTAGCCTTTAGTGTGTGTTAATTTATAGCCTGTGTGTAATATTCTTACGTATGCTTCGTGATCTGTGTGG